>ERZ779637.772-NODE-772-length-17849-cov-16.544903_pt1 | contig 17849 bp, 21 predicted proteins | sample MGYA00514196_ERZ779637 | MGnify/ENA primary metagenome ERZ779637 (study PRJEB29562, sample SAMEA4376700) | mouse gut metagenome | isolation source: Cecum | study: EMG produced TPA metagenomics assembly of the A DSS colitis mouse model was used to assess the...
ATTACATTTGAAAAGAAGTTTCCCGATTTGGAATTGGGTCATAAAATTTGTGACAAGCGGAATAGCAGCGGGGGAATCGCATTGTAATGACAGCTGCTTTGTGCTACCATAAACATATAAGTAAGCAGACAAGACGAGGAAAAGGATCCGGCGTGTGAAGGCAGGAACTGGAAAGGAAACAATCATGGCAAAGATAGCAGTCTATTTTCCGGGCATAGGATACCATTGCGACAAACCTCTGTTATATTACGGCAGGAAGATCGCCTGCGAACAGGGATATCAAGAGTATAGAAATATCAGCTACACCTATCAAGCTGGAAATATCCGCGGCGACGAAGAGAAAATGAATGAGGCGTATGAAGCGTTGTTTGCGCAGGCAGAAGCAGAACTGGCGGATATGGTCTGGTCTGATTACGACGACGTGCTTTTTGTCTCCAAAAGCATCGGCACCATCATTGCGGCATCCTACGCAAAAAAGTATGAATTAAGCAGGGCTAGGCACATCCTGTATACGCCTCTGGCACAGACTTTTCTGTTTGCGCCAGATCGGGCGGTCGCTTTTATAGGAACGGCTGATCCGTGGAGCAGCACGGAGGAGATCATTCGCCTTTCCGAGGAAAATCATATTCCGATAACGGTTTACGAGGGATGCAACCACTCCCTCGAATGTGACGATACTTTGAAAAATATTGAGAATTTAAAGGATGTTATGCAAAGGACAGAGGATTTTTGTAGAAAAATAAATTGAATTTGTAAAACCGACAGGAGACAGGATAAAAATGCTCCGGAAAGAGGATTGACATGGGAATTTCAGCAGGCTTCATGGTGCCGCACCCGCCGCTCATCATACCTGATGTGGGCAAAGGGGAGGAAAAGAAAATTCAGAGGACGATTGATGCGTACCAAAAAGTAGCGGAGGCGGTCGGGCGTCTGCAGCCGGAAACGATCGTGCTCCTGTCCCCACACCAGATCATGTATGCGGACTATTTCCACATCTCGCCCGGGCAGGGTGCCAAGGGTGACTTCGGGCAGTTTCGCGCCGCGCGGACTTCCATGGAAGTCGCCTATGATACGGAATTTGTGCGTGTGCTGTGTGAGAAAGCCGGTGCGTCCGGCTTGCCGGCGGGGACGCTGGGGGAACGGGAGCGAAAGCTGGATCACGGCATCATGGTGCCCCTGTATTTCGTCAATCAATTCTGGACGGGATACCGTCTGGTAAGGATTGGTCTGTCGGGTTTGCCATTGACGGCGCATTACCGTCTGGGACAGTGCATCAGGGAGGCGGCGCAGACCCTTGGACGGAACACGGTAGTGATTGCCAGCGGCGACCTGTCCCACAAGCTGAAGGAGGACGGACCCTACGGCTATCAGGAGGAGGGACCTGTCTACGACGCGCGGATCATGGATGTGATGGGCAGGGGCGCGTTTGGTGAGCTGTTGGAGTTCTCGGAGGATTTCTGCGAGAAGGCGGCGGAGTGCGGGCACCGCTCTTTCACCATCATGGCGGGCGCGTTTGACAAAACTGGCGTGGAGTCAAAACAGCTTTCCTATGAGGGACCTTTCGGGGTGGGTTACGGTGTATGCACGTATCGCCCTCTTGGTGATGACGGCACACGGAATTTTCTGGAGCGGTATGAGGAGAAGGAGCGGATGAAGGTTCTCGCCAGACGGAAACAGGAAGATGCTTACGTCAGGCTGGCAAGGTACACCATTGAGGCGTTCGTAGAGACGGGGAAGCTTCCGGAAATGCCCAAGGGGCTGCCGGAGGAACTGTACCAAAACAGAGCGGGCGCGTTTGTATCTTTGAAGGAGGACGGAAGACTGCGGGGCTGTATCGGGACGATCCGGGCGGTCAGAGAGTCGCTTGCGGAAGAGATCATGCACAATGCGGTCAGCGCCTGTTCGGAGGACCCCAGATTCGCCCCCGTGGAAGAGTGGGAGGTGGACCGCCTGACGATCAGCGTTGACGTGCTGGGGGAGACTGAGAAAATTGTCTCGCCGGAGGAACTGGACGTAACCCGGTATGGCATCATTGTGACAAAAGGTGCAAAGCGCGGGCTGCTTCTGCCGAATCTGGAGGGCGTGGACACGGTGGAGGAGCAGATTGCCATAGCGAAGCAGAAGGCGGGAATCCGAGACCGAGAGAGCGTGGATCTGGAGCGGTTTGAAGTGGTACGGCATTACTAAAACAGAGAATGTGCCGCAAATTACTTAATGCCCATCCATGAAGATATAACCATTCTCTGTACTTCGCTTGTACCCTTATAAATCTCCGTAATCTTTGCATCACGCATTAAAAAACGGGAAATCTCTTGAATATCCGTCATAACCTGCAAGCTGGGCGCATCGGCGTGTCACATTTGTGGCGGCTTCTGCTGCATATAATTTACCCATAGCGGCAAGATGTGAAAACGGCTCATGATCCTGCTTTGCCTGTGCAGCTACACCGATACGTCCGCCGTCTAAGGTCATGAGAGCCATCTTAAAGCCTTTTCCCAATTCCCCTAATAGATTTTCTTTTGGAATTTTACAGTTTTGGAAAACCAACTCATATGTGGCAGAACCACGAATCCCCATTTTCTTTTCCACAATGCCTATGTCTGCGGAATCCATCTTATTCATTCTATCTATCTATTCAATCACAAGCATTAAATATATAACTCATTACCTTTTCTTACTGAACAGGCTTTTTTTATTGCTAATGCTGCAACAGAAACCATAGCTCCATTCACATTACGGGCTGAGTGAGGGCATTGTACAACACATCGCATGCATGAAATACACTTTTTGCTGTCTGCGACTTTTAGATTCTCTTTGCTGATTGCCTGCGCCGGACACTGTTTCGCACAAAGCCCACAGTTTGTACAGGTATTGCCCGCCTTGGGAACCAAACCAGCCCCGCCGGCTTTCTTATAGGGGCGGTTGCCCGGAATTTGCAGTGCAGGAAATTTGGTGGAATCACTGTTTATTTTTTCTAAAAATTTTTTCGCAAAACAGCTTAACTCGATCTTGTCTTCCGTGTCCGGTCTGCCTGCCGCATACTGGTGCATGATAGAATGCTCTGCAACTGCGGCAATAGCAGCAATTACTTTAAAACCACTTTTCTCCGCAACATCATTTAATTCAACCAAAGTGTCTTCATATGCCCTGTTTCCATATACACAAACAATGACACATGGCGTATGATCGCCATGAATGTCGGAAATTCTTTGGACGGCAAGACTTGGCACACGCCCGCCATAAGAGGGAACAGCGATAATTGCAATATCTTCCTTTTCTAAGTGAAGTGACGAATAATCTGTTTCCGCATTGGACAAATCAATTTTTGTTACAGGCATTCCCCATGCTTGCGTTATAACTTCTGCGACTTTGGCAGTTCCTCCTGTTGGACTGAAAACAATTTGTGAAACTTTCATATCTGCGCCTCCTGTAATTTTTAGATTTACACCATTATAGCAGTCTTGCGGTGTAATGTCAAGATTTACACCAACGCGAATATATGGTACAATCTCAAAAAGGAAGGAGATACGACATGCATATCAGTACAAAATGTTCTGTTGCTATTCATTGTCTTATTTTTATATTCGAATATGGAGATACGCAAAAAGTAACCAGTGACCTTTTGTCGTTATCTACCGGAATCAACCCTGTTACAATCCGAAAAATCATAAGCTCGTTGAAAAAAGATGGCATACTATCTGTTAAATTTGGTACAGGTGGCACGACATTGAATTGTCTGCCAAATGAAATTACATTATACCGTATATGCAAGGCAATAGAACCGGACTTCGCGTCTAAGCTTATCGGACTGCACCCAATGCCTTCACCGTTATGTCCCATAGGGAAAAACATACACAATGTATTGAATTGTTCTTACCGGAAAATCAGCAATGATTTATGTGAAAACCTAAAGAATATCACGCTTGAAAATGTTATTTCTGACTATCATAAAATTCAACAGGACTACTAATAATTTCAGTTCCCCAAAGGCGGATATTGATGTTTGAGTGGAGAAGGATTTCGTACATTTCTGCAAACGTATCAATCATTCTGGAAATATCCGCGGTAATGAAGAGAAGATGAGGGAAGCGCAATGAATCAGGAACAGGAGTTTTTAATGAAAACAATATGTCAGGTATGTATGCATCACTGCGCTCTGGAGCCCGGACAGACAGGGTTTTGCAGGGCGAGAAAAAATGAGGGCGGGGAGATTGTCTGCGAAAATTACGGCTGGCTCACTTCTCTGGCGCTTGACCCAATAGAAAAGAAGCCGCTGTATGATTTCCATCCGGGAAGTCTGGTTCTCTCTGTGGGAAGTTATGGCTGTAATTTGAGATGCCCTTTCTGCCAGAACCATGAGATTTCCATGGCGGATGGAAGGAGCCTTGACGCAGAGCATGTCTCACCCAAACAGCTTGCGGATTTGGCGCTTATGTGGAAGGAACGGAAAAGGTCAGGTAATATCGGTGTGGCATATACTTACAATGAACCGCTTGTGGGCTGGGAGTTTGTCCGTGATTCGGCAAAGCTGGTGCGGGAATACGGGATGCTTAATGTGCTCGTGACGAACGGTACGGCTTCGCTTGAAGTGCTTGAGGAGCTTCTGCCGTGGATAGACGCCATGAACATTGATCTGAAAGGGTTTCGAGAGGACTATTACCGTAAGCTTGGCGGGGATCTGGAGACGGTCAAGGCATTCATCGCGAGGGCGCAGGAGGGCTGCCATGTGGAACTGACGACGCTGATCGTGCCGGGGGAGAACGATTCTCTCGAGGATATGGAGGCGCAGGCAAAATGGATTGCGGGTTTGCGTCCGTCAATCCCGCTCCACATCACCCGCTTTTTTCCGCGGTACCGCATGATGGACAGGGAAGCTACGGACGTGGAGCAGTTGTACCGCCTTGCCGGGACGGCTGGGAAGTATCTGGAAAAGGTGTATGTGGGGAATGTGTGAGGAATCATTTGCGGAATAAAGCAGGGTAAAGGAGGAACAGGTATGCCACAGGCAATCGCAGAAACCGTTTTTGATGTACTGTATCTTGGATTTGCAATCACAGCAGGTCTTACAATGTTCATAAAAGGAAAGGACCTTCTGGTAAAGAAAGCCGGATTGATGGCGGCGCTGCTCGGGGCGGGGGACTCTTTTCACCTCATCCCGCGCTCTTACGCGCTCTGGACAACAGGGCTTGAGGCGAATGCGGCGGCGCTTGGAATCGGGAAACTCATTACATCCATCACCATGACGATCTTTTATCTGATTTTATATTACGTCTGGCGCGACCGCTACCAGATCAAGGGGCGAAAAAGCCTTACGGTGGCAATGTGGACGTTATCAGCCCTGCGCATTGCGCTCTGTATGCTGCCGCAGAACCAGTGGCTTACTTATCGCCAGCCGTTGTTTTTCGGGGTGCTTCGCAATATTCCCTTCGCAATTATGGGGGTTATCATTATCGTGATTTTCGCGCAGGAGGCAAAGAAGGCGGATGATGCGGTGCTTCGTTTTATGCCTTTGGCGGTGGGGCTTTCGTTCGGTTTTTATCTGCCGGTGGTCCTGTTTAGTGGGATTTTACCGATTATCGGGATGCTGATGATTCCGAAGACGATGGCGTATGTCTGGATTGTGCTGATGGGATGGAAACTTTATAGGCAGGCGTAAGGATAGTTGGTTGAAACAGTCAAAGTCTGATTGCGAGGCGGCGGGGAAATTCCCCGCTGTTTTTTTATGGGCAAAGATAAAAAGGATGGAGGATATGACGGGCTTTATAGCATTGTGGTCTTTAGGTGAATGGAAACTGCAAATCGGCATATGCTATTCAAAATCAACCATCAACAGGGAGGCAAAAAATGGAATCTGTCTGGATGAGCGGAAGCAAGATCAGAAAAAGGGATCCCCTTCCGGGGGACATGGAGGCGCCGGTTGCTGTGATCGGTGCCGGGCTTGCGGGAATTTTGACGGCATATTACTTAAAGAAAGAGGGCATCCGTGCCGTGGTTCTGGAGGCGGACAGGATTGGCAGCGGGCAGACAAAAAATACCACGGCGAAAATCACATCCCAGCATAACCTGATTTACAGCCTGCTCATTCGAACGTTCGGCAGCCGGATGGCGGAACATTATGCTGCTGTAAACGAGGCGGCTGTCGGGGAATATGAAAGGCTGGTCCGGGAAAAGGGAATTGACTGCGATTTTGTCAGGTGTCCCGCATACCTGTATTCGCAATCAGGCGCGGAGCTTTTGAAACGGGAGGCTGAGGCGGCAGAGTCGCTCGGCATCAGGGCGTCTTTTGAGACAGACTGTGAACTGCCCTTTTCGGTGGCAGGCGTGACCATGTTTGCGCGGCAGGCGAGATTCCACCCGTTGAAATTTCTGGCAAAGATGGCGGAGGAAGTGGAAGTGTACGAGCAGTCCAAGGTGCTGAAGGTGGAGGATAGGAGGGTGGAGACGGACAGAGGGACAGTGACGGCAGAGCAAGTGGTGTTCGCTGCCCACTATCCTTTTATCAATGTGCCGGGATACTATTTTGCCAGAATGCATCAGGAGCGGAGCTATGTAATAGCGCTGGAAGGGGCGGGGAGTATTGAGGGCATGTATTTAGGGATAGATCCCAGCGGGCTTTCCTTTAGAAGCTGCGGCGATTTACTGCTTCTTGGGGGCGGAAGCCACCGGACGGGGGTGAATCCGACGGACAAAACGGGTGCGGGATGCAGATACGGGATGCTGCAAAACAGGGCGCAGGAAATGTATCCGGGATGCCGCGACGCGTACCGATGGTCGGCACAGGACTGTATGACCTTGGACGGGGTGCCCTATATCGGCAGGTTTTCCAGACGCAGACCATACTGGTATGTTGCCACCGGTTTTGGAAAGTGGGGCATGACTTCCTCCATGGTGAGCGCGCGTATACTGACGGCGCTGATCACAGGGCGGGATTGCCCGGAGGCGGATATTTTTTCACCCAATCGGCATTTTACGGCGCAGGCGGCGAAAGAGCTGGCTGTGCACGGCGCCTATTCGGTGAAAGGTTTGGCAAAGCATCTTTTGCCGTCAGGAAAGGGGCGGATCGTGCCAAACTGTCCCCATATGGGCTGCCGTCTGGAGTGGAACCCTGCGGAAGAAAGCTATGACTGTCCGTGCCACGGCTCCCGGTTTGACAAAGAAGGGCATCTGATTGACGATCCGGCACAGACGGACTGCAAAAGACGGCATTCTCCGCACTGATTTGAGTCACGGCAGAGCTGTGACATATTGGTTAGCGTGCAGAGGAGTGAAGGAATGGCTACAGGAAAAAGAGGATGGTTTTACGGATGGTATTTCAAATGTCAGTCCGATACGCAGACACTTTCGGTGATTCCGGCGGTTCACGAGACGGGGCGGAATAGGACATGCTCCCTGCAGATTATCACGGAAGAGCAGTCGTGGACGGTTCCCTTTCCCGGGGAAGCATTTCGGAAAAGGGGCAGAACCATTGCTGTCGGAAAGAACAGGTTCGGGAAGAGGGGGATGCAAGATAACCGCACGTTTCTTGCCTTTGAGACGGACAGGGCGTCTTTTGAGTATGAATATGGGATATAAGATTTTATTCAAGTTAGTTTAAGATATTCTTAAGCCGATTGCACTTCAAATCAAAATGTGATACGTTTAAGTCATAATCGGCGGGAATCGATCCTGCGGTAACAGGAATAATAATGGTATCGACTTAAAGAAAAGGACGGGAGAATACGGATGAAGAGCAGGTTGTATTATGTACTGTATTTTTTATATGTGATTGTAGTGGCTTTTGTTTTGTATCTGAACGGCGTGTTTACGGGGGAAGAGATTTCGGTTGTAAACCTTTCGATCAACGTCGGCTTTCTGATTGTGATCGGGATTGTATTTATCATTTCTTCGGTCAGCTTCGGGCGGCTTAACAGGATCATTTATGATCTGGAAGACGCCGCGATCCGGCTGCAGAAGGATTATAAGGAGTCCGGCGGGAAAAATCTCTGGGGCAATTATAAGGATAACGACAAGGTTTTTGAGGAAAAAGTGCTGCAGGATGCATTCGACAAGTACCGTCTGCGGGTAAGGGGCGCAAAGACCAGAAGGAGCGCCGCATCTTCCTGTGATCTGGGGGAATATATCAACGAGGATCTGCTGGACAGGGCAGGTATGAACTTTTTCAATTCCGGGGTTTCCGGGACGCTTACCGGTCTGGGAATTTTGGGGACGTTTCTGGGGCTCTCTATGGGGATGGGTGCCTTCAGCGGCGACGATATCTTTTCCATCTCTGACAATGTGGGTTCCCTGCTTTCGGGTATGAAGGTGGCGTTTCACACTTCGGTGTACGGTATCTTTTTTTCACTGGTGTTCAACGTGGTATATCGGAGCATTATGTCGGATGCCTATGAGACGCTGGGCGAATTTCTGGACGTGTTCCGCCAGACGGCGCAGCCGATTGTCCTGAAAGAGGACGAGAACGTGGCGACCATGCTCGTGTATCAGGCGGGGATGGCAAATTCCTTAAAGCAGATGCTCGAACTGCTGAAAGGGAACGCGATGGAACAGACTGCGGGTGTGGAGCGCATTGTGGACAAGTTTACGGTGCAGATGCAGACCGCATTGGACACGGACTTCAAGAAACTGGGGAATGTCTTAAAGAGCGCGGGAGAGTCACAGGCGGCAAGCGCGGCAGGCGCGGCGGAGATGGTGGAGGCGGTCACCGCCCTGGTGGAGGTAAACCGCAGCGTGCAGGAGGCGCTGGCGAACGTCATGGAACGGCAGGAAGCATTTGCAGGGGAACTTAAGGAGCAGAAGAAAATGCTTGCGGATATGTGCAGCGATATGAGCGATGAAATCAGCAGCCAGATATATACATTTGAACAGATGAGGAACTTATATGAGAAATAGAAGCAGGAACAGGGAGGCTTTTGCAGAGCACAGCTACTGGCAGTCCTACTCGGATATGATGGCGGCGCTTCTGCTGATTTTCATTTTGATGATAGCGATCACCCTCGCCATATACAGGCAGAAGACGGACGATCTGGATCAGACAAGGCTGGAACTGAATGCGGCGCAGAGCGAGCTGGATGCGACGATAGCGGATCTGGAGCTATCCAAGGCGGAACTGGAGAAATCAAACGAGGAGCTTGCCTCCTCTCTGGCACAGTTACAGCAGGCATACGATCAGGCTGCGCTGACGCAGGAAGAACTGAACAACGCTTATCTGGAGATCGAGGACGCCAGACAGGAGCTTTCAACGACCAAGCAGGAACTGCAGGATATTGTCGGCATCCGCACGGATATCATCGGGGCGCTGCAGTCCGCTTTCAGCAATTCCACCATGAAAGTAGACGCCCAGACGGGTTCCATCACGTTCTCCTCCGATGTGCTTTTCCGCTACAACAGCGCTTCCCTCACCGCGGACAGCAGGGAGACGTTAAAAAATATTATCCCGATGTATCTGGATGTGCTGCTTCAGGACCAGTTCCGGGAGTATATTGCGGAAATTATTATCGAGGGACATACAGATACGGACGGCGGTTACCAGAGCAATATGGAACTGTCCTATGAACGCGCAAAAGCCGTGGCGGATTTTTGTCTGAACAAAAGAAACGGGCTTAGTGAGACGGAAATTGAGCAGCTGCAGAAAATTCTTACCGTCAACGGGAAATCATGGAGCACCCCTGTTTACAAGAAGGATGCTTTTGACAGCCCGACGGAGGAGGTGGATATGCCGGCATCAAGAAGGGTGGAGATTAAGTTTCGGCTGAAGGAAGACGAGATGATAGAGAAGATGGCGGGAATTTTAGAGTAAAAATGCGAAAAGTACTTCTAAAGACGTCTCGCCATGGAACGGAGACCAAAGTCAGCAAGCTGACTTGGAAGTACTAAATTTCGCATAAGAGAATGCGAAGCATTCTCTGAATCGAGCGCGCCGCCGCTGATTTTTTATTGTCGCCGCCTGTCAATATATTCCGTCAGCAGTTTTACCGAACCGTCAATCCCAAGTTTGCTGCTGTTCAGGGAAACGTCGTAATTGCGGCAGTCACCCCCATTTTCCGACGCAGAAGCTGTTATGGTACCGTCTGCGGCTCGTATCCTTCTCGCGGATTTTGGCGGCATCGCTTTCCGTCAGGTGATACAGCCGCATGATCTGCTCGGTCCGCTTGTCTCGGTCGGCTAGAATAAATATGGACACCATGCAGTCATACTGTTTCAGAATCGTCTCGCTGCACCGTCCGACGATCACAAAGGATTCGCCGGAATCTGCCTTATCCCGCAGATAGTCAAACTGGAGATACAGCATGTTTTCTTCCGGAGAGCTGCTGTAACCTCTCACGGTCCTTGAGGACAGCGGATTTTTGTGCTTTTCATCCAAGGTTCTTAGATGATCCATTTTCACGTTCTTTTTTTCGGCAATCTCATCGAGAAGATTGTGGTCAAGAAGCTGGATGCCATAATGATTTGCGAGCTTCTCCGCAATCTCGTGACCGCCGCTGCCGTATTCTCTTCCTACGGAAATGATTAATTGCTTTTCCATCCGTTCCACCTCCCTTTATAAGTACCGGAAATAAATCAAAAGCATTGACAGCAGGACAACAATGACTGTTGCCGGCATCATTTTCTTACAGTAAAGTCCCCATTTGATTACATAGCCTTCCCGCGACGCCGTCGCAACGCCCACAACGTTTGCCGATGCGTCTATGGGGGTGGCGCTTCCGCCGATATCCGTTCCCATCGCAAGCGTCCATGAGAGCATGGACAGATCGACGCCGTATGCGGCGGACAGGCTCTTGATGATCGGTATCATTGTGGTGGCGAAGGGAATGTTATCCACGAACGCGCTGACAACCGCCGACAGCCATATGATGATCGCCACCATGACGTTGCCGCTGATTTTGCCGATAAATCCAGCCATAATTTCGAGGATTCCCGCCTGTTCCAGCCCGCCGATTACGACAAACAGACCGATAAAGAACAGAAGCGTCTTATAGTCCACTTTTTTTAGTAATAGTATAGCATATTTCCAAGAGGTTAATAAGGTTGCGGCTGCGACAAGGCAGCCGATCGTGGAGACGGTAAGCCCTGTCTGCGCGTGGGTTACCAACAGGACGATCGCGGAGGCAAAGATCACGCAGCTCATCGCAAAGCCTTTTTTATCCGTGATGGTGGATTCCGGGCTTGGCAGGCTGGAGTAGTCCACCGGCTTTGACGCATCCGCCTTAAGCTCCCTGTGGAAAATCAGATAGAAGTAAACCAGCACTGCGATCAGGCATACGGCGGCGATCACGCCGGTATTCGTCACAAAGTCGGTGAAAGAATAGCCGAGTGAAGTGCCGATAATGATATTGGGCGGGTCTCCGCACATGGTGGCAGAGCCGCCGAGATTTGCGCAGAAAATTTCGGATAATATCATGGGGATCGGATTGAATTTCAAGAGCTGCGAAAGAAAGTTCAATCGTCACGGCAGCCAAAAACAGGATGACGGTGATGCTGTCGATAAACATTGCAAGTATGGTTGATAAGATCATGAAAGTGATAAACAGCGGTATCACCCGGTAATTGACGAGCTTGGCGATGCGCATACAGAGCCACCTGAAAAAGCCGACACGCGCCATCCCCTCAACCATAACCATCATGCCGAAGATAAACAGGATCGTCTCCCAGTTGATGCCGGTGCTGCTCCCCGACGTTTCCCCCGACAAATACCAGGATTCTGTTGTAAAAATGCTTCTTAAATTCAGTGTCTCAAATTTTATCATGGGGCAACTTTCCGTTTCATTTGACAGGCAATTGATGTAGAATGAAGCATAAGGGAAAGAAAGCAGACATGGGAGGAAACGCCGTGAATCATAGAGAAAAAGCCCTCAGCTTACTTACGCCGCCCGGATATGCGCCGGACTATAAGGTGTTATCGGAAGCCGCCATTCACGATCTGGGATTGGACTATCTGTGCGAACAGGTCACGGAGAAAAAGCAGGAGCAGACGCTGCTCTTATCCATTCTTTCCAGAATGACGGACAATCCCGAGGTGACAAAGTACAGGAGCGATGTTTTCGAGGATATCTACCGGAATGGGGCGATGCGGGATGAGATGCTGCGCATTCTGGATAAGATCAATTTTCTGCGCGATTACGGGAGCATCGGCAAGACCTTTGAGGAGGCGGCGAACGTGTGGGATCTCATGCACCGTCTCGATGAATTGAAGGATTATATCCAATGTGTGGAAGCAATCTTCAAGAGTCTTTCGGATGCGCAGGTGTACTCGGAGGGGCTGCTTCATTTGAAGGAATATGTTGACGGTTTATACCATGATAACGGGTTTTCGGAGTTGAAGAAGGACATTGCCTCTCTGCGGGCGACGACCACGGAACTTCGGAGTGTCACGGTGGGCATCAATTTAAACGATCGGTTTGAGGCGGACGGAATCGGACTGATTTCCATCAACAGCAAGTATTTTACCAAATCCAATATCCTCAGCAATTTTTGTGAAAAAATTTCTATGAAGGATGCCATTAAACCGGATACGGAATGGCAGGAGGAGTATAAGTTCCATCCCTTTGCAGCAGAGACGTCAAAAATGCCGGACATCGTTCCGATTCGGGGAATCGCGCTGATTCCCGAGGGCGATAAGATGGAGGATGTGCCGCGGTATATGAACCGTGTCACCAACCAGATGCTCTCGGCGGTCGTGAAAAAGCTGAAAAGCGTGCTGGATCGGTATGTGTCCGTGACCATCACGGAGATTACGGACCTGATACCGGAATTTATCTACTATGTCCGTTTTGCGGAGTACATAGAGAAATTAAGTGGCAGCGGAATGCATTTTTGCAAGGGGACTTTGGCGGCGGAAGAAACGGGAGAGTGTTTGATGCGCGCGAAAGGCTTTTACAATATGAAGCTTGCGGCGGCGGTGGCAGAGAAACAGGAGACGATCGTTGCAAATGATTTGGACTTTGATCGGATGCATCTGGTGTATGTGCTGACAGGCGCGAACCGGGGCGGGAAGACGACGACCACACAGGCGGTGGGACTTCTGTTTGCGCTTGGACAGGGCGGCATTTTCGTGCCGGCGGATTCCTTTGCTTTTCAGCCGGTTGACTGCATTTATACCCACTTCCCGGCGGACGAGGACAAAACGATGGATCTGGGGCGGCTGGGGGAAGAGTGCAGGCGGTTTCGGCAGATTTATTCGGACAGCACGAAGAACAGCCTGCTGCTCCTCAACGAGACGTTCTCAACGACCTCCTTTGAGGAGGGGTATTTCATTGCGAAGGACGCGGTCAGGGCGATTCTGGAAAAGGGAATCCGAACCATCTACAACACACACATGCACAAGCTGGCATTTGATCTGGAAGAATTGAATCGATCCTATGATTCTGTGAAGGCAGTCTCCCTGATCGTAAAGGCGGACGGGGGCAACCGTTCATTTAAGATTGAGGCGGCGCCGCCGGAGGGCATGTCCTATGCGGGGGATATCGCGAAGAAGTACGGAGTGACGTATGAGATGTTGGTAGAACATTTGTCACCATAAAGCGCATGAAAAACGGATAGGCTGTGCAAAGCCTATCCGCTCATTTTTACTTTGACATTATGCAATCGAAACTTGGAATCCCTGCTGCGCTGCCTGTTCATCCTGCGGTACATTCAGACCGCTGACCTGAAAGTGCTTTCCCGTGTCATTTGGCGCCGCGCTGTCTGCGGATTCCGTATCGAAAGCCGCCTTCATGGCATTTCCCGCTTCGCCTAACATGGAGAACTGGACTGCCATTTCCCGTTTCTGCTGTTTCTGCATGTCTTTCAGCTCAGCCTCTTTTTGCTCCGTGTCTGTGCCGTAGTAAGAATCCTGCTTGATTTCCCCCTTTAAAATGGCAATGCCGTCATTGGTTTTGGTTACCAGCATTCCCATGCGGTCCGCCATCTTCGAAGAGGTGTCCGCCGAAACCAACGCCTGCATTTCGTTTGCGGTCGGTCTAAATTCTGCCGCCGGGTCTGTGTCCGTCTCTTCTTCCTCGGGTTCTGCCGCCTCTGCGGCGGTGGCTGTCTCTTTGGTTTCCTCAGCCGGTTTGGTTTCAGCGGCAGAGGTGTTGTCCTCTGACTGGTTCATGACTTCCTTTAGAATTACTTTACCGTCGCTGTTTTCGCTGATAACGGTTCCCGGCTGTAAAGGCTGCGACTGCCGTTCGTCTGCTGTCGGATTTTCCTTCTCCTCAGTATTTGCGGGAGACTGCGCCGTCTGTATAGTGTCTTCGTCCTCATCTTTGGACGGATTCTGCGCTTCGCGCAGCTCGGCAAGCATGGCTTCCCGTTTCTGCGAGCGGAGAAGCTCTTCCTGATGCTGCTTCAGCTCGTTGTCGAGGCCGAATTTCTCCTTCTGCAGTTTTTTACGCTCGTTTTCTTTTTCATTGACAGAAAGCTCGTTCTCGGAAGAGAGTTTCTGTATCTTCTGCTGTACGTCAGTGATTTCGTTTTGAATGTTTTTACTCTTGTGATCTTTTAAGTCAGTCGAAGGCATCTGAATGACCGACATATTGTTTACCGATGTAATCCCGCCAATTCCCATAATAGCATCTCCTTCCCCCACTAAGGATGATGTGTTTTTACGTGTGTTGATATACTTAACTATATTTTACTATTGTTTGCGGGCAGGATGCAAGACCTTTTTGCTAAAATGCTGTTCGAGTTTATTATTCGATAGGAAAGTGCGATAGTATAAACCATTGAAGGAGAATGCATTTTTTACAGCAGAAAAAGGGTATTCCACAGCATATCGGTTCAGTCTGTATCGTCAAATTCCGAAACAGTGGATGAAAAGCAGTGTTTCATAATAAGGAAGGAGACGGAAGGATATGGCAAATGATTATATGAAAAATGTAAATCTGGATTCGGGTTATGACGTGTCCGCGCTGTTGGGCGGGTCAGTGAATGCAACCGGAAATATGCTATCGGACTATGCTTCGATCAAAAACGGAAGTTACGGAAAGCTGATGAAGGCTTACTGCGCCAGACAGGAGGCGGAGAAGAAGGCATCGGCGTCGGGGGACAGTGCGCAGAAGCTGACGATGATGGGATCGAATGCCGATTCTTTGAAAAAATCAGCGGAGGCGCTGAGCGACCCCGGGCTCTGGGAAAAGAAGAAGATTACCAAAAAGGATGAAGAAACTGGTGAGGAATCAGAGACGGAGGATTACGACTGGGAGGCGATCACGAAAGCGGTAAAATCCTTTGTGGACGATTACAATGCCGTGGTAGAGCAGGCGGGAAACTCCGACACAAAAAAGGTGCTTCAAAATGCAGTCTGGATGACGGATATGACGGAGAAAACACAAAAGCTGCTCTCGAAGATCGGCATCCATATCGGCAAGGGAAACAAGCTGGAACTGGACGAGGACGACTTGAAAAAGGCGAACATCAACACGCTTAAGACGACGTTTTCGGGTCACGGCTCCTTTGCAGATAAGGTGGCACAGAAGGCGGGAAGTATCAGCCGGGCGGCGTCCGTCGCTGCGGCGGAGGCGAGGACGAAGACGACCTATACGCGGGACGGGAATTACTCGGATGCCCTGTCGAAAATGTTCTCCAGCTCCGTCGATAAAAAGGTGGGGGATAAAAAGACGGATAAAGACAAGAATCTGGAGGCAATGCAGCAGGCGATTGACAAGATAGAGGAGCGGGATCAGGAGAGGAAGGAAAGGGCGGAGAAAGAGAGTGAGAAGGCAGACCGGGTTTGACCGGTCTGTTTTTTCTGATTATGCCATAGACTTTCCGATTTTGCCGTCATGCTTGAAATATAGGAAAAAGTATGTAACCTTTTACCTGCCTTATGTGTGTTTGAGGCAAAGGAGGTGAAACACATGGATAGCGGGAAGGACGTAAGGGAAACGGTCATAAAATACAGCGACACGCTCTATAAAGTCTGCATTGTCATACTCTGCAACGAGCAGGATGTGTAGGACGCCATACAGGAGACGTTTTGCCGGTATTTGGAGAAAAAACCTGATTTTCGCGATGCAGAGCACGAAAAGGTGTGGCTGATCCGGGTGGCGACAAACATCTGCCGCGATATGATACGTTTCCGCATCCGGCACCCAAAGGTTTCCATTGACGAAGTAGAAAACACTCTTGCGGCGCCGGAGGAAAAAGAAATATTGCGAGAACTTCTCGAACTGCCGGTTAAGCAGAAAACGGTCATTTATCTGCATTATGTGGAAGGATATCAGGTGAAGGAAATTGCCGATATTCTCGGAATCAAGGAAAGCGCGGTAAAGGTGCGGCTGATGCGGGGACGCAGACAGATGCGGGAGATGCTCAGCATGGAAGGAGGCATTTGATGGACGGATATGAGGTAAAGCGAGTCATGGATCAGGTACATATTTCGGCAGAAATGCAGGAGGAGGTCATTATGAATGTACAGGACAGAATGGAGAGCGGAAAGAAACGGACATGGAACGTAAGGAGGATGGCGGCGACTGCGGCGGCGTTTGCGCTGATGGCAGGACTGGCGGGCTTCCCGGTACGGGCGTTCGTGGGCGCTGTACAGGAGCGGATGGAGAGCGTCCCCAAAGCACAGATGACGGAACTCAACAATATGGTGCAGTAGCAGCATGATGTGCAGGCGGACGGCTTTTCAAGGGCGTATTCTGATAGGGAAAAGGGACGTAAGAAAGCGCTCTGGCAGGCATATGAGAACGGAACTTTCCCCGAAGGCGTCATCACGCAGGTGGAAAGTCCCGAGGAGGCGCCGGAAGGGAAACTCTGCTATATCAAGGCTACAGGTGTTTTCGATCTGCCTGAGCAGGAGATGACGGACGAGGAGATACTGGAAATTATTGATTTCCAACATAAGATGGCGTATGCTGTTGCGGCGGAACAGGCGGCAGAAAAATAGATGGTCTCAGGACAGGGATTCTTTGCGGCGGGCAATAGTTTATATAAATGAGAAACGAAAGGATAAGAGAAAATGAAACAGAGAAAAAAGATTTTTGCGGCAAAGGCGGTTTTATTGGCGGTAAGCATTCTGGTATTAACGGGATGCGGAGAGAAGGAAGAGGAAAGTCCTCGCACGGAAGTTGCGGAGGCACAGCTTGATGTACCGCAGGTGGAGGCTGTGGCGGATGACGGCGGAGAGCAGGGTGAGGCGAAGGAAGGGGACGCCGGGGCGGATCAGGATGCGGATACTGCAAAAGCGCAAAGCGACAAACAGGAACAGGGCGAGGAAATGGACATTGTGATTCATAGGACGAAGGAGGAATGGGACGAGATCACTTTGCAAGAGAGAGCGGGGACGGGTCATTGGAATGTGATCGGTAATTACAATGAAAAGACTTGGGCAGTTCAAGTCTTACTGTCTGCACTCCTGCTTTTGGCGCACCTGCTGTCCTATACGCGGAAAGTAAAATGGGCGGCAAAATTTATGCTGGGAGTGATCAATTTGTTTATCGGCATTGTCTTTTTTGCATGGTATGGGACAGAGCCTGTGCAAAAGTTTTTTGCGCTGTCTTTATATTTGCTCTGCGGGATGCTGTTTTTGCTTGAAAGCTGGCGGAATAAAGAAGATGTAATAGAAAAACCGAATGGGATTCAGGCAGTATTGTTGATGCTTTACCTGCTCTATCCTGCGGTTTCCCTGATTCTTGGCAATTCATTTCCGCAGATGGTAACGCACATTATGCCGTGCCCTGTCATCAGTCTCAGCATTGCTGTCTATGCGGGGTATATGGTGTCATGGTGTTTGCGGGAGAGATAAAGCGGAATTATCTGCTTTTTGTTGTAAGGATAAAGTGAAAAGTGTATAATATGGATAAAAGTATGTTTCTAATAGGTAATTGTTAAATGTTTTTCTCTTTAGCTGTGGATAACTTTCTGCTATA
>ERZ779637.774-NODE-774-length-17836-cov-15.321917_pt1 | contig 17836 bp, 14 predicted proteins | sample MGYA00514196_ERZ779637 | MGnify/ENA primary metagenome ERZ779637 (study PRJEB29562, sample SAMEA4376700) | mouse gut metagenome | isolation source: Cecum | study: EMG produced TPA metagenomics assembly of the A DSS colitis mouse model was used to assess the...
GCCACAGTGCATATATATATTCAATTATATTTCCCCACCCCGTGAAAAGTAACGGCATACTGTACAAATCGCTCACGCAGTTGTCTTGCGCAGGAGATTGAGATTTATGTCATTTAGTGATACCGGTTCACATCTCCTTCCCCTCGAAAGCATCCTCCACGGCTTCCTCCTGGAACTGCCTGGTATACAGGTTATAGTAAGCGCCCTTCTTTGCGATCAGTTCCGGGTGGGCTCCCTGCTCAACGATCTTACCGTCATGCACCACCAGGATCACATCCGCCTGCCGGATGGTAGAAAGTCGATGTGCAATCACAAAAGAGGTGCGCCCTTTCATCAGATGTTCGATGGCATCCTGGATCAGCTTCTCGGTCACGGTATCGATTGAAGAGGTCGCCTCATCCAGCACGAAAATACGCGGATCGGCCAAAATCGCCCTGGCAAAGGAGAGCAGCTGCTTCTCTCCGGTGGAAAGCAGGTCTCCGCCCTCCCCCACATCACTGTCATACCCCTTGCCCATACGGGCAATCACGGCATCGGCGGATACACTCTTTACTGCCGCCTCGATCTGTTCCATGGTGGCATCCGGGTTCCCGTAGCGCAGATTTTCCAGCACCGTGCCGGAAAACAGATGTGGCGTCTGTAATACATAGCCGATGTTGCTGTGCAGCCACAGCTGTGAACGCTCTCTGGCATCCTTACCGTCGATCAGGATCCGCCCCGATGTCGGTTCAAAGAAGCGGCAGACCAGATTAACCAGCGTAGATTTGCCGGCGCCGGTCTCCCCCACAATCGCCACATTGGTGCCCTGCGGCACATGAAGGTCAAAGTGCTCCAGCACATACTCGTCGCCGTCCGGGTACTTGAACGATACATCCTCAAAGGTGATATCCCCGTGCAGCGGTTCCCAGTTCTCCTTCAAAGGTCGGAAAGAGTCTCCGTACCTGGCAACCACTTCCGGCGTATCCCTGACGTCAGACTCCGTCTCCATCAGTCTGGTAAAACGCTCCACATTCACCTGCACGGTGATCAGATCGGAAACAGCGCGCACAATCCATTGAACCGGCTCCATCAGGCCCAGTGCATAAGACATGAAGACGGACAAAGTACCGATCTCGATCACCCCCTGCAGGGTAATGATGCCGCCCCGCCACAACACCACAGCCAGCGCCATCGACGAAAAGAACGAGATCATCGAAGAGAACAAAGCCCGATAATGCATCGCATGTACGGAAGTATGATTCATCTCGGCAGTGGTTTCGTCAAAATCCTGCTCCATTTTCTCCTCGATCACCAGTGTCTTGGTGGTCTTGGCACCGGTGATACCTTCGTTGAAGTTGCCGGTGATCTGGGAATTGATCTCCCGGATACGACGGTTTAAGAACACCAGCTTCTTCTGGAAAAAAGCTGCCGCCAGCGCGGTAAGCGGCACAATGGCCAGTACCCACAGCGCCAGCTTAAAGTTGATGGTCAGCATGACCACCACAGCCCCCAGAATGTAGGACATATTCCAGATACCGTCCATCAGGCCCCAGGAAACAAGGCTGCCGATACGGTTGGTGTCGCTCATGACCCGGGCGTGAATATAGCCCACGCTGTTCTGATTATAATAGGAAAAGGCCAGCGTCTGCAGATGGTCGAAACTTGCCCGCTTCATATCTCTGCCCACATACATCTCGATCTGGCACGCCTGATACGCCGAACTCGTGTTGGCTACTACCTGAAAGGCCAGCACCATGATGTACGCTGCAATAAAGCCGCCCAATGTGTTAAGCGTCCCTGCGGCAATAAACTGATTCAGGGCATACCGCTGGAAGAGCGGCAGTACGATATCCACCAGCCCGCCTGTCAGTCCCAGAAATATCATACAGATGATGATACGGCGATAGGGCTTTAAATACGGCAGTAACTTGTTGATTCCAAACCAGGGAAGCGATACATATTCCTTTTGCTCGTCTTTCTTATACGCCATGTGCCGCCACCTCCTCCGGTAAAGTCATCTGCATATCGTAAATCCGGCGGTAGATGCCGCCTTTGTCCATCAATTCCTCGTGGGAACCCATTTCGGCGATCCGTCCCTTATCCAGCACCAGGATACATTCCGCCTGCATCAGCGTGGTGACCCGGTGTGAAATCAGGATCACGGTGGATCCTCGCAGGTTCTTCTTCAACGCCTGGCGGATTCTTGCATCTGTCTCGGCGTCAACTGCCGACAGGGAATCGTCGAAGATCATGATCGGCGTCCGCTGTGTCAACATGCGTGCCATGGCTGTCCGCTGTTTCTGTCCGCCGGACAGCGTGACGCCCCGCTCGCCCACAACGGTATCGTAACCGTTCGTAAATTCCGTGATGGCATCGTCCACGCAGGCGATGGATGCCGCCCAGCGGATATCGGACAATTCCATATTCCGGCGCGTAATGCCGATATTCTCCGCGATCGTGCGTGAGAACAGGAAGGGTTCCTGCAACACCATGCCGATATGGGAACGCACCCAGCTTCCCTTCATGTCCGCAATATCCACACCGCCAATGGTGATCCTCCCGTTTTCCGGCGGCAGATCATAAAGCCTGTTTAACAGGTGCATCAGCGTAGATTTGCCGGATCCGGTGCCGCCCAGGATGCCGAACGTGGTCCCCTGCGGAATCCGAAAGCTGATATCGCAAAGAATCGGCGTATCCGCATAGGCAAAGGTAACATTCTCAAATGCAATATCGCCGTTCATATCCGGCGTTACGGCATCCGGCTTGTCCTGCTCCACAAGAGAATTCATGATATAGCGGATACGTTCGATGGAAACGCCGGCTTTGCTCATCTCGGCGATCATACGCCCCAGGGAGCGGACCGGCCAGGTCAGCATGGCATTATAAGAGATAAAGGCAATGAATTCCCCGGCAGTCATACTTCCTCTGACGCAAAAGACGGAACCAAAGATAACGATCAGCATGACCTGCAGACCGGAGATCAGATCCCCGGCTCCCCAGAACAGCGCCAGTAACCGGCACAGCCTGATCCACAGGTTTGTGTAGATATTATTCTGCTTCTCGAAACGATCCTTCTCGTATTTCTCCCGGCCGAATGCGCGCACCACCCGCACACCGGTCAGATTTTCCTGCGCAATAGTAGACAGGATACCCTCATTCTCATCACATTTCATGAACTGGCTGCTGATTTTGGAATGAAAATAAGTAGAATACGCAATAATGATGGGAATGGAAGCCAGCGCCACCAGCGTCAGCTTCGCATTCATGGAAAACATGAAAAGCAAAGACAAGATGATCAAAATAACAATCCGAAAAACAGACGTCAACTGTTCCGATATGAAATTCTTCACCATATCCACATCCGAAGTGCAGCGCTGAATGATATCTCCTGTCTGATTCTGCATATGCCAGGCAAAAGGAAGCCTCTGGATATGGGCAAACAGGCAGTTCCGCATTGTCTCCGCCAGACTCTCCGCCCCCTTGGCATTAAAAAGTATGAAAAGATAGCGAAACGTGACCGAGAGAAGTGCCAGAAGAATGAGCAGACCCCCGATCAGCCAAAGGCGCTCCCGCAGATAGCCCACACCGCCGATCCGTTCCACCAGATCCACCAGAAAACCCGGCAGCTGCAGCGCGTTCTCGCCCAGGATACTGTCCACGGTGGTCCGAATCAACTGCGGCGACAGCATGTCCACCCCTGTTACACATAGCGCGGCAGCAATACTGATCAGAAAATATCGCTTGCTCCCGTACAGAAACTTAAATACCAAAGAGACCTTTGTATAGGGCTGCTGCCCCGTCTCATCATGATTCATGTTAAAATTCCCCTCCTCCTATTGAAACCAAATCCACATCGCAAGCCCGATCAAGCAGAGAAGTCCTTCTCTTTTCCGGAAACAGTACAACTCACCCTCGAACCGGAAAGATGCAGACACTTCGTCGGGCAGACGCCCACGCACTTACCGCAGCGTATACATTCCGGTGAAACGGAAATCTCCTGCACGTCAAGCGCCACCGGACAGGCCCGCTCACAGGCACCACATGAGATACACTTCTCCTTCTCCCACCGGATCTGCACCAGGCTGAACCTGTTGAACCAGCCGTAGATTGCTCCCAGCGGGCACATATACTGGCAGAAGGGCCGGTATACCTTGACCGAAAGGAACAATAGAAAGAGCAGCACACCGAGTTTCCAATAGAAAAGCCCGCCAATCTGGCTGCGCAGCAGTTCGTTCCTGCCAAGCAGCGGCAAGGCGCCAAGCAGCGTCCCGGAAGGACACAGATACTTGCAGAATGCCGGAATCTTGGCAAACCCACTGAATAGAAACATGGAACCCACGCAGACCAAAAGCACAAGCGTAACGTACTTCCCATATTTCAGGATATTGTGAAAAGGCAGCCTTTTCCGCTTCCGGAAGACCGGTATCTTATGCAGCAGATCCTGCACCAGCCCGAAAGGACACAGCCAGCCGCAGACCACCCGACCCAAAAGGCTCCCTACCACAAAAAAGAATCCCAGCACTACAAACGGCACGGTAAACCCCTGCTGATTTAATAATGCCTGCAATGCTCCGATGGGGCAGGACATCACCGCTCCTGGACAGGAATAGCAGTTCAGCCCCGGAACGCACACATATTTCAGATTGCCCTGATATATTTTTCCATTTATAAAGCCGTACATATACCCGTTGGTCACGATCGTAAAAACAATCTGTACGGCCAGCCGAATCTTATTCATACTTGCACCTCATGTCTTTCCAGACACAAATGTTCTTTCTATACTCTCTCCCTTTCCATCGATCTGTCTCTTGATCAGTCTCAGTCTTATCTGTAACAGTTCCGCTTACAACTTCCTGTTACAAATCTGTTGTAATCATCCGATACCGATGCATTCCAGACAGATCATCACCGCTTTGCGCCAGATAACACCAAACTGCCCCTGCGCCGCACCGATCCAAAGAAATATGATCCCAAGCAGCACACCAGGCAACCAACCGAATCCTCCCACACGCCTGCGGATAGATATAGACCGGTCTTCTGCGTCACTCTTTAAGAAGTCCATCAATCTTCTCCTTCCACGAATCTTTATCCATGGCGCCCACGACCGTATCCAGCACTTCTCCATTCTCATCCACAAAAAATGTCGTCGGCACGGCGCTCACACCGCTTAACATTGCATTGAACAACGATTCATTCAACAGCAGATGCGGATAGGCTGCCCCGGTCTGTTCCACCAGCGTTGCCGCATACACTGTATTCTCCAGTTCTGCTCCTTCCTGTACATCGCTGATGATACCGATGATCTGAAACTCCTCCGTCGCATACTCCCCGGCGAGTTCACCCAATTCCGGCATTTCACTCAGGCAGGGATTGCAGTAGGTTGCCCACACATTGACCATCGTTAATCTGGAATCTGCGAAGACTTCTTCCGTAACGATATTCCCTTCCAGATCCTGAGCCTCGAAGACGATTCCTGCAGACTGCCCTGCTTTGTCCGTCTCCGCCTCTTCTTCGCTATCCACCCCAGTGTCTGCCTCCTCAACAGCCGCCTCACCGGTCTGCACCGCTTCGTTCTGTTCTTTCCCGCCGCAACCTCCAAGCATCCCCATTGTCATCGACAACAGACATAGCGACAGGCACATATAATACTTTCTCTTTCTCATAATAGGTTCTTTCCTCCTTGCTTCCCAATCCGCAGTCTTCTGCGCATTTATACATCAATACGCGTAACAACCGACTTGTTCTGTCCAATGCCGCATTGACCATGCCATAGGACAGCCGGTATAGATCTCCGAAATATCTTATACGGAATTGACTTCTACAAATAACAGGATAAAATAAAATCATATAAATATCAAATAAAATCTTACGAAACATCCGGATCCGGCAAAGACTCTTTTTCCTATTGACGGCTGATAATATGTGCTCTATGATGTCTACTGGTACACACGATCTTCGCCGGGCCGATTCAGGCCTCATACAGCCAATGCTGCACACTGCCTCAGAAGACAGTCCATATAACAGGTTTCCTGATACTCGAAGGGAGAAGAACTCATGAAATATCTACGTCAGTTTTGTATCATTCTTTTTGTTGCGTTTCTCGGCGAGATCCTGCACTGCCTGATACCGCTTCCCGTTCCTGCAAGCGTTTACGGCCTGGTGCTCATGTTCGCTGCCCTGTGCACCGGGATTCTGAAAACAGAGCAGGTAAGCGCTGCCGCAGATCTCCTGATCGAGATCATGCCGGTCATGTTCATTCCGGCCGCCGTAGGTCTGCTGGATGCCTGGCCGATCCTTAAACCCGTCTGTGTGCCTGTGATCGCAATCACCCTTATCACCACCGTGATCGTCATGGCCGTGACCGGTCAGGTCACACAACGCATGATCCGGCACAAGCCCCGCAGCAAGAGACAGACTTTACCAAAGCAGCCGAAGGCCCGCTTTAGGCACGACGCCTGACTCATTACCCGCAGGAATGAAAGCGCGGAATAATAGTTCAATATAATTCAAAAGGGAAAAGCTTTTACAAAAAGTTTTCTGGGAAAGGTATGGTTTATAAAATGCAGGATATGTTGACCGATTCCATATTTTTCGGTGCAGTGATCAGTCTCGCCGCGTACGAGGGCGGACTTCTTTTAAAGAAAAAATTCAAACTGGCGGTCTTAAATCCGCTGCTGATCGGAACGATCTGCGTCATGGCGATCCTGTCCCTGCTGGATGTGGAATACAGCCAGTACAACGAAAGTGCATCTTATATCAGCTATCTGCTCACACCGGCCACCGTATGCCTTGCAGTGCCTCTTTACCGACAGCTCACCCTGCTCAAGAATAATATAAAAGCTGTGGCAGGCGGTATTGCCTCCGGCGTTCTGGCCAGCCTTGTGAGCGTTTTCCTGCTGGCAAGACTGTTCGGACTCGATCATGAACAGTACGTGACGCTGCTTCCCAAGTCCATTACCACCGCCATCGGATTGGGCCTTTCCGAAGAACTGGGCGGTATTCCCACGATTACCGTGGCCGTCATTATCGTCACCGGTATTCTGGGCAACATGATCGCGGAATTCATATACAAGCTGTTTCACATTGAAGAACCCGTCGCAAAAGGCCTGGCGCTGGGTACGGCCTCTCACGCGATCGGCACGGCCAAAGCCATGGAAATGGGAGAGATCGAAGGGGCCATGAGCAGTCTGGCCATCGCCGTAGCAGGGCTTGTGACCGTTATCGGTGCTTCCCTGTTCGCCAATCTGATTTAAACCCAAGTCTCACTCAGCCTGCACTCCGGATCCGCTTAGCAGATGCGAGAAGCCAGAGTCCGAAGCAGCACAGCATTTATACTGCACGTAGAATTGCCGCAGAAGTCATCTCCTGCGGCAATTATTTTGCGCCGGCCCGTCAAGCAGATGCCCATTTTCGTCAAACCGGGATCCATGGCAGGGACAGTCGTAAGTCTTCTCTTCCGGATTCCACTGAAGCCTGCAGCCCATGTGCGGGCAATTCGGCACGATCCTGCCCTGCTCCGCAGGCAGAAGGTGCTTCATAAGCCCCTTTGCCGCATACAAACTCTGAATGCCCAGTTCTTTCACCGCCTCGCCCGTAAGCCTTCTTTGTGGAGAAAAGACACCTGCCACCGGACATCTCTGCTCCGTGATCAAGGCCGTCAGGATCTGAGCCGCAGCCATAGACGAAGTCATCCCCCACTTTCCGAATCCAGTCGCCACATACCAATCCGGCTTTCGGGCCGAAAAACGTCCGATATATGGAATACCGTCCAGCGTCATGCAATCTTGCGCAGACCACTGCCCGATCACCCGGCTTTCGGGATAGAGTGTCTCCGCCTTATCCCGCAGCCAGGCATACTGTCCGCCTTTCTCATTCCGTCCGGTTCGATGACTGCCTCCCCCAAGCAGCAGCGTTTCTCCCTGCTGCCGAAAAGACAACCCATCCCGGTCGATTCCTAGATACATACCCTCTATCCGCTCCGCACCTTCCAAAGCCACCACATAACTGCGCTCCTGATGCATTCTCGCAAAATAGTATCCCGGCATGTTGATAAACGGATAGTGGCAGGCAAACACGATGTGCCGCGCCGTCACGCATCCGTGGTCAGTCAGTACCTGGTCTCCCTCGACCTTCAGTACTTTCGTCCGCTCATATACCGTTACTTTCTCGGATATGGCGGACAGGAATTTCAGCGGATCAAATCTGGCCTGTTTGTCAACCTTCATCACCCCCGCTACAGGAAACGGCAGTTCACTTTCCTTTTCAAACACGGCATTGATGCCGATTGACGATGCCGCCTGCACTTCCCACTTTAGAACCGCCTCTTCTTTCTGCGAATACAGACAGGCCGGGCATCTGACAAAATCACAGTCGATCCCTTCTTCCCGGATCAGATGTTCATACGCTTCGATGGCATCTTCATTTGCAGCGTAATAGGCAAAAGCCCCCCTGCTGCCAAGTGTATGGATCATGCGGTCATAGAGCAAACCGTGCTGGAATGTTATCTTAGCTGTCGTATTCTTCGTCTGTCCGCTTCCAATCCTGTCCGCTTCCACAACCACCGTCTTAATCCCCGCCTGCTGCAGATAGTAGGCTGTCAACACACCTGCCATTCCTGCTCCAATGACCGCCGCCTCTGTCTGAAGATCTCCCGAAAGCGGCTCACGCTTTCTGATATTTGTTTCTGTCACCCAGATAGATTCCATCAAAACCCTCCATGTTCGTACAGCGCAGCAAGTGCGCAGTTCTGATTGCCAGTTACTTCTATCGTAAATACCCATCATGCACAGCCTGCCGCTCGGCGGGCCACATAACCGTCTATGCTATGAAAGTTATCTGATCAAACTTCTGTTTATATTATTTTATATTACTGTAGAAGTAACCTGTCAATCAGGAGTGCGCATTACACTGCGGACTCCGTGAACGCGCCAAAATCTCCGATTTTGTGTGCATAATTTTCTAAACACCCACTTCTATTTATGGTAGTATCATAATGTAGGATATGGGTGTCTAGTACTCCGTACTGAAAACCCTTGTGCAAATATTTCGGTCTATTTTCCCGATTGCACAAGCCCAGAATACTCAACGTAGCCCGCTACGCCTCCGTTTCTGAACTTGTACACTCGAAAAAATATCCTCGAAAATTTGCACAGGAACTTCAAGTACGGAGTACTAGGATCAGGGTGTAGTATGCCCATGCAAAATAAGCAGAGCACCTTTCGACAGCTTACTCTTATTAGGAAATAGCATAATCTATAATCAGACATTTATGCAAGCTTTCGTGCGAATAAATTTTCGACAAATTTCGGTCAATCAAATCACAACCAACATCTGATCTTCACCAAAACCATATACAGAACCATATACAGAAAGGAAAAGAGATATGTTAAGTCAGTTCAGCGCAAAAGACGCCAGGTTTGCCGCTCCGGTCCCCTGGTATACGAAATACAAAGAATGATCAGCATACATAATCATGATGCCAGGGTCAAAAGGTCATGTATGACATGCTTGCATGTCAATACATGACTTTGGGACCCGAAAAAACATGAAAAAGTAGCCCGATAGGGCGGATTTTGAATGTTTTTAGGATTGCGGGAGCATGAAATGCGGAGCAATCCGTAGGCATCAGGGGGCAAAACCTTTTGACCCCGACATCATAATCATTGAGGCAATAGGCATGCCCGCGGAAACGGTCATGGGAGCCATACACGTACCCTCTGCCGTCAAATACATAGGGTTCTCCGTCCGGGATATATTCCCAGGACGGAAGATAAGGGTTAAATGCTTGTCTTTTCATATTCTTATAATTTTCCCCATTTCTGTACTGTCTCTGATACTGACAATCCCAGCTGCCCATTGACGAATCTTCAAGCTCCTGTCCGTTCCCGCCGCCTAGCGTAAGCCGCAAACCAAAGATCAGTCAATCTTTAAGATCATCTCCAGAATCCTTTCCGCACAGGCATCCATCTCCTGTCTGGTCAGACAGCCCTTTTTCAGCGCTTCCAGGAGGCGTGCCGGATGGCCGCAGCCCATCTTGATATCGTTGCCCGCTTTGACCTCTTTATAATGTTCGCCGCAGGTCCACCAGTCTGTGGTCACGCAGCCCTCATAGCCCCATTCGCCGCGCAGGATCCCTTCCAACAGATCCCGGTTCTCCGAAGCCCGGTGACCGTTGATGATATTGTAGGAAGTCATGATGGACCATGGATCCGCTTCCTTCACGATCATCTCAAAAGCCTTCAGGTAAATCTCCCTTGCCGCCCGCTCCGATACCCGGGAGTCGCTGTTCTTACGGTTCGTCTCCTTGTTGTTGAGGGCAAAATGTTTCACCGTGGCCCCGATCCGGTTAGACTGTATACCTCTCACCATGGCACTTGCAAGCTTGCCCGCCAGGAAAGGATCCTCCGAATAATATTCAAAATTCCGGCCGCACAGCGGGCTTCTGTGAATATTCACCGCCGGTGTCAGCCATAGGGCGATGTTGTTCTCCTTCACCTCCGCGCCGCCTGCCGCGCCTACGGCTTCTACCACTTCCGGGTCCCAGGTGCAGGCCAGAAGAGTGGAACAAGGCCAACAGGTCGTCGTAACGCCACACTCCGGCTTAATGCGCAGTCCCGCAGGGCCATCCGCCGTCATAACCGAAGGCACGCCGTACTCCGGCAGATTGCCATAACCGAACGTATTGGCCACCCCAAGATTAGGTTGTCCGCCCAGAAGACAGGCCACCTCTTCATCCGACAGCTGTGCCAGGAATTCCTGCACACTCATCTTCCCTTCTGCAACTTCTAGGAAAGGACGTACGCCCTCTTTGTAGGGACCGTTCCACACCTTGTAGGCTTCTCTCGCCCGCACCGCAGGTGTATAACCGTCCATCTGTTCCTCGCTCATCCGCACAAGTTCGCTGGCATTAGGGTTGTTAGGCTCTCTTGGTGCCAGCGTCTCGAAGCTGCCGTCTGCCAGCATTCTCTTGTCCAGCTGTGTGGGTGCAAGCAGCTCCGTCAGCTGCTTTGTCACCCGGTTCTGTGCCACCGTATATTCAAACGCTAGCTTGCATACATCCCGCACGGAAGTTCCCACGTAAAATGCATAAACTCCCTGCTCCAGTACATAAGCGGATTTCTGTATCTTACCCAGGTCGTCATAGGACGCCATATCTTCCATGGCAAAGCTGAGGACAAGTGTCTGCGTCTCGCCGGGCTTAAGCTCCCTCGTCTTCCCAAAAGCGATCAACTGTCTGGCCGGTTTCCCTAAAAGCCCCTGCGGTGCCTCAAAATAGACCTGCACCACCTCTTTGCCTGCCACCTGTCCGGTATTCGTCACCTGCGCACGTACGCTGCCCATGCCGTCCTGCTCACCTGCCCATCCGGCTTCCACCTCGAAGGTGGTATAAGAAAGACCGAAACCAAAGGGATAATTCACCTTCTGCGCTGCGCCGGGAATGGTCTCGAAATAACGGTAGCCCACATAGATGTCTTCCGTGTAGTCCACATAGTCCTTGGACTCGTGGAAATTATAAGTAGATGGATAGTCCTGCAGAGATTTCGCAAAAGTATCGGAAAGCTTGCCGGAAGGATTGCCCTTCCCCACCAGAAGTTCCGCCGTCGCCAGGCCACCCTCAATACCGCCCTGCCATGCCATCAGCACCGCACCGATCTTATCATCCTCCACAAACCAGGAAGTATCCACCATACCGCCCACGTTCATGACTACAGCCACCTTCGGGAAGCTCTGCTTCACTGCCGCCACCATGGCTGCCTCATCCACGGAAAGATTAAAATCGCCGTCTTTAAATATCCTCGCCGACACCTCCGCCATCTGCCGTTCGCCCTCCGAGAGATGTTCCTTATTATCGTCCACCACGCTCTTCCGATCCCAGCCTTCCCCGGAAAAACGGCAGATCGTGATAAGGGCCGTATCCGTATAAGCCCTTGCTTTCCTAAGAAGCTCCTGCGGCACCGCAGGCTCCACAGTCATACCCGGCGCATGGCCGTCGGCATACTGCTGCTCCACATCCTTCCTGTAATACTCGCACAGCGGCTCATAGACGCTGACACACTCCTGCTGCATCTGCAGCCCCTCATACAGGTTGCGGACATAAGCCACCGTCACGTCTCCGCTGCCGCCTCCGCCCTTCACGTAATCAAAAGCTGCCTTGCCAAATACCGCCAGCTTAGTGCCCTTTGCAAGAGGGAGCAAACCGCCCTCATTTTTCAGAAGGACCATCCCCTCCTTCGCCGCATTCTTCGACAGTTCGATATGCTCCCTGCTGCCCGTCAGCCTTCGCCCGTTCTCCCCCATCGGAAGACTCGGCTGATACATTGCCCGTGCCCATTTTTCCATCTTTTTCCTCCATTCCTGCGCTTCTTCCGTCTGGGATCTATCCCGACTGCGCGTTGACAAAAGTTTATTGAATTTTCCTGTCGCACCGGTGCACAAACAGTTCCTCTAAGAAAGGATTCGCCCTACCGGACAACACTCCGAATGATGCGTCCCACTGCCGCTTCGGCATGTACAGGCAGGCCCGGCGCAGTCCCGTCCTGACCGGCTGTTCCGGCCCCGGACGTCTCCCCGTCCCCATAGAAAGCCTGCAGGGCATATCTGGCCAACAGCCCCGATACCCGACCGCGCTCCATGGAATCCTCCGTCCCCAGAACAACGACGATCAGGTCGTGCTGCATCGTCCCGTCATCTGCAGACAGGGAAGTGACCAGACAGGCACCCGCCTTGTTGGTGGTTCCGGTCTTCAGCCCCGTGACGCCGGACATATTGTACAGCAGCGGATTGCCGTTGCGCACCTCCAGGTCAAGGGACGGCAGTTTCACCTCTTTCATAGAAGTAATGTCCGTAACCTGCGGATAGACCTCCAGCAGATAAGCGGCCAACCGGAACATATCCTCAGCGCTCATACGGTTCTGCCGCTTTGCGGAAATGGAGTCCCCCGAGTACGAGGGAAGCCCATGGCTGTTAAAAAAAACGGCCTGGGACAGCCCCAGCTCCTGCGCCCTCTGATTCATCCTCTGCACAAAGGCTTCCTCCGAACCGTCGATGGTCTCGGCCAGGCACAGCGCGCATTCGTTACTGGAAGGCAGCAGCAGGCCGGTCAATAATTCCTGCACGGTGATCTGATCCCCGGCTTTCAGAGGGATCACCCCGTCACTGGAAGAGGCCAATAGCTCCACCGCATCCGAAACGGTAACAAAGTCCTCCGGCGCAATCTGCCCGGACGCGACAGCCTCCATGGTCAAAAGGCACGTCATCAGCTTGGAAGTACTGGCGATCGGATAAGGCACATCCGCCTGGTATTGATAATAAACTTCCCCGGTGGCAGCATCTCCCAGGAAGACACCGTTGACCCCATAGAAATAACCTGCCTGTTCCAAAGCATCAGGAGAAACCCGAAAAGCCTCCTGCGTATTGATCAACAGGGAACCCGAGTCGGAAGATTCGATATCCATATCAAAGAGCATGGCCAGATCCATGGTCATCATAAAACAGTCATAATCCCCGGAAGGCATCTTCATGATCATAGTATGATAAAAAACTTTCTGTCCGTCCACTTCGAACTCATTTCGCCGCAGGGAAAGATCCGGGTTCTCCTCGCTTTCCCAGGAAACGTTTTCCGTGCCCACCGGCGTGTAGACGCCTCCCGGCGACAGCGAAACGGCGCTATTTGAAATCTCCACCGAAAAAGCCTTATCCGTATCCATAAGAAGCATGGCCAGATCCCGCAAAGAAAGGTACGTATTATTGGCATATCCATGATCCAGAAATTTAACGTTGCCCGAGGCCCCCGTATCCGTCTGCACCTGACAGACTCCGCAGATCTCAAAGCCTGCACACACTCTAACCGGCAGAAACGAAGCTGTCAAAATGACGGACAATATAATGAGGCTGCTTTTTTGTAATATAGTTTTCATCCCATCTCCTACTCTGTCTCCGATCCTGCCGCAGAATAACAACACTTTCCTGCCCATTGGACCTGTAGATGCATTTCTTACGCTTTTATCAAGGCTGCTGCGGTTCCCACCTATACACAACCGGATACCGGCTGGAGGAAGGTTCCCCGTCCCCAGAGGCCGCCTCTCCCGTCAGGATGAGCGAGTCATCTTTCCTGATATAGTATTCTTCCTTTGTAATGACCGTACTGCCATCCTCGAACCGTCTGCGCACAATCCCCTCCTCCACCTCGTAAGTGCCGCTGCCCTCGTACTGCCCCTGTAATTCTTCCATAGAGGGCAGCAGCGCCGGACCATACTCCATCAGATAGGACACAGTAGACACTCCAAACTCCCCGGCCACAAGAGCCTCCACTGCTTCCTGATCCGTGCTCCCCGCATAACCTGCCATACGCAGCCTCTCGCCCAGAAGTGTCCGGAAGCTTTCGGCAAATGCCTCATAGGCCGCCTGCCTGCACGCCTCATAGCTGTCCGCCCGCATTCCGCATTGAAACGTACCTGCCATACGCTCTGTCTGCGCCATCGTCAGACTGACCTCGATCGTCAATCCCTGCATGGAAGACTCCATCTCTTCCAGCGAAACAGATACCCCTTCAATCTCCTGCAGCCAGTCAAGCGCCGTAACCGCCGCCTGCTGCGTCATATCAAGCTGCGTCGTCCACTCCCCGGAGAGGTCCCTGTCCCCAGGCGCAAAAAACTGCAGGTATGCCAAAAGCGCCGTGGAAAGTCCCAGCAGCAGAAGCAAGAAGATATAGATGCCATTTTTCATGATCTTTCTCATAGAGATGAATTCCCAATCCTTTCATACACAGCCGGATGCCTTGCTTCAAAGTGCCCCTTTCTTTACCTGCAGGCGGGACACCAACAGAACCCCCAGTAATAACAGCGTCGGAAATACCACCCCCGCCAAAACGCCTGACTTCAGATCGTCTCCCAGAGCGCCTGACACAAATCCGACCACCGTAGGCCCGCCGGAGCAGCCTACGTCCCCGCCCAGAGCTAACAGTGCAAACATTGCCGTACCGCCCCTGGGAAGCGCTGCCGCTGCCTTGCTGAACGTGCCTGGCCACATGATTCCCACCGACAGGCCGCAGACCGCGCAGGCAGCCAGGCTAAGCTGCGGAGACGGCAGAAAAGTTATCCCCAGATAGGACAGAATGCACAGGCAGCTGCTGTAGACCATAAACCGTTCCAGATGGATCCGGTCACCGTATTTTCCATAGAATGTCCGGGAAGCACCCATCAGGATCGCAAATGCCAGCGGCCCTGCCAGATCCCCCGCCGTCTTGGATATCCCCAGCCCTTTCTCCGCAAAGGTGGACGCCCACTGACTCACCGCCTGTTCACTGGCCCCTGCACAGATCATCATTACCAGCAGAACCCAGAACACCTTAATCCCAAACAGCTCTTTCAGCCGCAGTCCCGTCTCACCTTCCTCCATCAGGGAAGCGATGGGCACCTTCACAAACGCAGCGGCATTGCAGATCGGCACTAACGCCCACACACAAGCAAGGATCTTCCAGTTCCCGATGCCGGCCACATGAAAGAACAACGTAGACACCAGCACCACCCCTGCATGTCCCCAGCAATAAAAGGAATGCAGCATGCTCATCGCCTTCTCCTTATTATCCGATGGACAGGCTTCCACCACCGGACTGACCAGCACCTCCAGCAGCCCGCCGCCGATAGCATAGACCATAACGGCGATCAGGATGCCCGCAAAGGGGGAGCCAAGCATTTCCGGCAGGATCGTAAGCAGAATAAGCCCTGCTGCCGCCAGCACATGAGCCATGACCATGGACGCCCGATAGCCGATCTTATCCACAAATCCGATGGACAGAAGATCCACCAGAAGCTGTATCCCGAAATTAAACGTCACCAGCAGTGTGATCTGCGAAAGCGGAATCCCGTACGTCCTCTGAAATGTCAAAAAAAGCAGCGGTACAAAATTATTGACGATGGCCTGCACGATATATCCCACAAAGCAGGCAGTGATGGTCGTGTTGTATTTGTTCTTCATGTTCTTTATCTCCTTAGTGACAAATTATTGGCAACAACGCCGTTGTTACATTGTATCGCATTTATATGACGAAATCATTGCACATATTCACATATTTATGGGACAATATCGCAAATCCTATGTCACACAGTCTGCGTCGTAAGCGCGTGTATCTGACTGTACCACTACGAGACGAGATCCCTATGAACATTTATAAGATCACCACCGATGACACCCTCTATGAAACCGTACAGCATGGAAACAGCCGATATCCTTTTGCCTACTATCCGGAAGATATCCGGCAGTTTGATTTCCACCGCATTGACTGGCATATCTCATCCAATACCGACTGACACGGGCCGCCGGACAGCTTCATACCACAAGGAAATCCGTGACCGCCATCGCAGCGGATACCGGTTTTGCAAACGCAGGATATTTCTGCCGTCCCTTCTGTCTATCCGAAACACAACGCGGGCCGGCACAACAGAGAGCATTGCAGACAACGAAAAGATACGGTTCTAAGTACGGCTTATACCCGCGCGGCCTCATATACACTCAATTCATGTCCCAGCAGCTGCATGATCTGCAGTTCATCCTCCGCATCCGAAACAGCATTATGCGATTCACTGTACCTGCTGTTTCCGCTGAGCATTTTCAACACGCTTTCCACGCCGTATCCCCACTTCAGCCTTCCGGTCTTACAGCAGTCCGCAGAGTCCGGTATGGCTTTGTTATACTGACGGTATGCCGCCAAACGCATGATATCATACCACTTATACCCTGCATATTCCGGCAGATGCCTCTTGTCAAAGGATGCATTATAGGCAAAGAGGGCCTGCACACGATAAGCGTCCAGCCACTGCCTGATCTCTGCCAGCGCACTCTCCCGATCCATGACACGAACGCCCTCTTCGTCCAGCCTTAATTCACCCGAGTACATTCCGCCCACCCTGTACTCCGGCTCGATTATGTAGTAAACGGAATCCACCTTCTCTTTCGTCTCTGCATCTGCGATCACAATACCGATCGACATCACCTCATCATGCCAGTTTGTCTCCGTATCGATCACTGCAAATTTCGACTGCCGCGCTCCCGGCTGCTTTGTCTTTCGTGGTGTATTCATAATGAAAACCTTCTGCTCCTCTTCTTTTGGGATATTCTATTGTCATAAGTTGCCAGAAACTACGCTCTTTCAGAAAACCTGATCTAAACAAACTGCCTCTTACCGATCATCAGAGAATTTATTCAACCTTGACCTGAATTATTCATGGAATAACAGCATTAAGTGCTGAACCCCGCATAGTCACTGTATTCCAGGCTGATTCCTGGAGCCATCCGCGCAGAGTAGTTTTAAAATAGAAAATGAAACTGCCTGTGGTTTTGTTGCTAACGTATGATCATACCCTTTCTTTTCCCAAACAGTATAACATATATATCGATCCTCAACAATAAATTCTATTCCACGACCTCCTTCGTAAGCTCTGTTAAACCATGGTTCTGCACATACTCATGGACACCCATTTTTTCCTCGTTTATCTTATCCTTTAATGTCTGTATTCCTCACTAAGCCGGATGCTCTTTCCTGTACAGCCATATACACCAAGGTGGGAAATAATAGCGCCGCCAGTTACCCAAGTAATCCAACTTTTATTTTTTACCCAATAATACAATGTGACTTTTCCGTTTATTATTCAATATAAGAGCCACTGAAATAACTATTCTTTTCAGTTCACCAGTTTTTTACTTAATCGACTCCATTCTATCTCGTCAGACTCCCCTCCACACAGCGCCTTATACCCCGATTCCCCGATTGTGTCAAGTTAATGTCACGAACTTTTTCCACTTTTTGGTTACTATTCACAGTCGGTTTGATGGAACGACAAACAAAGCGGAGCTGTAACAC
>ERZ779637.775-NODE-775-length-17833-cov-17.336090_pt1 | contig 17833 bp, 17 predicted proteins | sample MGYA00514196_ERZ779637 | MGnify/ENA primary metagenome ERZ779637 (study PRJEB29562, sample SAMEA4376700) | mouse gut metagenome | isolation source: Cecum | study: EMG produced TPA metagenomics assembly of the A DSS colitis mouse model was used to assess the...
TTTTTTCTTGCCGGACGGCTTTTTGCGTAATGTGATAGCTCTGATTATATTTTTTGTGGTTGCAGGCTCCGAAAAGCCTTGATATTACAGTGTTCCTAATAGGAGACATTCATACTTAATTGGGTGTTGGGAATCATACTTTAGAAACTTGTTTATTTCCATTTTAAAACTTACACAAGTTTTATGCTATGATAGAAGACAAGGTAAAGGAAGCCGAGCAAATCCGCAGAAGCGTTTGCAGTATCATGCGTCAGGAACAGCGGGAACAGCAGCCACACAGAACGCAAGATGTCGTTTTATAAATTATGTGAAAATGGGCGTTGACAATTTGGGGCCCAAGTTGGAGGTGAAGCTGTTTGGCACGCAAAAAGCCAGGCCCCCATCCAGAGAAACCACTGGACACTCAGATTAAAACACGAGCCGACAAGGAAACAATGGAAAAAATTGAGTATTGCATGGCCAAACTCAATATCACACGCTCTGAGGTTTTAAGACGCGGTGTTCACAGCCTGTATGAGAGCCTACAAGAAAAATGATGGGAAGTGGCGCACTCCCACAAAGAACCACACCACTTCCCCAGCCAACTATTGCCTAAAGGCAAAAGCGACGTAAATATTATATCATGCGTCAGCTTTCCTTTCAAGTAATATCGGACAAAAAAGAAGGATGGTTCAAACGAGGTAAAGGAAGTCGAGCAAATCCGCAGAAGCGTTTACTGTATCATGCGTCAGGAGCAGCAGCCACGCAGAAACCAGAACAACGAATTATAAAACCCAAAAGAGAAACCATTGACTTTGCGGCGTCGGTAAGTTATAATATTAGTGACCCCAAAAAGTAAGGTGATAATTGTTGGGGAGTAAAAAAATGGGACGTCCTACCGATAACCCGAAGGACAGTTCTCTCAAAGTTCGCCTTGATAAAGAAACAGCTGAGAAGCTAGACGAGTGTGTTGAAGAACTTGAAGTATCAAAAGCGGAAGTTGTTAGGCGTGGTGTCCATAAGGTACATGACGATCTCAAGAAGAAATAGAAGGAAAGTGTAGCAACGGAGCGGGCTGATTTGCGGGAATTGATTTCTGACATCTCCCATCAGGTAAAAACGCCGATTGCAAATCTTCAAATGGTAAACGCCACTTTGCTTGAACAGCCTGTGACAGAAGAAAAGCGTCAGGAATTTTTGCAGGCATCCAGCGGCCAGCTTGAAAAACTGGACTTTCTTATGCAGGCCATGATAAAGACCTCCCGGCTGGAAACCGGCGTGATTGCCTTGGACAGAAAAGTGCAGCCGATTTATAACACCTTGGCGGCGGCGCTGGGCGGTATTTTGCTAAACGCTGAAAAGAAAAACATTCATGTCAATGTAGAATGTCTATCCGATATACTGCTGGCCCATGATAAGAAATGGACAAGTGAAGCCCTGTTTAATATTTTGGATAATGCTGTAAAGTACACGCCAGCGGGCGGCACTATTCGGGTGTCCGTCCAAAGTTGGGAGTTGTATGTGAAAATTGACATTACAGACAGCGGCAAAGGCATAGCGGAGAGCAGACAGGGGATGATCTTCAAACGCTTTTACCGGGAAAAAGAAGTACATGACGTTGATGGCATAGGACTGTACCTTGCCCGCAAAATTATCACCATGCAAGGCGGCTATATCAAGGTAACTTCAACAGTTGGTAGTGGTTCTACATTTATTGAGGTAAGATAACGTAACTTTTTTGCAGAGTTCGTTATCTTACCTCTTTATTGATCTACTCCGTCCCCATAAGTGCAGGCTTTTTCACATATATTCCCAATTCCCTTGCCTCTATTTTCCCCCATCTTGCCAGGATATGCACTATTTTCAGTATGCTTTCCCTTGCAGAGCAGGCCCTAACCTCATGGCACTGACTATCCCCCCTCCCGGGCCTTTTCTGCCCACTCTCGAAAGATCTTCCTGTTCTGCACAAAAAAGAACCTGCAACTTTGTTGAACCTGCGGATTGCAAATTTTTGCGAGTTTTGGTAAAGTATCTCCAGAATTTTAGAATACGCATTCATGGCGGTGCATCTATGATTACAATGACCGAGATCGCAAGGCTCACCGGCGTATCCCAGCCCACGGTCTCCCGGGTGCTCAACGGGAACCCGAATGTGGGGCAGGAGATCCGGGAGCGGGTCCTGGCCTGCGCCAAGGAACACAACTATCAGTGCAACGCCCTGGCCAAGGGGCTCCAGGGCAGCAAGACCATGCTGCTGGGCGTGCTGGTTACAGATATCTCCAACGGCTTTTTCGCGGATCTGGCCAAGGCCATCGAGGCGGCGGCCCGGAAGGCCGGATATACCATCATCCTCTTCAACAGCGACTGTGACCTGGAGAAGGAGCGGTCCTACCTGGACGTGGTCAGCCGCTACCGGGTGGACGGCGTGCTGGTGGTGCCGGTGAAGGAGAACGGCGAGGAGCTGCCGGACTTCGCGGCGAATCTGGACATACCCGTAGTGGCCATCACCAAGCCCGCCGCGGCCCTGGATGCGGTGTACGTGGACCACAGAAGCGCCGGCGCGCTGGTGGCGGAGCACCTGGCGGAGCGGGGATACCGGCGGTTTTTGTTCATCGGGGAGGAGTATGACCGGAAGTATCTGGGCTTCCGGGAGAAGCTGGCGGAGCGGGGGCTGGCGGAGCGGACAGGCAGCGTGGCCTATGAGAGCGACAGACAGCTCACCCACTTCCTGGAGACGTGGCTCCGCCGTCCCGGCGGGCGGACCGCTGTGTTCGCCGGCAACGACATCTTCGCGCTGCGAACCCTGAGCGCCCTGCGGATGCTGGAGGTGTCCGTACCCCGGCAGGCGGGCGTCATCGGCTTTGACGACACCTCCACCGGCCGCTATCTCCGTCCGGCCCTGAGCAGCGTGTCCCAGCCCATCGCCGCCATGGCGGGAGAGGCGGTGTCCCGTCTCCTCTGGCGCATAGACCACCCCCGGGCGGAGGAGATCCTGGATCTGGCCCTCCCCGCCGAGCTGGTGGTGCGGGAGAGCGCCTGAGCGGAACAGAAAACGGATATTATCGCAAATAATGCGTATTCTTGTCAAACCATGGGAGCATCTGCCGGGGAGCCGCATCCTGTTCCCCGGCCAAACAGCAGAAAGGAAGGTAAGGCGCTATGACAGACATCACATCCATCGGCGAGATCCTGATCGACCTGACACAGACAGGGAAGAACGACGCAGACGTCCCCCTCTTTGCCGCCAATCCCGGCGGTGCGCCGGCCAACGTGGCGGTAGCCGCCGCCCGGCTTGGCAGCCGGACCGCCTTCATCGGCAAGATCGGCAATGACGGCTTTGGCGGCTATCTCCGTCAGGTGCTGGAGGAGAACGGGGTGGATCACTCCGGCCTCCAGATGGCGGACAGCCCCACCACTATGGCTATTGTGTCCGTGGACGGGACCGGGGAGCGGAGCTTCCGCTTCATCCGGGGCGCGGACTGCGAGATGGTGCCCGAGGACGTGGACGAGGCCCTGGCCCAGAGCAGCAAGATCCTCCACTTCGGCTCCGTGAGCCTGACCCAGGGCGTGGCCCGCAGCGCCACCATCTTTACCGCCCGGGCGGCCCACAAGGCCGGCGTGCTGGTGAGCTATGACCCCAACTACCGCTCCGCCCTCTGGCGGACCAAGCGGGACGCCCTGGAGTGGATGACCCTGCCCCTGCCCCTGGTGGACGTTATCAAGCTCTCCGACGAGGAGCTGCCCCTGCTCACGGAGACCGGGGATCTGGAGGAGGGCAGCCGCCGTCTGGAGAAACAGGGCGTGGCCCTTGTGATGATTACCTTGGGAGAGCGCGGCACCTTCTGCCGCTGGCGGGGGGAGACCTTCACCGTGCCCGCCTTCCCCACCAGGGTGGCGGACACCAACGGCGCCGGGGACACCTTCATGGGCGCGGTGCTCCACCGTCTCTGCCGCCGGGGCGGGAAGCCCCTGGAGGGCCTGGAGCTGGCGGAGCTGCGGGAGATCGTCGCCTTCGCCAACCGGGCCGCCTCCCTGACCTGCTCCCGCAGCGGAGCCATCCCCGCCATGCCCACGCTGGCGGAAGTGGAAGGAGCGCTTTGACGTGAAAAAACCGAGAAAGGCCCCGGAGAAAAAGAAACCCCTTGCCGTAAAGCCCGCCGCGCCAGGGCCTGCCGCCGGAGCGGCGGTCCCGCCGGATGACTTCCAGCGCAGGCTGACGGCGCGCCGGGAGGAGCTGAAGTGGCTCTACTGTGAGCTCTACCACAACGACACCGGGGCCTTTGACTACTTTCTGACCATGCTCCGGCGGTGCTGGGAGGCGCGGAAGGAGCCCCTCCGGGCCCAGGACAGGGTCCGGGAGGAGGACCCGGACTGGTACCGCCGCCGGGATCTGCTGGGCATGATGCTCTATGTGAACGCCTTCGCCGGCACCCTGCGGGGGGTGGAGGAGAGGCTGCCCTACCTCCAGGAGTGCGGGGTCAACTACCTCCACCTGATGCCCCTGCTGGCCTCCCCGGAGGGCCGCAGCGACGGGGGCTATGCGGTCAGCGACTTCCGGGCCGTGGAGCCCCGGCTGGGGACCATGGCGGATCTGGAGCATCTGGCGGACGCCTGCCGGGCCGCCGGGATCCGCCTGTGCCTGGACTTTGTGATGAACCACACCAGCGAGGACCACGACTGGGCCAGACGGGCCCGGGCCGGGGAGCCGGGGTACCGGGAGCGGTACTTCTTCTACGACAGCTGGGAGATCCCCCGGGCGTTTGAGAAGACGGTGCCCCAGGTGTTCCCCACCACCGCCCCGGGCAGCTTCACCCAGCTGGAGGGCGGCCAGATCGTCATGACCAACTTCTACCCCTACCAGTGGGATCTGAACTACGCCAACCCAGTGGTATTCAACGACATGACGGAGAACATGCTCTATCTGGCCAACCGGGGCATGGACGTGATCCGCCTGGACGCCATCCCCTACATCTGGAAGCAGCTGGGCACCGACTGCCGCAACCTGCCCCAGGTCCACACCCTCTCCCGGATGCTGCGCATCGCCTGCGAGATCGTCTGCCCCAGCGTGCTGCTGCTGGGGGAGGTGGTGATGGAGCCGGCCAAGGTGGCCCCCTACTTCGGCACCACGGAGAAGCCGGAGTGCCACATGCTCTACAACGTGACCACCATGGCCACCACCTGGCACACCCTGGCCACCGGGGACGTGTCCCTGCTGCGGCGGCAGATGGAGACCCTCTGCGCCCTGCCCAAGGACTTTCTCTTCCTCAACTACCTGCGCTGCCACGACGACATCGGCTGGGGCCTGGACTACCCCTGGCTGAAGGCCCGCTTCGGCACGGAGGAGGTGGCCCACAAGCGGTATCTCAACGACTATTTCACCGGCAAATGGCCGGGCAGCGGCGCCCGGGGGGAGCTGTACAACGACGATCCCCGGCTGGGGGACGCCCGGCTGTGCGGCACCACGGCCTCCCTGTGCGGCATGGAGGCGGCGGACTACGAGAGGGATCCCTTCAAGCTGGAGCGGGCCGTGGCCTGTGATCTGACCCTCCACGCCTGGATGCTCTCCCAGAGCGGCATCCCGGTGATCTACAGCGGCGACGAGGTGGGCCAGCTCAACGACTACGCCTACCACAGCGATCCGGCCAAGCGGGAGGACAGCCGGTACATCCACCGGGGCGATTTCCAGTGGGAGCTGGCCGCTCTGCGCGCCGACGAGTCCACCCGCCAGGGCAAGCTCTTTCAGGGCCTGCGGCGGCTGGAGCGGATCCGGGCCTCGGAGCCCTGCTTCGACGGCCAGGCGGACGTGTGGGTGGAGGAGAGCGGCAGCGCCCATGTGCTGGCCCTGTGCCGGCGGATGGAGGGCCGGGAGCTGGTGTGCCTGTTCAATTTCAGCGGCCAGTTTGTCCACGCCAGCCTGAACCGGGACGAGTCCTACACGGAGCTGATGTACGGCGGAAAGCGCCAGGGCCTCCGGGACGTGGAGCTGTGGCCCAACGGCTTTGCCTGGCTGCTGCGGGATGGTGAAGAATAGGCATTCATGCCGTTTTCTGGCGATAAAAGATGATTTTCAGGGGGCGGCCGGGAAAACTCCCGGCCGCCCCCTGGCGTCCCTATCCGATCAGCAGCTCCGGCAGACAGGCGGCAAACAGCATGGCCGCCGCCAGCGCCAGCGCCGCGCCCAGCAGCAGATACCGCCTGCGCAGCAAAAAGACTCTCATGGGGCTCCCCCTCTTCATATGACCGGCCCTCCTCCGTTTTTTGGTACAGTCTATGCGGTCCCGGGGGAAAAGAGAAGGGGAATTTTGACGGCCTCTTTTTCCCGCTTTGACGGCCGCGCCGGAGTGTGGTATACTGTGGCTGCATATCTGTAACAGGAGAGTGGAAAGAATGGGTATTCAAATGATACTGCTGGATCTGGACGGCACGCTGCTCACCAGCGACAAGCGCCTGAGCCCGGGCAACCGGGCCGCCCTGGAGCGGGCGGCGGCCAGGGGCGTACATATCGTGCCCAGCACGGGGCGGTTCTACAGCGGGATGCCCCAGGTGGTGCGGGAGCTGCCCTTTGTGCGCTACGTGGTGTCCATCAACGGCGCGCTGATCTATGACGCGGCGGAGGACAAGGTGCTCCGCCGGGCGGACATCGCCCCGGCGGACGCGGACCGGCTTTTCCAGCGCATGGAACAGCTGCCGGTGCTCTATGACTGCTTCATCGACGGCTGGGGCTGCATGGACCGGCGGCAGTACGAGCAGGTGGAGTCCTTTATGGAGGACCCCGGGCTCCGGCGGATGATCCTGGAGCTGCGCCGGCCGGTGGACGATCTGCGGGGGTACGTGGTGCGGACGGGCACGCCCGTGCAGAAGACCCAGATGTTCTTCCGGGAGGCGGCGGCCCGGAACGCGGAGCTGGAGCGGATGATCCGGGATTTTCCGGACATGTCGGTGACCAGCTCCTACCCCCTCAACATCGAAATCAACGCCAAGCCGGCCAGCAAGGGGGAGGGGCTCCGGTTCCTCTGCCGGCATCTGGGCATTGACCCGAGGGACGCCATGGCCTGCGGGGACGGCAGCAACGACATATCCATGCTCCAGGCCGCCGGCGTGGGGGTGGCCATGGCCAACGCGGATCCCCGCCTGCTGGCGGCGGCGGACTATGTGACCGGCGGCAACGACAGCGACGGCGTGGCCGAGGCCGTGGAGCGCTTCTGCTTCTAGCGCCCCCTACGCCCCCAGGGCGATGCCGACCATCGTGCCCGCGTAGGTGCCCAGGACATAGCCCAGGGTGCCCACCAGCATGGCCGGCCCCACCAGACGGGACCAGCCCTGGGAGATGGCCATGCCGGCGGCGGTGGTGGGGCCGCCGATGTTGGCGTTGGAGGCGATGATGGCGTCCTCCAGATCAAAGCGCAGCAGCCGCGCGCCCACGAAGCAGAAGACCATGTTCACCACCACCATGAGGAAGGTCAGCACCAGCAGCAGGGGCGCCTCGGTGACCACGGTGTAGATGTTGGCGGGCACGCCGATGACGAACAGAAACAGGTAGATGAGGTAGGTGCCGATCTCCTGGGACCCGTGCATCCGCTCCACCTGGCGGGAGAAGCAGGAGGCCGCGATGACGGAGATGGTGGTGATCCACACGTACTGGCTGCCCAGGAAACGGCCTACAAAGTTCATCAGCACCGCGGAGGCGCCCTGGGCCTCCGCGCCGGGGGTGAGGGGGCTGAACAGGCCGGCGATCAGGTTGGCCGCCCACACCACCACAATGGCGTAGGCCACGTTGGAGGCAATGTCCCGCAGGGAGATGTCCTTGCGGCTCCAGAAGGCGGCGGCCTGGGTCTTGGCGGCGTCCCCGCCGGACGCGCCGCTCTCCACCTCGTCGATGTGGGGGTGGCGGAACTGGCGGCGGAAGAAGCGCATTCCGGCAAAGGCGATGAGCACGAAGAAGTAGCAGGCCATAAGCAGGTTGTCCGCCACCGTGGCGGAGGCGGTGAGGCCGCCGGCGTGGAAGGCGTTGGCCAGGGCGGTGAAGTTCACGCTGCCGCCGATATAGGAGCCGGTCATCATGGCCGCCACCTTGGCCAGGCCCTGGGCGTCTCCGAAGGGGGCCCGCAGCAGGTAGTAGGCCAGAAACGCGCCGGCCACGGTGCCCACCGCGCCGATGAGGAAGATGGTGAGCATCCGCCCGGCCTCCTTCCAGATCCGCCGGATATCGCACTGGAGCAGCAGCAGGGGGATGCCCATAGGCACCACGTAGCCCCATACGACGTCGTCGTACAGGGGGCATTGGGTGGGGATAATGCCCACGTTGGCCATCAGCATGGCCAGGATGAGGGCGATGATGGAGCCGGAGACCCGGGACGCCCACTGGTATTTCTGCTCCAGGCCGATTGCCAGGGCCACAGATACGCACATGACGCCCAGCAGGCCCCAGACGTTGTCCGCCTCGATCAGGGGGTGGCCCAGCCACATTTCAAACAGCATGTTGTTTCCTCCTAAAGTGGTTTCACAGGCGAAGGCATCTTCCGCCCTGCCTGTCCATTATAAAGGGAAATGTCCCCATAGACAACGAAAATTTCCAAAGAAAATGAAATTTATATCAGTTATTCCCGCTTTCTTAAGAAAAAGCACAGAAAAAACAAAACTTCCCCTTGCCAAGGACCGGCTTTTGTGCTATAAATAATACGCGATACATGCGAGGAACGGGAAAATAACGGGTTCGAGGGGTCTGAGAGAGGGGCGGTCACCGGCTGAGAGCCGCCCCGGCCAAGCGCCGTTTGGTTCGCCCGGGAGCGGCCTGCGAGAGCAGGACGGTTTTCTCCGCCGTTACCGGAGAGTGAGTGCGCGCCCGGCGTGGGGCGCGAATGCGGGTGGTACCGCGGAGGGCTTGCGCCTTTCGTCCCTGTTTGAGGGACGGAGGGCGCTTATTTTTCTGCCTGAAAATGAGAAGGAGGCATTGCGATGACGATGACCGGCAGTTTTGGGATGGGCGGCTTTCAAAGCGTGTTCAGTGTCCTGTTTGCCCTGGGCTTTCTGGTCTTTCTGGGCATATTCCTGGCTGTTTCTATCCGAAGCCTGGGACAGTGGAACAAAAATAACCGCTCCCCCCGGCTCACCGTGGGGGCCCTGGTGACGGCCAAGCGCACCAACGTCTCCCACCACCGCCACAGCGGAGCGGGCGGCGTGGGACACACCACCCGCTCCACCACCTACTACGCCACCTTTGAGGTGGAGAGCGGGGACCGGATGGAGCTCCAGCTCAGCGGCCAGGACTACGGCCTGCTGGCGGAGGGGGACCGGGGGTATCTCACCTTCCAGGGCTCCCGTTATCTGGGCTTTGAGCGGGAACAGCAGTAATTTACTATACAAAGGAGTTTACCATACCATGAGAGAACAACTGGCAAAAATCCGCGCCGAGGCGCTGGCCGCCTTTGAGAGCGTCCAGGACGCCGCCCGCCTGGACGAGCTGCGGGTGAAGTATCTGGGCAAGAAGGGGGAGCTGACGGCCCTGCTCAAGCAGATGGGCAGGCTCACGCCGGAGGAGCGGCCGGTCATGGGCCAGCTGGCCAACGACGTCCGCGCCGCCCTGGAGGGGGCCCTGGAGGCGAGCTCCAAAAAGCTGGAGGCCTCCGCCCTGGAGCGGCGGCTGCAAAACGAGGCCCTGGACGTGACCATCCCCGGCAAGGCGATCTCCATCGGCCGCCAGCACCCCATGAACATCGCCCTGGACGAGCTGAAGGACATCTTTATCGGCATGGGCTTCCAGGTACTGGACGGGCCGGAGGTGGAGCTGGCGGAGCTGAACTTTGACCGGCTCAACGCCGGGGAGGGCCACCCCAGCCGGGACTGGTCCGACACCTTCTATTTTGACCGGGACAGCCGGGTCATGCTCCGCAGCCAGACCTCCCCCATCCAGGTCCGGGCCATGGACGCCCTGCCCCTGCCCATCCGCATGGTGGCCCCGGGCCGGGTGTACCGGAAGGACGAGGTGGACGCCACCCACTCCCCCATGTTCCACCAGGTGGAGGGCATGGTCATCGACAGGGGCGTGACCATGGCGGATCTGAAGGGCACGCTGAACACCGTGGCGGAGCAGCTCTTCGGCGAGGGCACGAAGACCCGCTTCCGCCCCCACCACTTCCCCTTCACCGAGCCCAGCTGCGAGATGGACGTACAGTGCCACAAGTGCGGCGGCGTGGGCTGCTCCACCTGCAAGGGGGAGGGCTGGATCGAGCTGCTGGGGGCCGGAATGATCCACCCCCGGGTGCTGGAGATGAGCGGCATTGACCCGGAGGTCTACTCCGGCTGGGCCTTCGGCTTCGGTCTGGAGCGGCTGGCCCTGCGGCGGTTCAAGATCGACGACATGCGGCTGATCTTTGAGAACGACGTGCGGTTCCTGGAGCAGTTTTAGGGCGTTCCCTTCTTTTTCTTGAAAGAAAAAGAAGCAAAAAGAACGTTATCCGCCCTGCGGGCCCGTCTATCGACAAAGCGCGTCTAAGAGCCTGTTTAAAATCTCCCCCGCGCATGTCTTGGCGGCGTATTTTCCGCCCTGACTGCGTTAAAAATCCTTGCCATCCGTCAGGATGCCTGCGGATTTTTGCCTTGCAGGGCAAAAAATCCACTCGCCAATCCATACACGTCGAGATATTAAACAGGCTCTAAAGTTTTTCTTTTGCTTCTTTTCTTTGTTCACAAAGAAAAGAAGAGAAAAAACACAACATAGAAGGATGTTTGCGATATATGAAACTGAGCAGAAAATGGCTCAACGAGTTCGTCACCGTTGACGCCAATGACAAGGATTTCGCCGAGGCCATGACCCTCTCCGGCTCCAAGGTGGAGGGGACGGAGGACCTGGGCGCAGAGATCTCCAACGTGGTATCAGGCCGGATCACGGCCATGGAGCGCCACCCGGACTCGGACCACATGTGGATCTGCCAGCTGGACGTGGGCCGGGACGAGCCGGTCCAGATCGTCACCGGGGCCTGGAACATCCACGTGGGGGACATGGTGCCCGTGGCCCTGCACAAGTCCACCCTCCCCGGCGGCAAGAGGATTGAAAAGGGCAAGCTGCGGGGCGTGCTGTCCAACGGGATGCTCTGCTCCCTCAGCGAGCTGGGCCTGGACGAGCGGGACTTCCCCTACGCCGTCATCGAGGCCGCCGCCCTCCTGAACGACTACAAGCCCATTGACCCGGAAAAGCCCTCCATCCCTCAGGGCGTGACCCCGGGACACCGGATCTCCGGCAGCGTCAAGGCCGCCTTTGTGACCAAGGTGGAGCGCCTTGGGGACGGCCGCTTTGCAGTGAGCTGCGACAGCGGCGGAACCTGCCACACCATCACCACCGCCCTGGCCAACATCCACGCCCACGACACCGTCGCCCTGGACACGGAAAAGGAGCGCATCTGCACCCTGGCGGACCTCCGCGCGGAGCAGCGGGAGTTCCCCCACTGCATCCCGGACGGCATCTTCGTCCTCCGGGAGGACTGCCGGCCCGGGGACGACATCCGGCCTGTAGCGGGCCTGGATGACCACGTGGTGGAGTTTGAGATCACCCCCAACCGGCCCGACTGCCTGTCCATCATCGGCCTGGCCCGGGAGGCCGCCGCCACCTTTGACCAGCCCCTGACCCTCCACACTCCCGCGGTCAGAGGGGGCGGACCCGGGAATCTGGCGGAGCTGCTGGACGTGGAGACCCCGGACCCGGACCTCTGCCCCCGGTATACCGCCCGGATGGTGCGCAATGTGAGGATCGGCCCCTCCCCCAAGTGGATGCGGGAGCGGCTGCGGGCCATGGGCGTGCGGCCCATCAACAACATCGTGGATATCACCAACTATGTCATGCTGGAGTACGGCCAGCCCATGCACGCCTTTGACTACCGCTACGTAAAGGGCGGGAAGATCGTTGTCCGCCGGGCCCGGGAGGGGGAGGAGCTCACCACCCTGGACGGCAACGTGCGCAAGCTCACGCCCAGCATGCTGGTCATCGCCGACGAGACCCGGGCCGTGGGTCTGGCGGGCATCATGGGCGGCGAGAACAGCGAGATCGTGGACGACACCGTGGATGTGGTCTTTGAGTCCGCCAACTTTGACGGCACCTGCATCCGCAAGGCGGCTCTGGCCCTGGGTATGCGCACCGAGGCCAGCGCCAAGTTTGAGAAGGGCCTGGATCCCCTCAACACCCTCCCCGCCGTGGACCGCGCCTGCGAGCTGGTGGAGCTGCTGGGGGCCGGCGAGGTGGTGGACGGCGTGATCGATGTGCTCAACCACGTGCCCCAGCCCCGGACCATCACCATGGACCCCGCCCGGGTCAACGCCCTGCTGGGCACGGATATCCACCCGGCAGACATGTACTGCTATCTTGAGCGGGTGGAGATCCATACCGAGAAGCGGGATTTCCCCAACGGCCCCGCTCAGGTGTCCATCCCCTCGTGGCGGAGCGACGTGGAGGGCATTGCCGATCTGGCGGAGGAGGTTGCCCGGCTCCACGGGTACAACAACATCCCCGCCACCCTCATGCGGGGGGAGACCACCCGGGGCGGCTACACCCCGGCCCAGCAGGCGGAGCGCCGCCTGGGCGCGGTGTGCCGGGCCTGCGGGTACAGCGAGATCATCACCTACTCCTTCATCTCCCCCTCCTGCTACGACAAGATCCGCTGGGCCCCCGGCGAGCCCCTGCGCCAGTCCCTGCGCATCCTTAACCCCCTGGGGGAGGACACCTCCATCATGCGCACCACCACCCTGCCCTCCATGCTGGAGGTGCTGGCCCGGAACGTCAACTACCGCAACCGGGCCGCCCGGCTCTACGAGGTGGGCAAGATCTATCTCCCCGGCGGGCCCGGCGGACTGGCCAACGAGCCCCGGATGCTCACCCTGGGCGCTTACGGGGAGGACATGGACTTTTTCGCCGTCAAGGGGGCCGTGGAGGCCCTGCTGAAGGAGCTGCGGGTCAAGGACGTGACCTTTGAGGCCTACGGCGAGGACCCCTCCTATCACCCCGGCCGCTGCGCGGCCGTCCGGGCGGGGGAGGACTGGCTGGGCGTGGTGGGTCAGATCCACCCCCTGACGGCCGCCGCCTACGGCGTGGAGGAGGACCTCTACTGCGCCGAGCTGAGCTTTGATACCCTGCTGGCCCACCAGGGCCCGGGGGTGGAGTACGCGCCCCTGCCCCGGTTCCCGGCGGCGGCCCGGGACATCGCCGTGGTCTGCCGGGAGGAGATCACCGTGGGCGCCCTGGAGGCCTGCATCCGCCGCGCCGGCGGGAAGCTTCTGCGGGAGGCGGCCCTCTTTGACATCTACCGCGGCCGGGGCGTGGCCGCCGGCAGCAAGAGCGTGGCCTTCAGCCTCACCCTCCGCGCCGATGACCGGTCCATCACCGCCGGGGAGGCGGACGAGGAGGTCAAGACCATCCTGGCCGCCCTGGAGACGGAGCTGGGCGCGGTGCTGCGGTAATCATCAGGATTCTTTTCAGGGGACGCCCGGTCCGGGGCGTCCCCTTCTGGCGGCTGTAGGGAAATTCGTCAAAAAATCCCGGCCTACCCCTTTTCCCCGGGGACAATCTGTGCTATACTATGAAATCAATATACGTGCGCTGCGGGAGGACGGCATGGACTATCTCACCCACAACGAAATTGAGACCGAGGCCCTGGGCGAGACCCTGGCCCGCCGGCTGGGGCCCGGGGACGTGGTGGCCTACCGGGGGGACCTGGGGGCGGGCAAGACCGCCTTCACCCGGGGACTGGCCCGGGGGCTGGGCTGCACGGGCCGGGTCACCAGCCCCACCTTCACCGTGGTCAACGAGTACGAGGGCCGGCTGCCCCTGTTCCACTTTGACCTCTACCGTCTGGAGGGGGAGGACGCCCTCTACGACGTCGGCTGGGAGGACTACCTGGACCGGGGCGGCGTGTGCGCCGTGGAGTGGAGCGAGCGGGCGGAGGCCGCCCTGCCCCGGGAGACGGTCTGGGTCTCCATCCGCCGGTGCGCGGAGAGCGAGGACTGGCGGCGCATTACCATCGAAGGGAGGGCGGGCGATGAAGCTGCTGGCCCTTGAGAGCACAGCCAAGGCCGCGTCCTGCGCGGTGCTGAGGGACGGCGAGGTCCTGGCCTCCTCCTGGCAGGCCGCGGGCCTGACCCACAGCCGGACCCTGCTGCCCATGGTGGAGGACATGCTGAAAAACAGCGAGCTCTCCCTGGCGGATATGGACGCGCTGGCCGTGGCGGCGGGGCCCGGGTCCTTTACCGGCCTGCGCATCGGCATGGCCGCAGTGAAGGGGCTGGCCTGGGCGTCGGACAAGCCCTGCGTCCCCGTGTCCACCCTGGAGGCCATGGCCTGGCCCCTGGCCCACCTGGAGGGCGTGATCGTGTGCGCCATGGACGCCCGGCGGCAGCAGATCTACAACGCCGTCTTCCGGGCCGGGGACGGGACCCTCACCCGTCTGCGGGAGGATCGGGCCGTCTCCCTGGAGGACGCGGCGGCGGATCTGGCGGCGCTGGGGGAGCCCCTCACCATTGTGGGGGACGGGGCCGCCCTGTGCGGGGACTTTTTCCGGGAACAGAACATCTCCTGCCGTCTGGCCCCGGTCCATCTGCGCCTCCAGAGCGCCGTGGGCGTGGGACTGGCCGCCTGCCGCCTCTGGCCGGACGGGGCTGTGGCCCCCCAGGCCCTGGCCCCGGTGTATCTGCGCCTGAGTCAGGCGGAGCGGGAGCGGCTGGAGCGGGAGAAGGCAACATAGGATGAAAGGGAATCGGAGAGGCGTCTTTCCATCCGCGCCGTCTCCGGATGAAGTGAGAAACGCCGTACAAAAGAAGGGAGAATGCTATGTTCAGTGAGAATGTCCATGTGGTAACCCACCCCCTGGTCAGCCATAAGCTGACCATTCTGCGGGACAAGGACACCGCCACCAAGGATTTCCGGGAGCTGGTCAGCGAGATCGGTATGCTGCTGACCTACGAGGCCACCCGGGATCTGCCCCTGGTGGACAAGGAGGTGGAGACCCCCATCTGCAAGACCATGGCTCCCACGCTCCGGGGCAAGAAGTTCGCCGTGGTGCCCATCCTCCGGGCCGGCCTGGGGCTGGTGGAGGGGGTGCTGCGGATGGTGCCCTCCGCCCGGGTGGGCCACATCGGCCTGTACCGGAACGAGGACACCCTGGAGCCGGTGAAGTACTTCTGCAAGATGCCCAAGGACGTGGCGGAGCGGGACGTGCTGATCGTGGACCCCATGCTGGCCACCGGCGGATCCGCCGCGGCGGCCATCGGGTTTATGAAGGAGTACGGCTGCGCCAACATCAAGCTCATGGTGCTGCTGGCCGCGCCGGAGGGCATTGAGCGCATCCAGCGGGAGCACCCGGACGTGGAGATCTACTGCGGCGCGGTGGATGAGAAGCTCAACGAGAACGGATACATTGTCCCCGGCCTGGGCGACGCGGGGGACCGGATTTTCGGGACCAAGTAGCCGTGGGAAGAACGCTGGAGACGGACCGCCTGCTGCTGCGGCCCTTCCGCCCGGAGGACCGGGCGGACTGCTTCGCCTTCCTCTCGGACCCGGAGACCTGCCATCTGGACGGGGGCTATGAGCCCTTCCGGGAGATGGACCGGGACTACGACGCGCTGATGGAGAAGCTCGCCGGCCAGGAGGGGCGGTACATGGTGGAGGAGCGGGCCTCCTGCCGGGTGGTGGGCACGGTCCACATCTTCAAGGACGCCCTCCGGCGGGTGCCGGCTATGGAGATCGGCTACGTCATCAGCCCCGCCTGCCGCCGCCGGGGCTACGCCGCAGAGGCAGTGGAGCGGGTGATCCGGTACCTCTTCGAGGAGACGGACACGGTCCTGGTGACGGCCGGCGCGGCGGCGGGAAACACCGCCTCCCTGGCCCTGCTGGAGAAGCTGGGCTTTACCCGGGAGGGGCGAATCCACAAGGGATTTTTTCTGCCCGGGGAGGGCGCGGTGGACCTTATCAGCTTCTATCGGGAGCGGAATACGTGAGAAAAGCAGAGGAGTGGGGCTGTCCCACTCCTCTGCCTATTTCTTTTTCTTATCCAGCGGCGTGGGCGTGTTGGTCAGACCGGCGATGTAGTCGATGGAGACGTTGTACAGCTTCTCATACTCCTTTTTATCTCCTATGCGCTCAGAGTGGTCCAGGCCATCCCATCGGATCGGCCTGGACCGCCATCGTTCTGCTGTTGTTTGCCATGGTCGTTTTACCTCCGTTTTCCTTCATTTTGTAGTATTCAATTAACAGATTGATGATGTACTCCGTTGTGGTCAGGCCAGACTGCTCTCTGGACTCGCAGACCTGGGTGTGGAGGGCGATGGGGATTTGTGCGCATTATGGTACATATTGGTTTCCGAAAGGAGTGTGGTGTGCATGCATTCGCAGGAAGAAGTGCAACAAAGCAACCAACGAAATTATGCACTCTATCAAGCACAACCGTCTGGAGGCCGCCGTTCTGTTCGCCATCCAGTATCAAGTGAGCACCGCCGTTTCCTACTCGGAAATAGTAGCCCGTATCAATGCGGCCCCGCTGAAAAAAAGTCAATCCCACCGCCTTAACGACCAGATAGCCGCAAAGGAAAAGGAATTGACGAAAATCACCCGCTACAAGCAGTCACTGTATCAAGACTGGAAAGACGGGGAAATCACCCAGCAGGAATACCGGGAAATGAAAGCCGATTATGAACGGCAGGCCGCTGGGCTCTCGGATTTGCTGGCCCGGCTGACGGCTGAACGGAAAGAGCTCTCAAACGGCGTTGACCAGCAGCATCCCGCGCTGGTAGCCTTTGCGAAATATCAGAACATCGAAAAGCTGACCCGCGAAATTCTGATTGAGCTGGTAGACCATATCAAGGTTTACGAAAACGGCAATATCAGTGTTCACTTTAAGTTTGCGGACGAGTTCCGCCGGATTGCCGAGTACATTGAAATCAACACCACTGACACCGCCGAGGCGGGCTGACCCCCGCCAAAGCATAAAATCCTTTTGGCAGTGTGTTTTCCTAATAAAACGCAATCTTATTTAAGGTGGGATACCGTTTTGCGGAGTCCTCGTAACATATTGTCCTGCATCCAGAGGAAACAGGGCGTTTTCTGAACTTTCGTGCGAAATTTATCGAATGCAGTCGAGCGATTCCAGAAAAATCCCAGAACTTCGACACAGTTTGTTCTAAAAGGGGGCGTATAGTGATAAAAACGGACAGCCAGGACTATGTTTTAGATCGTCCAGGGCTACTACTGTGATTGGCTTGTTGGAGTCATACAACAAACGCATGAACCAGATCACTCTCTTGCACTATGAACTGGAACATCCGACAAATGTTTCGCCAAACGAGATGATTGGGGCAATGTCTCTCGGACACGGTGATGGAACTGCCCGCAGTAAAGGACATATTCTCAATAAAGCTATTGCACTGAACTATCAGGAGCAGGCAGACCTGGTCAATTCAGAGGCCCGCGAGGAAATTGTCGAACGCCTGATAGAGTTGGAGCGCGAACAGGAAAAGCTCGCCTATTATATTACTCTTTTGAATGATAAACAGCAGGAAACTGTCATTCAGCGATTTTATTTTGAAGGCCGGACCTGGAGTGACATTGCCAAGGAACTGCATGTGGTCACACGGACGGTACATAAAATCAAAAATCGGGCATTAGACCGCCTTGCGGCCATGTATACTTTTGCAGAAGGTTCTCAAAGGTAGCGCGGGACACGTTTGGGGCGCTGCGTTCACAAACTGTTCACACTAGAGGGTATTGCAAAGGCACTATTCTCTATGTTATGATTAAACTACCAAAAGAAGAAGCTCTCCGGTCAATGTGAACCGGTCCAGATTGTGCGGACAGCACAAAAAAGGGACCACAGGTAGGAAG
>ERZ779637.776-NODE-776-length-17824-cov-17.314649_pt1 | contig 17824 bp, 14 predicted proteins | sample MGYA00514196_ERZ779637 | MGnify/ENA primary metagenome ERZ779637 (study PRJEB29562, sample SAMEA4376700) | mouse gut metagenome | isolation source: Cecum | study: EMG produced TPA metagenomics assembly of the A DSS colitis mouse model was used to assess the...
GGCAAGGGCCGGACCGTGGCCGAAGCCCTGGGCCGGGTGACGGACTATGTGGAGAATCCAGAGAAAACCAACGGCGGCGATTTGGTCACAGCCTATCAATGCAATCCGTCTATCGCTGACCAGGAGTTTCTATTTTCCAAGCGGCAGTATGCCGCCATTACCGGCAGGGAACGGAAGGACAATGATGTGATCGCCTACCACCTGCGGCAGTCCTTCAAGCCGGGGGAGATTACGCCGGGACTGGCGAACAAAATCGGCTATGACCTCGCTATGTCGCTGACGAAGGGGAAACACGCTTTTATCGTCTGCACCCATATTGACAAACATCACATTCACTCGCATATTGTGTTTAACTCGACTGCCATAGACTGCACCCGGAAATTCCGAAACTTCTGGCGGTCCTCATTCGCAATTCGTAAAATCTCCGATATGCTGTGCCTGCAAAATGGGCTGTCGGTGATTGCTGAACCGAAGCCCAGCCGGGGCAGCTACGGCACATGGTTGGGGGAGGATAAGCCGCCTACCGTCCGGGGCCAGTTGGAGGGCTTGATCGATACCGCCCTCGGTCAAGGCTGCAAGGATTTTGACAGCTTCCTCGCCGCTATGAAAGTGGCGGGCGTGGAAGTAAAACAGGGCAAACATCTTGCGTTCAAAATTCCAAATGGCAAGAGGTTCGTCCGCTGTGATTCTCTTGGTGACGATTACACCGAAGCGGCGATTATAGAGCGAATTTCCGGCAAGCGAATTGTCGCTCCCAAAGCAAGAGCGGTAGCATCCTCCAAGCCGAATATGCTCATTGATATTCAAGCCAGGATGCAGAAAATCAACTCTCCTGGGTTTGAGCATTGGGCAAAGATTTTCAATCTCAAAGAGATGGCAAAGACCGTTATGTACTTGCAGGAGAACCATCTGACCGACTTGGGAGAATTGGAAAAAGCCTGTGATGCGGCAGTTCAGAAATTCAACGATTTAGCTGACCAGTCGAAAGCCGCCAGTGCAAGAATGAAAGATATTTCTGAACTGCAAAAGCAGATCGGAACCTACGGTAAGACACGGGAGATTTACGCACAGTATCGGAAATTGACGGGCAGGAAAAGAGAAAATTTTTATGAACAGCATAGCAGTGAAATCACGGCCTGTCAAGCGGCGAAGCGGTACTTTGATTCTCTCGGTTTGAAAAAGCTGCCGTCTATGCAATCGCTGAAACAGGAGTATGCCATGTTGCAGGCCGAGAACAAACAACGGTATCCAGAGTACAAGCAGGCAAAGGCAAAAATGATAGAACTGCTCACCGCCAAAAACAACGTGGAGCGGATTTTAGGCGTGACGGGAAAAGAGAAAAATCGTGACCGCCAGCAGGAGGCGCGTTGAAGATTTTTCTCTCCCTGCGGGTAACAGCAGACGCCGGAGGCGGCTTAAAAAACCGGGCGCACTTGCGCCCGGTTTTACAGGGGTTTGGGGGCGGTCAGCCACCAACAAGCACGCGCCGGGTATATACCGGCGCATTGCTTGCCGCTACTTGCTACCGCTATGTTTCCATGCCTCAAACATCAAACGGTTTGTATATCTTGAATCTGTTGCGGTCTGCTTCAATGACCCCTTGCCGACGCAGTTTTCCGATTTCCGCCGACAACCCACTGCGCTCTACTTCCAGATAATCTGCCAACTCCTGGCGATCATATGGTATTTCAAATTCCAGACTGCCAAATTGTTTAGCTTGAAGCATCAGATACGCCATCAGCTTTTCATGTGTCGTGCGCTTGGATGTGACCTCGATTTTTTGGTGAAGCACCAAATTCTTTGCCGCAACAATTTGAAGAAGATTGTCAATCATCTGTTGATGGAATTGGCAAGCATTACTGCATGAATGACTAATTTTCAAACAGTCAATCAGCATAACCTCCGCAGCCTCCGATGCCAGCACAGAAACTGGGACTACCTCTACTCCTGCACAAGCGAAGGATTCCCCAAATAATTCACCAGGAACAAGGTTGGCAATCATGCTTCGATTACCAAAGAAATCCGTCCGAACAATTTGGAAACTGCCCGTTAGGACAATTCCCACATATTTTGCTGGTTCACTTTCATTCATCACGGCTTCTCCCTTTTCAAAGGAAAATGCCCTGGCGTTGAGGCAACGTAGAGCCTTGGTCAGTTCCCAATGCGCAATATCCCGAAACAGCGGACACATGCACAATACTTCAAAATATTTTTCCACAGATTTGTCCCCTCTGTTGAAATTTCAACATACAAAACAAGTGAATCATACTATACTGATCCCAAGATGTCAACAGGGATTCAAAAATATAGTTGACCGGAAAGGACAATTTTATGGTTCGCAAAATAATTCATATTGATGAAGAAAAGTGTAACGGATGCGGAGCCTGTGCCGCTGCCTGTCATGAGGGAGCTATTGAGATGGTAGACGGTAAGGCGAGGCTCACTCGTGAGGACTACTGCGATGGTCTGGGTGACTGCCTGCCCGCCTGCCCCACGGAGGCGATCAGCTTTGAGATACGAGAAGCGCCCGCCTATGACCATGCGGCTGTGATGGCCGCTAAACAGAAGAGCGCGCCTCTGCCTTGCGGTTGTCCCGGAACAAACGCAAAGACGATTCACCGAGATTCTTACGTTGCCCCTGCCGCACAGACACCTGCCGCCAGCCAGCTGATCCAATGGCCGGTACAGATTAAGCTGGTGCCAGTGAACGCCCCATACTTTAGCGGTGCGAAGCTGCTCATTGCCGCAGACTGTACCGCCTATGCCTATGGCAATTTCCACGATATGTTCATCCGCGGCCATGTGACGCTCATCGGCTGCCCCAAGCTGGACGAGGGGGACTATGCTGAAAAGCTGACGCAAATCATTTCTGGAAATGACATCAAGAGCGTAACCATAGTACGAATGGAAGTTCCCTGTTGCGGCGGAATCGAAAACGCGGTCAAACAGGCCTTGCAGGAGAGCGGGAAGTTTATTCCGTGGAATGTGGTGACTATTTCTACGGACGGAAAAATTTTAGAATAATTACAAGGTGGAAACTGTGATGGAACAGAAAATGTTTTGCTTCCAGTGTGAACAGACAGCGGGATGCAAAGGCTGTACTGGAAATTCTGGCGTATGTGGTAAGCAGGCCGGTATTGCTGAAATGCAGGATCAGCTTACTGGGAAATTGATTGGCCTCGCAAGGACTATAGACGGAAATGAGCATCTGATTAGCCATGCCGCCAATCAGGTTGTGCGGGAAGGGTTGTTTGCGACAATTACGAATGTGAATTTTGACAAGGAGGCCCTTTCTGCTCTGCTCCGGCGTGTGGATGAGGTAAAGCGGCAGATTGTTCCTCTCTGCTATAAGTGTACCTCAGCCTGCGGGAAAAACGATGATTATACCATGGAGCATCTGTGGACTGCCGAGGAGGATATTCGCTCTCTGAAGTCGCTGATTCTGTTTGGCATCCGGGGTATGGCCGCCTATGCGTATCACGCCGCTGTCCTGGGCTATACGGACCCGGAAATAGACCACTTCTTTTATAAGGCCCTCTTTGCTGTCGGTATGGAGGACTGGGGGATGGATGAACTTCTCCCTATCGTCCTGGAAGTCGGAGCGGTTAATCTGAAATGCATGGAGCTGCTGGATAAGGCTAATACGGAAACCTATGGTAATCCCGTTCCAACAGAAGTGAGTTTGACTGTGGAGAAAGGGCCGTTTATTGTCATTTCCGGACATGATCTCTTTGATTTGAAACAACTCTTGGAGCAGACCAAGGACAAGGGCATCAATATTTATACCCACGGTGAAATGCTCCCGGCTCACGGTTATCCCGAGCTGAAAAAGCACCCCCATCTCAAAGGAAATTTCGGCACTGCTTGGCAGAATCAGCAAAAGGAATTTGCTTCTATCCCCGCTCCGGTCCTTTTTACAACAAACTGTCTCATGCCGCCGAAAACAAGCTACGCGGACCGGGTGTTTACGACGGAAGCCGTCTCATATCCGGGGCTGGTTCACATTGGGCCGGAAAAGGACTTCTCGCCGGTAATCCAAAAAGCCTTGGAACTGGGCGGCTACCCCACAGCCATGCAGTTTACTGGTATCAATGGCGGAAGAACCGTCACAACCGGCTTTGGACGCCACGCGGTCTTGTCCAATGCGGACAAAGTGGTCGAAGCAGTCAAGCGTGGAGCGGTCAGACATTTCTTCCTGGTTGGCGGCTGCGATGGAGCAAAGCCAGGTCGCAGCTACTATACTGAGTTTGTAAAGCAGACACCTCCTGACAGTATCGTACTTACTCTTGCCTGTGGCAAGTACCGGTTCAATGACCTGGATCTTGGCACCGTTGCCGGACTTCCCCGCCTGATGGATATGGGACAATGCAATGACGCATACAGTGCCATCCAAGTGGCTGTGGCCCTGGCAGAGACTTTTTCATGTGGTGTAAATGATCTGCCGCTGTCAATGGTTCTTTCCTGGTATGAGCAGAAGGCTGTGTGCATCCTGCTGACGCTTTTACACCTGGGAATCCAAAATATCCGCTTGGGGCCTACACTTCCGGCGTTCCTGTCGTCCAATGTGTTACAGTATCTGGTAGAGCATTATCACATTGCGCCGATCACAACACCGAAGAGTGACCTGGAGGTAATGCTAAAATAATGCTGGTTATAACAGCCGCCTCTCTGTATGAGTGGCGGCTGTTGCCTTTGAAAGAATAAAGAAAACTAAAAAGGTAAAAATTCAATCTTACATTCCCCCTTGACAATATCTTTAGAAACAGGCTCTCAAAGAGCAGAGAAACGCCGGGAGTGCGCACAACATCCTGTGGATGCGCCCTCCCGGCGTTTTCCATTTCTCAGTCAGCGGATGGGGGAGGAAACCCGCCCTGCCGCTCCTCCATGGGCACATAGGGCCGGTGGGCCTCCACGCACTCGTACCGGGGACGGATCAGCTTGCCGCCGGCGCTGAGCTCCTCCATCCGGTGGGCGCTCCAGCCGGCGATCCGGGCCACCGCAAACAGGGGCGTGTACAGCTCCATAGGCAGGCCCAGCATCTCGTAGACCAGGCCGCTGTAGAAGTCGATGTTGGTGGAGATGGCCTTCTTGCCCCGCCGCTCCATGAGCAGCCTCTTGCCGGTCCGCTCCACGCTCTCGTACAGCGCCAGATCCGCCCCCCGGCCCTTCTCCGCCGCCAGCTGCTGCACATAGCTGCGGAACACCTCGCACCGGGGATCGCTGCGGGTGTAGACCGCGTGGCCCAGGCCGTAGATGAGGCCGCTGCCGTCAAAGGCCTCCTTATCCAGAATCCGGGTCAGGTACGCCTCCACCGCGCCCTGATCCCCCCAGTCCTCCACGTGCGCCTTGATGTCCGCCATCATGTCCATGACCTTGCTGTTGGCTCCGCCGTGTCGTGGGCCCTTCAGGGAGGCCATGGCCGCGGCAATGGCGGAATAGGTGTCCGTGCCGGAGGAGGTGACCACGTGGTTGGTGAAGGTGGAGTTGTTGCCGCCGCCGTGGTCCGCGTGAAGCACCAGGGCCACGTCCAGGGTGCGGGCCTCCAGGTCCGTGTAGGACCGGTCCTCCCGCAGCATGTACAGGAAGTTCTCCGCCGCGGACAGCTCCGGCTGGGGCACGTGGATAAAGAGGCTGGCCCCCTCGTAGTACCGCCAGGCCTGATAGGCGTAGATAGCCAGCACGGGCATGTTGCTGAGCAGCTGGAGGCTCTGGCGCAGCACGTTCTCCAGCCCCACGTCGTTGGCCTTGTCGTCGTAGCAGTACAGGGTGAGAATGGCCCGCTGCATGGTGTTCATCAGGTCCTTGGGCGGGGCCTTCATGATGATGTCCCGGAAGAAGTTGGTGGGCAGGGTGCGGTAGGAGGCCAGCTGGCCGCAGAAGTCCTCCAGCTGCGCCCGGCTGGGCAGCTCCCCGAAGAGGAGCAGGTACGCCGCCTCCTCAAAGGCGAACCGCCCCCGGGCCTCGGACCCCCGCACGATCTCCCGGCAGTCGATGCCCCGGTAGTAGAGCACGCCGTCGGCGGGGAGGATGTGCTCGTCAGCGGTGACGGTGTAGGACTGGATCTCCGCCACCCGGGTCAGGCCCGTGAGCACCCCCCGGCCGTCCTCGTCCCGCAGGCCCCGCTTGACGTTGTACTCCCGGTACAGCCGGGGGTCAATGAAATTCTCCTTCTCCCACTGCTCCTTCAGTGCCATGATGGCGGGCGTGATCTCGCAGTAGGCGTTCTCCCGATTTTCGTTCCAGATCATAAGCGTGCTCCTTTCCTGTTGCCCTTTGCGTCTTTTTGCAAGTATATCATATACTTCCTGCATTTTCAACAAAAGATTTGTCCTGTTTATCCTGCGTGCCGCCGGAGCCCGCTTTTTGAAAGCCTTCGTCAACATAGACAAAGGGCAGCTGCCCGATATGGGTAACTGCCCAATAAGCTGGAATTTCCTGTTTAATCTATCACAAGGTTACCGATAGATTTTTCACCCGTTACAAGCTCCCCAAGATTATTTGCCCATTTTTCTGTGACAAAAGCTCCATACGGGATCTGCTTCTCTTTGCGGCGCCTTCCTCCCAAAAATCCCCACAGCGTGGATGGAATTCCAATGAAAATCAAATAGAATGGACCCAATATAAGCGATTGGATGGTATGTCCATACTCATGCACCAGCAGCCGGTTAGAAAGTTCTTCAACACCGATCTGTCCCTTAAATTTCTCTGCAAAATAAGGTTCAGACGTCACAAAGACAAACAGGCCCAACGATACGCTTGCCTTTGTTTTCCATACCGTAACAAGTGCCCCGTGATAGTTAAAATGCTTATCTCTATAGTGCAATAGAAATAGTACCAGCCCTAAAAAAGTTTGCAATATCCCCCATGTGCATTGCCATATTCTGTATATCCATCGTTTCATAAAGTCCTCCGTCCATCCCGATGTATCCTCCTGATTATATCATGGATAACTTTGTATTTCAATCTTAAGCCGGCAAGCTCACCAATGCCCAAATGCAGCAGCATAAAAGGGACAAAGAGCTTCTCAATTTTTCCTGGTATCCATTTGCTTTGCATAACAGCACACAGTGATTATGCAATATCCATTTCTCTCCGTCTCATTTTTTCGCCAGACATCCCCCGGGAGGGGATGGAAAAATTTATGCCCAATCGCGGAAAAAGGCTATACAAAGCGCGCTTTTTTTGGTATATTAAAAGGTAGCTGTTTCCCCTCAATTTTTTACAGGAGGTTGTTTTAATGAGCGCGTTAACTGATCTGATCTATGCCGGTTCCAACGCTGTGGCGGGCCTGACCGAGGGGGCCGTCAAGGATGCCATTGCCAAGCACGGCGCTGACACCCCTGTTGCCTTTCCTGACACCGCCTACTTCTTCCCCACCATCTACGCCGCCACAGGCGTGAAGGTGAAGGCGCTGGGGGATCTGCCCGCCTGCGTGGACGTACTGAAGAGCCTGATTACCGGCCAGGATGACATCGCCCAGGCCCTGAACGCGGGTCTGGCCACCGCCGTGGGCGCGGAGATCATCGAGGGACTGAAGTATGTGGGCGGCGCGGACCCCTACGCCGGGGACTCCGGCATCGGCTTTGTGCCTGACCCCGTGATCCGCTCCCTGGGCGTGCCCCTGGTCACCGGCGACATCCCCGGCGTGGCCGTGGTCATTGGCAAGGCGGACAGCGCCGCCGACGTGGCCAAGGTGGTCAAGGACTACCAGTCCAAGGGCATTCTCACCTTCATGATCGGCGACTGCATCGAGCAGGCCCTGGGCGAGGGCGTGAAGATGGGCCTGGAGCTGCGGGTGGTGCCCCTGGGCCACGACGTCACCAGCGTCATCCACGTGGTCACCGTTGCCATCCGCGCGGCTCTCATCTTCGGCAACATCCAGGCCGGGGATCTGGCGGGCCTTCTCAAGTATACCAAGGAGCGGGTGCCCGCCTTTGTCAACACCTTCGGGCCCCTCAGCGAGGTGGTGGTCTCCGCCGGCGCAGGGGCTATCGCCCTGGGCTTCCCGGTGATCGTGGACCAGGATATCGGCGATCTCCAGGTCCCCGGCGCGCTGGAGGCGGTCACCAATCACGAGGAGACCGTCAAGCGCTCCCTGGCCCTGCGCAATATCAAGATCAAGGTGAAGGAGCTGCCCATTCCCGTTGCCTTCGCCGCCGCCTTCGAGGGGGAGATCATCCGCAAGGCGGACATGAAGGTGGAGTTCTGGTCCAGCAAGAACACCACCTGCGAGCTGGTGACCACCCGGTCCATGGACGAGATCGAGGACCACAAAATCACCGTGGACGGCCCGGACATCGACAGCGGCGAGACGGAGTACGCCCTGGCAACCTATATCGAGGTGGCCGGCGCGAAGATGCAGAAGGACTTCGAGTCCGTCATTGAGCGGAAGATCCACGCCTGGTTCAACTACATGGAGGGCGTGATGCACACCGGCCAGCGCAACCAGTTCCGCATCCGGGTGTCCAACGACGCCTACGGCAAGGGCCTGCGGATGAAGCACTTCGGCGAGGTGCTCTACAATATGATTATGGACGAGTTTGACGCGGTGGTGGACAAGTGCCAGGTCACCCTGGTCACGGACCCGGAGAAGGCGGCGCGAATCCTCAACGAGGAGGCCATGCCCGCCTACAGCGCCCGGGACGACAGGCTCAGCTCCATGACCGACGAGAGCGTGGACCAGTTCTACACCTGCATTCTCTGCCAGTCCTTCGCCCCCAGCCACTGCTGCGTGGTCACGCCGGAGCGGCTGGGCCTGTGCGGCGCGGTGAGCTGGCTGGACGCCAAGGCCACCAAGGAGCTCAACGACGCCGGCCCCTGCCAGCCCATCAGCAAGGAGGGCTGCACGGACGAGAAGAAGGGCTACTACCCGGACGTGGACCGGATGGTCCACGCGGCCACCCAGGGCGCGGTGGAGCACGTGAGCCTGTACTCCATCATGGAGGACCCCATGACCAGCTGCGGCTGCTTCGAGTGCATCTGCGGCATCGAGCCCATCAGCAACGGTCTGGTGATCTGCAACCGGGAATTCAAGGGCATGACCCCCACGGGCATGACCTTCGGCGAGCTGGCCAGCATGACCGGCGGCGGCGTGCAGACCCCGGGCTTCATGGGCCACGGCCGCCACTTCATCGGCAGCAAGAAGTTCGCCTCCGCCGAGGGCGGCATTGCCCGCATCGTCTGGATGCCCAAGGAGCTCAAGGACGACGTGTCCGCCCGGCTCAACGCCACGGCCAAGGAGCTGCTGGGGATTGAGAATTTCTGCGACATGATCGGCGACGAGACCATCACCTCCGATCCCGAGGAGCTGATGAACTTCATCACCGAGAAGGGCCACCCGGTGCTGAACCTGGAGCCGCTGATGTAACGCAGGCAAAGGCGGTCCACGGAGCCAACAGAAAATCTTAGCGGCATTCACAACAGCTGCCGGCAGTCTGGCGTCAGACTGCCGGCAGCTGTTCTATCCCCTCTAAAAGTTCTTTTTGATTCTTTTTCCTTCAAGAAAAAGAATGACTGCTTTGCCTATTCCACCGCGCCAGAATCGTAGAAAGCGCCAGGCCCAGGGGCGCGGAGAGGTAGACCGCCCAGTAGAAGCCGGGGAACCCCATCCGGGGCACCAGCAGCAGACACCCGGCCATGCTCATGGCGATCAGCATCATATTGGAGGTGAGGAAGCGGCCCATCTGCTGGCGTCCCCGCAGCCGGGCCTCCTGAAGGTGGCGCAGGTTGGTGAGGGGGTAGCTCCAGCACTCCCGGCTCAGCAGCAGGGCCCCGTACCGGATGGCCTCCTGGTCCCGGGTGAACAGCCCCAGCAGGAGCCGGCTCCCCAGAGCGCACACCGCCACCACCAGGGCCGTATAGCACAGCAAAATCCGCCGCGCCTCCCGGACGCCCTCCTCCGCCCGGTCCAGCTGCCCCACCGCCCGGTTCTGGGCGATGAACACCACCAGGGACTGCATCAGGCTGAACACCGGCATGAGCAGCAGCTGGGAGATCTTTCCGGCACTGGAGAACCCCGCAATGGCCGCCACGCCCAGAGGGCCCAGCAGGCTCTGGCGCACCACGGTGATGGCCGTGCCAGCGGACTGCTGGACCGTGTTGGGCACCGACAGGTGCATGATCTCCACAAACCACTCCCGCTGGAGCATGTGCAGGCGGAAGGGGCCCGCCAGCAGGGTCCGCCGGAGATAGCGGAGCATGTACGCGCACCCGGCCACCTGGGACAGGGCGGTGGCCAGGGCCGCCCCCGCCACCCCCATGGGACCCACCAGGAGCAGATCCAGGCAGATATTCAGCACCGAGGTGACCGTCACAGCCCGCAGGGGGAGCTTCGACTCCCCGCAGCCGATGACCAGCTGCCGGGACAGGTCATAGAGCGTCAGGAAGGGCAGGCCCAGCAGATAGACCCGCCCGTAGAGAGCCGCGCCGGAGCGAATCTCCGCCGGCGTGCGGATGGCTCCCAGCAGCCAGTCCATCCCCCAGAGGCCCAGGACCATCATGAGCAGACCGGCCGCCAGATCCACGAACAGGATGTTGTAGGTCAGACGGCTCATGCCCTCCCGGTCCGTCCTGGGCCGGTTGGCTGCCGCCAGCAGGTTGCCCCCCAGCTCCAGCCCGCCGGATACGAACAGAAACAACATCAGCACCGTGGTCCCGTTGGACACCGCCGCCAGGGCGTTGGCGTCCAGGCGCAGCCCCACGATCATGGCGTCCGCCACCGTGTAGAGCTGGGTGGTCACCCTACTGAGGATGATGGGCGCCGCGAAGCGCACCAGCGTCCCGCGAACCGGACCCTCCAGCAGCGAGGTCTCTTTTTTACAGGTCATGATGTATCCTCCTTATCTCCCCGCCTGGGATGTGGTACAGCCTATCATAAACTATCCCGTTACCGGACAGTCAAGCGCTGATAGAAAAGAAAATGGCGAGCATCGCTCGCCCCTGGACAGATTTCGCAAATGTCAAGCTGCCGCAGCAAAAATTGGTCTCCGTGTGTGTCGCCTGCCCTCCGCCTTGCCTCCCCGCCGGGGATGTGGTATAACCTATGATAAGTGATCCCGTTGCCGGACAGTCAAGGAGGGCCTGTGAACATGGAGCAAAAGCTTTTTCAGATCACGGAATTTTCCAAAATCGCCCGGACCAGCCGGAAGACCTTACAGTACTACGACGAGCTGGACCTGTTCCGGCCCGCCCTGGTGGGGGAGAACGGCTACCGCTACTACGCCCTCTCCCAGCTGGACCGGCTGGCGCTGATCGCCGCCCTGCGGGACATGGGTCTGTCCCTCCGGGAGATCAAGTCCTACCTCCAGCAGGAGGACGGGGAGAATCTCAACGCCCTGCTGGAGGCCCAGCTGGACCGGGCGGAGGAGATGATGGAGCGGCTGCGGTGCAGGAAGGCCCTGCTCACGGAGATGCTGGCAGAGAACCGCCTCTTCCAGTCCCTGTGCGGCCAGGGATACCAGCTGCGGCGCTGGGAGGCCCAGCGGGCGGTGAAGCTGACGGATCTGGACCGGTCTATTATTGTCAACTACCTCACCGACGGCCTCCACACCGGCCTGTGCATACCGGAGCGGGGCGTCTCCTTCCTCTATCAGAAGCGGGAGGACGGGGACATCCCCCTCCCGGGCGGGACCTGTCTGTGCCTGTGCGATCTGGTGGAGGAGACATCCCAGGAGCGGAACCTGGAGCAGACGGCCCGGCTGCGGGAGTACGCCGCCGGGGCGGGGATTCCCCTGAAGGGGGACTGCTTTGTGGAGTTTAACGATCTGCTCGCCCCCCGGAGGGAGGGGCGGCAGGTTCTGGTGCGCCTTATGCGTGTGGGGGTGGCGGAGAGCTAATAGCGATAGGTCCGCCGGTTGGCCGCCAGAAAGATCCCCGTCAGGACCAGGGCGGCCAGCTCCGCCGCCGCCACCGACAGCCAGATCCCGTCCACCCCCAGCGCAAGGGGCAGGAGCACCACGCTGCCGCACTGGAACACCAGCGTGCGCAGGAAGGAGATGAGGGCGGAGATCAGGCCGTTGTTGAGGGCTGTGAAGAAGGCGGAACCAAAGATGTTCAGCCCCGAGAACAGGAAGGACAGGGCGAACAGCCGCAGGCCGCGGACCGTCAGCGCCAGCAGGTCCGGGTCATAGCCCACAAAGATCCGCCCCAGGGGCGGGGCCGCCAGGGCGGACAGACCTGCCATGGCCGCGCCGCCGATGGCGCACAGAACCACGCTCTTTCGCAGCAGGCCGCCCAGCTCCCGGCTGTTTCCCGCGCCGTAGTGGTAGCTGATAATAGGCGCGCTGCCCACGGAGTAGCCGATGAAGATGGCCGCGAAGACAAAGGCCAGATACATGACCACCCCGTAGGCCGCCACGCCGTCCTCCCCGGCCAGGCGTATGAGCTGGAAGTTGTAGAGAATGCTCACCAGGGAGGAGGAGATGTTGCTCATCAGCTCCGAGGAGCCGTTGGCGCAGGTCTTGGCCAGGATCCGGCCGTAGAACCGGGTTCTGGTCAGGCGCAGGAGGCTCCCGTTTTCCCGGGCAAAGTAGAGCGCCGGGACCAGCCCGCCCACCACCTGGCTCATGGCTGTGGCGATGGCCGCGCCGGCCAGTCCCAGGGGGAACACCGCCACCAGCAGCGCGTCCAGCACAATGTTGGTCAGTCCCGCCCCCACGGTGACGCTCAGGCCCAGCTTGGGCTTCTCTGCGGCTACAAAAAAAGACTGAAACACGTTTTGCAGGATGAAGAAGGGGTTGGCGGCCAGGATGATCCGGGCGTACAGAACACAGTGCTCCAGCATGGCCCCCTCCGCCCCCAGGGCGGCGGACACCGGCCGGATGAACAGGAGGCCCAGCAGGGAGACTGCCGCGCCGCCCGCCGCCGCCGACAGCACCAGCAGGGTGAAGTACTGGTTGGCCAGCGCCGGCTTCCCCTCCCCCAGGGTCTTGGCCACGATGGCCGCGCCGCCGGTGCCCACCATGAAGCCCAGCGCGCCCAGGATCATCAGCACGGGGTAGATCAGGTTGACTGCCGCAAAGGGGGTCTTGCCCACGAAGTTTGAGACGAATATACCGTCCACCACGCCGTAGATGGACGTAAAGATCATCATCACAATGGACGGCAGGGTGAAGCGCAGCAGCTTGCTGTAGGTAAAATGATCGGACAGCTGGATCCTCACGGGGAACGGACCTCCTCTCTCTCAGACAGGTTTTCGTCAATGGCCTCCCGGAACCGGGAGAAGAAGAACTCCGCCGCCTCCACGAAGGAGGGACCGTACCGGGCCACTGTCTCCTCCATGGCCCGGTCCTCGGCCGCGCAGAGCTCGCCCAGGGCCTCCTTTGCGCAGGCCCGTCCCGCCTCGGTCAGACAGATCTGGCGCTGGCGGGGCTGGTCCGGCATGGCCTCCAGGGTGACATAGCCCGCCGCCTGGCAGGCCTTGACAGCGGTGTTCACAGAGGTCTTCGGGAATCCCCAGGCTTCGCAGATCTGCTTCTGGGAGTGGGGCAGACCGTCGTCCAGGGCGTAGAGCAGGTCCAGGACGTGCCAGGTGACGTGGGAGCGCTTTGCCCAGCGGTAATATGCGCCGTCTGCGGCGTTGCAGGACGCCAGCAGCTGCCGGCTCCATGCTCGGTACTTGTCCATAGGGCTCCTCCTTTACAGTACGGATTCGTATTGAATAGCGCGATTGGCATTATAGTACGATTTCGTACCAAAGTCAAAGGGATCTTTATGAAACCGGGCAGGCCTGCTGTTTATGGTATGCAGAGACCCCTGGCCGCGTTTCGCGGCCAGGGGTCTGGTTGCAGGGACAGAGGGTCAATCAAAAGTAACGCTGCCGGCAATGGCCTGGAACAGGGCGTCCCCCGCGTCACCGAAGTCCTCGTGGAGGTAAAAATTGATTTCAACGATCGTATCTCCGTTCTGAATCATCAGGAAGCTGTTGTTGAAGTAGTTGCCGCTGCTGAGCTCCTCCAGGCCATAGCCCTCCAGAGCGGCCCGGCCGCAGACCTCCGCGTCCTGAATCTCATAGCCTGCGCTTTGCAGCGCCCCGGCGATATCCGACAGGCCGCTCTCGCCGTCCGCCTCATAGGTGTAGACATACATAGCGGCCATATCCCATGGGTTTTCATCGTCATAGGGGGAGTAGAGGGACAGCTGAAAGCCGTCCTCCCCGGCCTCGCTCTCCACGTCCCAGATGAAGGGGTAGGAGAAGCGCATTCCCTGCTCCTCCAGACGGTATTCCGCCATGACAGGGAGGGGGAAGGAGGGCTCCTGGGCCATTGCCTGCTCCAGCTCCTCCATGGTCAGGGTGATGGCGCACTGGGGACCGGTGTCCGCCAAAATTTTCCCGGCCAGCAGCTGGGTGACGGGCGCCAAGGCCGCGAAATGGTCCGCGCCCTCGATGATGTAGCAGCTGATCTGACTGTTCTTTGAGGTCTTCTCTATGTTGCGCAGATTGTCGGCGTTTCCGTCGCTGCCCTCAATGAGGAAGGTGGGGGAGTGTACATCGTCCAGCCAGTGGATGGGGGAACGCATGGTATATTCCATCTCATCGCTGGTGTCGAAGGTAAATTGGCTGTTGTTGTGGTATTTCACCTCATCCACCGCCCCGAAGCAGAATACGGCGCGGAACTTGTCGCTGTACTCCGCCGCCAGCAGGGCCCTGGTGCCGCCGGTGCTGTGGCCGCCCAGATAGATGCGCTGGGGGTCCACGTAGGGCAGGGAGGCGGCGTATTCATAGGCGGATACGATGTCGTCCACCTCGCCGAAGAGGGCCTCATAGTGGCCGGGGTTCCCGTTCCCTCCGCGGAAGGAGGGGTACATGGTCAGCACGCCGGCCTGCCAGAAGGCGGAGCCGGTCTGATCGTTGTCCCACGTGGGGTAGGTCCAGGGAAAATCGTCAATACCGTTTCCCCAGCCGCCAACCACCCAGATAATCATCGGGTGCTTTTGACCGTCCCCGGGATCGCTGGACACATAGGCGGCCAGATCCCCCACCTTTGAGGGGTAGCAGACCTGGTCAAAAACGCCCTCGGGGGGCGGCGGCACAGGATCGCTGTCGCTGTCCTCCCGGACAAGCTTGGTCTCGAAGCTGTCATGGGCCTGGGCAAAGGTCTGGTCGTTCTTCTTGGGGGAACCGGAGCAGGCGGTGAGCAGAAGCATGGCCGCCAGCAGAAGCGCGCAGGATGCGCGCACCTTGTGGAGCTTCATAAAATATCAACATCCCTTTTCCTGAATTTAGGCCGCCCCGCAGGGCGGTCCTATGGGGCATTATACCGCTTTCTTCTGTGATCCGCAATCCTGTTTTTTCCAGAGCGCGGAAATCAATTTTGTGAGAAAGTATTCAAAGCCTAGTACTCTACCAAGTTAGGAATTACAAGATAACAGGATAAAGCTTTCTGAGTTTACATCTGGCATCACAGGTGGAAAATCTCCAATAGACAGTAGAGCAAACGGCATTTCTGTGTAAAGTCCATGCGTTGACCTGACGAGCCATAAGTTCAAAAGAAGGCAGGGCTTGAGACAGACACTGTCTGGAAAGGATGCCGATCTCGATTTCGGCCATATTCAACCAAGAGGCGTGAATGGGCGTGTAGTGTATCTCCAAGCGCTGTGCGATCCGTCTGGCGATGGCCAGCTCAAAGGCTTTATACAAGGAAGAGATGGAATGGATATTCAGGTTATCCATGACCAGCACAATTTTTTCACAGTGGTTATAATGGGGCTGCACCAACTCGCGCAGGAAATGGGCAAAATCCAACGCTGTTCTGATGTCAGTCAGCTTTACCACTCTCTTGCAAGCCAGCGGTTCAAACGCAACAAACAGGTCGGCCACACCGCAGCGGCGATATTCATAATCCTCTCGCTCTGAACTTCCAGGCTTCGGCGGAATACTCCGCTTCTCAATGAGCTGCCTGTTCGTTTCATCCAGGCAGACTACCGGGCGCAGAGAATCATAAGGACGCTGATATACATCCAGAACGTCCTCCATCCGCGCTACAAACTCCGCCCCTGGCTTTGGGATGCACCATTCCTTCTTTTGCCAGGGCTTAAGTTCGTTTTTTTCAGTGTTTCCATTACCGCCGTGTCTGAAATGCTGTCCACGACGCCAAGCCGCACCAGTTCATCCGCTATCAGCTGCAGCGTCCACCGCTCTCTGCCTTCCGGCGCTTCTGAACAGGCGATGGCTATGATGTGAGCCTCCACCCGCCCGTCGATCTTTTTATGACGGTTGACCTGCTCTCTCCGCCCCAGCGCCGCTTCCAAGCCGCCTGTTACAAACCGTTTTGCTATCTGGCTGATTGTGTGGGGTGTAGCATGATACGCTTCCTTTATTTTGTCGTATGTCCAATCTTGATTCTCCGGAATTTCATCCAGTTTCAACAGTATTTGTGCGTGTTTGATTCGATACCCCTGGGTCCTCCCTTTTTGGACCAGTGCCCGCAATTCATGCCGTTCTTCGTCCGTTAGTGTCACAATATATTTGTGGTTCATTTTTCATCACCCGACAACAGTTTACCACATCTGCCCTCCCTGCGCTACTTCTATTTACTAACTTGGCAGAGTAGTAGTGTAAGATTCACAAAAAAAGAAAAGGCAAAAGATATTTGGTGCTTATGTTTACGAGGAGGTATTTTGTGAAAAAAATCCGATTAAGTATCATTGTGTGCTTCATTGTATTTGTGGGGATAATAGTTAATTATGGGTCAACTGATGAATATGCAAAAGAACCTGCTTTATCGGAGCCGGTTATTGTAGAAACTGGACAGGGGAATCAAAGGCAGCCTCCTCAGAGTATTGATCAGAAAGAAACAACGTATGATATAACCGAGTTAAACGGTTATCTAGTGGAAAGCGCAATTCCCGAGGATTTTGATTTCAAGAATAGACTTTACATTGGGGGAGAAGCAAGTTACTATCTAATTGACACGGAAGGAAACCTTGTGCGATGGGGTACAAATTTTGATAAGAGAGATATGGGGTGGGACTATGGCGCCGCACCTCCACAGTCATTTCAACTTCGGAATATATTAGTGCCCAATGCCAAAAAACTCGTATTAGCATTTGGTGCAACATTTGTATTGGATAAAAACGGCGATTTGTGGGGATGGGGGATATCATTCGAACTCTTATTGAAAAAAGGTATCATTGGATCGAATCAACCGGTAAAAATAATGAGTTCAGTTAAAGATATTGATGCTGGAGATTTTTATGGAGCCGCTGTCATGGAAGATGGAGCTCTAAAAATATGGGGAAGAGATGCAAACTATCAAAATCCTGTATCTGTTCAGGAAAATGTAAAAAGTGTCCATGTAATTCGAGAAGTTCTGTTTTTTGTTGATTCATGCTCTAATCTTTACTACTTTCCTAATGGTTCTTCTGCAAATATGGATGGTTTTTCAGAGAAGCCTATGTGCTTGGATACAAACGTGGAGGATGTTCAGTATTTGAACTATGAAACCATCCTAGTATTAAAAACAGATGGAACTGTTGGTATACCAGATTATAGAGAAAAGCGTCCATTCCAAGTATTGGCATACAACGCTCAAACTATAAATCAATCAGGGTACATTTCGGAAGATGGAAATTACTGGCATATTATTTCTACAGAGGATAACCGTGTCGAGACAGAGCTAGAAGAAAATACAGCATATGCTGTATATAACTCTATGGGTGATTCATTGAGGATTTTGCAAAACGGAAGAATTGAGGTGGGGTTCAGTGAAAGCGGGATGTTGACCGCTTTATCTGAAGGGGAGGGCTATCATTGATAGCCCTCCCCCCAGCCTGTCGAAAAAGTCTGCCGAGGGGCAGACTTTTTCATATATATGAGGTAAAATGG
>ERZ779637.777-NODE-777-length-17801-cov-13.256678_pt1 | contig 17801 bp, 10 predicted proteins | sample MGYA00514196_ERZ779637 | MGnify/ENA primary metagenome ERZ779637 (study PRJEB29562, sample SAMEA4376700) | mouse gut metagenome | isolation source: Cecum | study: EMG produced TPA metagenomics assembly of the A DSS colitis mouse model was used to assess the...
ACAATAACTGCTGTTCCTGGATCTGGATTCTGATCCTCTTATCCTGCTGCTGCAATAACTAGTACCATGCAGCGCAATTAACCATCCTTACGCGTGACAGCCCGATTTACGTGCCGGGCTGTCCGCGACACATCTTTCAAGCACATCCGGAAAATAGGCTCCAGCCAGAGCCGGAGCCTATTTTTCTCTTATGTGTCATATACTGTAGAGAAAACAGGCATCAGAAAGGCATAGCTTATGGCGGATAAAAGTGAAAATGCTTCAAATGTTATGGCATTCGATGCCTTATACACCACCAATCAGATCCAGAAGCTCAAGGTTCTTCTCCCCTACATAGAACCTTCCATGCAGAAACATCTGGCGGTCTACATCAAGTATATGGAACTGCAGTACACTATGAACCTCACAAAAAACCACGGTGCATCGCTTAGCGGATGTGGGCTTTCCCAACCGGAAAAGCCCGATCTGCGAAAACTGTGCAGAGAACTGTGTCTCTACTCCACCCCGGAGGAAATCCGGCAGCTGGAACAAATACAGAATATGTTACAGACACTGGAGACTGTACAGGAAATGTCCCAGACCATGAGCGCCATGCAGGAAATTTTCCCCGACATGAATATGGATTCCCTGTTTGAAAATCCGCTGTCCGGGGCTGGGCAGGAAACGGACACAGCAGACCGTTCCAAGCAAACGGCATCCACAAGCTCCCCCATGATGGATATGCTGATGAACATGCTCACCCCGGAGCAGCGAGAAATGTATGAGATGTTTCAACAACATCCGTTTGACAGCGAACCATAGACTAACTGAACTTTTTTTAATTCACATTGGAGGGTACTATGAACAATGACTGGATGAACGATCCGGCGCTTGCCGAAATTGACAAGGCAAAGCTGGAATTTTTACAGGCGCTCGTCTTTGAGAGCCGTACGCTAAAAAAAGAGCAGATGCTGCCCTTTCTGATGGCTGTCGCCAAACGGGGACAGGCGGAACATATCACTTTTTCCAACGAGGAAATCGAAGCAATTGCCGCCACCATCAAAAACTATTCCTCGGCGGAGGAAGCCGCTGCCATTGATAAGATGATGCGAATGCGAAAAAAATAAGATCGCAAGGATCATAATTCATGGAAAAGCGGCTGCATTTTGTCATAAGTACAAAAATGCCTAAAACCAATCTCTTTTAACAGCCTTTTCGACTCTTCCATATATGTTCTGAGATGCGCCGGCGCGTGGCTGTCGCTGCCGAGCGTCAGAATTTCTCCGCCCATCTCATGATACATCGTAAGGATTTCCCGCGAGGGAGTGGAGTCGGTAAGCCCGTATCGGTGGGAAGAGGTATTGATCTCAATACCCTTCCCGCTTTTAATGACCTCAGCGAGAATTTCCTCCACATAATGTTTTACATATCGGAAAGGATAAATGCCCAGTTTATCGTATCTTAAAACCAAGTCCAGATGCCCCAGCACACTGTAATTCCGGTAATGCTTTACCAGATACAGAAGTTCCTCATAATATCGCTCATTGTACTCTTTCTGGGTCCGTCCCTGCTGAAATTCCTGCGACCAGAAACCTTTATCCTCGATCTGATGAACCGATAGAATAATAAAGTCAAAAGGGTATCTTTTGTACAAGGCTTCAAACTGTGGGATCGTATGCTTCTGCATCCCGAACTCCAGACCCATTTTCACGGTGATTCGGTCTGCGTACCGCTCCCGCAGGCGCCGAATCTCCTCCACATAAGCCGGATAATCCACATTTACCATCAAAAGCCCGGCGCAGTAGGGGATCTCCTCCCCGCTGTCCCAGTCCACCTTCGCCCCATAGTCCACGTGATCCGTAATACAGATTTCGTCCATTCCAAGCCGGATGGCATCTTTCACCACATCCTCCATGGGATAGTCGGAATCGTCGCTGTAATCTGTATGTACATGATAATCAACAAACATAGTAAACTCCGCCCTACTCTGAAATGAACCGCGTCTGCCCATATCACAACATGATGTAACACCTCCGTTACTGCCAGTTCAATACCTCTTCCTGAATCTCCCTGCAAATGCCATATCCCACAGACTCGTCGTCATAATCATTTTCCTGCCAGAAATCCCAGCCCCATACGAGCCCGTCCTCAAAAACAGAAGTCATCTCCCCGAGGTCTTTTATCTTCTGTTCATATTCTTCCTTTGTGAGCGGTATCTCTTCCGCCTCCTTGTCGCTGTACAGGAACGGATCCGCCGCTGTCTCCGCGTAAAAATAGGTACAGCTCAAAACCGTGCCGTCAAAGTCGCATTCGTCCGGCTCGCTCCACAGATCCTCCTTCAGACACCACCCGTCCTCTGTCCACTCATAAATCCGATGATTGTAATTTCCGTCCGTCCCCGTGGTATGGGGCCATGTATACAGCACCAGATGCCCGTCCGCTGTGTGACACAGATCGCTCGACCACGCCCACGGTTCCAGATCTTCCACCGTGCGCATCCCGCCGTCCAGCGTGTAGCACACCAGATAATGCCAGCCGCCGCCCGCTGTTAAATACACTTCTGGTACGCCGTCCCCATTGTAATCTTCCACCTTGCCCCTGTCAAGATACATGTTGCAGATGTCATCCTGCGGAAGCATGACAGCCAACTGCACCAGCTCACTCTGCACAGGGACACCGTTATATGCCGCTGTCATCACATGGGAAGAAACCACGAGCGCCGTCAGCAGTATAGATAGCACAATCATGTTGTCCCTCCCTTGTGATGCATCTCGTGCCTAAAAACCTCAGACTGAAGTTCAAATCCGCCCTTGTGTTTCTCACTTCTGCACAATATTCACCAGTCTGCCGGGCACGTAAATCTCCTTCACAATCGTCCCCGTCAGCTTATCCGCGATCGTCTCCTTCGCTTTCGCAATAACCTCGTCCTTCGGATCGTCCTTACCAATATTCAAGGTCGCCCGGTTTTTGCCATTGATCTGCACCATGATCTCCACCGTGGACTCTACGGTTTTCGCCTCCTCGTACTCCGGCCATGCGGTCTGGTAAACCCTGCCCTCAAAGCCGACTGTCTGCCAGAGTTCCTCGGTAATGTGAGGCGCCACCGGATTTAACAGTGCAAGCAGCGTCCTAAACTCGCCCTTCGTAACCTCGTTCTTTTTATAGAACTCGTTCACAAGAGTCATCATCGCCGCGATCGCCGTGTTGTATTTCAGATTCTCAAAATCACTGCTGACCTTCTTGATGGTCTGATGCATCTTGATTTCCATATCTTTAGAGTAGTCCGCGCCGTCCGTCAGGATATCCTGTAATTTCCAAACTCTCTCCAAAAACCGGCGGCAGCCCTTCACACCGTCCTCGCTCCAGCCCGCGCTCAACTCGAACGCACCGATAAACATCTCGTATGTCCGCAGAGTGTCCGCGCCGTAGTCCGCCACGATATCGTCGGGATTCACCACGTTGCCGAGAGACTTGGACATTTTCACAACCGGGTGCTCCGCCATCTCACCGTACTTTTCTTTCAGCGCCTGTCTCGCCGCCTTCTCGCTGCCGTGCTCCTTAAGAAGCGCCTCCTGCTCCGCCACAGGAAGATTCGAGAAACAGTGGGGATTCAAGCCGAGAATCATGCCGTGGGACGTCCGCTTCGCGTAAGGCTCCGGGCAGGGCACTGCCTTCTGGTCATAGAGGAATTTGTGCCAGAACCGGGAATATAACAGGTGTAGCGTGGTATGCTCCATACCGCCGTTGTACCAGTCCACGGGCATCCAATAATCAAGCGCCTCCTTGCTCGCCAGCGCGTTCTCATTCTTCGGGTCTGTGTAGCGCAGGAAGTACCACGACGACCCCGCCCACTGGGGCATCGTGTCCGTCTCCCGCTTCGCGGGACCTCCGCAGCACGGGCAGGTGGTATTGACCCAATCAGTCATAGCCGCCAGCGGCGACTCGCCCGTATCTGTCGGCATATAGCTCTCCACCTCGGGAAGTTCCAGAGGCAGTTCGCTCTCGTCAAGCGGCACAAAACCGCACTTCTCGCACTCTACAATCGGAATCGGCTCGCCCCAGTAACGCTGTCTGGAAAATACCCAGTCGCGCAGCTTAAAGTTGGTCTTGGCACAGCCTACGCCCTTCTCTTCCAGAAAAGCGATCATTTTCTCCTTGGCATCCGCCACAGAGAGTCCGTTCAGGAAATCCGAGTTCACAAGCGTACCCTCCGCCACGTCCGTGTACACTTCCTCCTGCACGTCCTTTCCGCCCGCAACCACCTCGACGATGGGCAGACCGAATTTCTTCGCGAACTCCCAGTCTCTCTCATCGTGTGCCGGCACCGCCATGATCGCGCCCGTGCCGTAACTCATCAGCACATAGTCGGAAATATAAATCGGGATCTCCTTGCCGTTCACCGGGTTAACCGCGGACATGCCGTCGATGCGCACGCCGGTTTTCTCCTTCGCAAGCTCCGCGCGCTCGAAGTCGGACTTTCTCGCCGCCTGCTCCCTGTAATCGCAGATATCGTCCCAGTTTTTCAGCTCGTCCTTATATTTATCAATGATCGGATGCTCCGGCGACACCACCATGTAGGTCGCGCCAAACAGCGTATCGCAGCGGGTCGTGTAGACGCGCAGCTTATCCTCTTTGTCCTTGATGGAAAAGTCCACCTCCGCGCCCATAGACTTCCCGATCCAGTTCTTCTGGGAAACCTTGACGCGCTCCACGTAATCCACCGTGTCAAGCCCTTCGATCAGCTTGTCCGCGTACTCCGTGATCTTTAACATCCACTGGCTCTTTACCTTGCGGACTACCTCCGCGCCACAGCGCTCGCAGACACCGTTCACCACTTCCTCGTTGGCAAGCCCTACTTTACAGGAGGTACACCAGTTGATCGGCATCTCGGACTTGTATGCCAGCCCCGCCTTAAACAGTTTCAGGAAAATCCACTGGGTCCACTTATAATAATTGGGGTCTGTGGTATTGACCTCTCTCTCCCAGTCAAAAGAATAGCCCAGAGAATGCAGCTGGCTCTTAAAACGCGCCACGTTATTCTGCGTCACGATCTTCGGGTGAATATGATTTTTGATCGCATAGTTTTCCGTGGGAAGACCGAACGCGTCCCAGCCCATAGGATAGAGCACGTTGTAGCCCTGCATCCTTCTCTTTCTCGCCACAATGTCAAGCGCCGTGTAGGGACGCGGATGTCCCACATGCAGTCCCTGCCCCGAGGGGTAAGGGAACTCCACCAGCGCGTAATATTTCGGTTTAGAGTAGTCCTCCGAGGTCTGGAAAGCCTTCTCGTCGTCCCAGATCTTCTGCCATTTTGTCTCCACTTCTCTGTGATTGTACACTTCTGCCATGTTACTGCCCAATCCTTTCCTGCCTCATACGGCTTTTACTCTACATATTTTATTATACCTGTGGGATTTGTCAACTGTTTTCTTGCCGTTTTCAGCCACTTGCCGCCATTCTCCATCGATTTTGCGTAATATCTGGTTATGTGTGCGTTGATTTCTCGTTTTTGTGGGAGTATAATTATGTATAAATAAATAATTATGTACTGAAAAACAGTACATAGCAAAGGGGGCAATTCCGTGAAAACAAAAGTAAGGCGGCTCAGTATCCGATGGAAAATCCTGATTCCTGCCACATGTCTGATCATCGTCATGTGTGCGGTCATCGGGATAAATTCTTACATGCGCATCCAGACCGGCATGATTCAGCTCGGGGTGGAGGAAGCACAGATGGCGGCTTCTATCGCCGGATTTGCGGTGGATGGGGATTCCCTCGCCAGTGTCGGATCCGGTTTTGAGAGCACAGAAGCATACCGGACTAATCTGGCTGCCCTCCGGCAGATTCAGGAGCTCTGCGGCATTGCGTACCTATACACCCTGCACATAAACGACAATGCAAGCCTCTACTACGGCATAGATACGGACACCAGCGAAAACCAGAACCTTCCGGGATCTGCCTTTGACGGGGATTATGCCGAGTTCGCGGAGGTCTTTTCCGGTCAGGAATATGTGCAGGATTATATCGATGAGACGGCAGACGGCATTCTGATCTCCGCCTATCTTCCGATCAGGGACAGTTCCGGTAAAGTAGTCGCCGTGCTCGGCTGCGATTACGATGCATCCTATGTGGCGGGACGGATTGAAGGCGCGCGAAACAGCATCTTCCAGATCTCCATTATATGCCTGATACTTGCGCTGGTGATATTAAATCTGATCGTCAACCGCATCATGCGGAGTCTGAATAAAGTTGACCGCAAAATTTACGATCTGGTGCACAACGAAGGGGATCTGACGCAAAAGCTGGATATCTCTTCCGGCGATGAACTGGAACTGATCGCCGGAAACATCAATGCTCTGCTAGAATATATCCGCGGAATCATGCTGAATATCTCCAAAAACTCCACACAGCTTGGCAAATCCACAGGCTCCATCGCGGAAAGTCTCGTCCACGCGAAGGACAATATTTCGGATATATCCGCCACCATGGAACAGATGAGCGCCGCCATGGAGGAGACAAGCGTCTCACTCTATCAGGTGGACGAGTCCGTGGTGCACATCACGCAGAGTATCAGCGGCATTTCCGAAAAAGCATCCTCGGAGCGGGACTGCGCGGCGGAAATCATGGAAAAAGTGCAGACCATTTATGAGGCGGCGGAAACCGACAGAACCGAGGCGGCAAGACAGGCGGCAGACATGTCGGAACAGATGAACGAACGGATACAGCGCTCCAAAGCAGTAGAACAGATTGATACGCTGACGAATGAAATTATCAACATTACCGACCAGACAAGCCTCCTTGCACTGAATGCAAGCATTGAGGCAGCAAGAGCAGGCGAAGCGGGAAGAGGATTTGCCGTTGTGGCAAGTGAAATCGGATCGCTTGCAGACAATTCCGCCCGTGCTGCCGAGGGTATCCGGCGCGTCAGTCAGGAAGTCATTCACGCCGTAAACGAACTGGCAAATGAATCGCAACATATGATCCGCTTTATGAATGAAACCGCTATGGCAGGATATGAAAAACTTCTGGATAACAGCCAGAACTATAAAAATGACGTAAACCACCTGAGTGAAACTATGCGCGATTTCGCTGACGAGAGTATGCACTTGAACAAAAACATTGACAGCATAAAGGAAGCTGTGGACGCCGTCAGCATCGCCGTGGAGGAAAGTGCCAAAGGTGTTGTCGATGTCACGGAGATGGCTACCGACATGACCGTAAGCATGGAAAGCATCAAAGGCGAAGCCGAGGGCAACCGGGAGATCGCCGGACAGCTTGAAACGGAGGTCGGAAAATTCAAATTGTAATCTTCTCTTCATCAGCCGGTTTCAGACAGAAGCCGGCTGATTTTTCACATATATTCCATCTCACTTTTCGCCGGATTTGTGCTATAATGGTACAGGTTATGCTCATACGGCAAAAATGCGTATGAAAGAATATATACTGCCGTCATTTTCAGACGTGCAAAAGCAGATTTAGGAGGAATTGATGATGCGAAACAGAAACAGATGGCTTGCGGCAATGCTTTCCGTCGCGATCGCGCTCGGCGACTGCGGCGGCATGACGGCAATTGCCACAGAAAACGTCGTTACCACGGAAGATTCCGTCTCAGAAAACACGATGGCTTCCGAGGAAGAATCGACTGACGGGGATTCGATGACAGAAGACAATATTCCCTCATCCGAAGACGGGATTAAAAAAGGCAAAGAAAATGACGTATTGTCGGATGCATCCGTGGATGATGAAGCCAAAGTACAGCTGCCCGCCCTACATATCGGACAGATTCCCGAAGGAGAAGCGCTCCCCGCCGCAGATGACGACACCTTTATTTACGATATCCCGCTATCCTTTGAGACAGAGGAAGATCTGATTCTGTTTGTGAATTATGATCTGGAAATGACTCCCGAATATAGAGATACCGGGACGCTGGAATGGTGCATTCTCCGCGGCGAAAAAGGGAAAGAACCCGGAAGTAAAAACCTTCTCGATACGGAAGACGACTGGAGCGGTTTTGAGGAAACGCTCTCTTCGCCTTTCTTTGCCATGGAAGAAATAACGGACGCTGAGAGCGAATACTATCAGATGATATTGCTCACACCCGAAGACGCCGACGACGAAGCGTACGACTACTATATCCGGGCGGCGTACTATCCGGAAACCGAAGAGGGAAAAGCCGAGGACTTTTACGCGGCGTCTACCATCCCTTTTGTGCCCCAAAATGACACCCTTACAGACACAGACCCGACCCCGGAAGACCCCGCCGACACGGAACAAGTAACACCAGACGCCGCCCGAAGCGATTCATCCGTTTCCGAAAATTCTTCCGTCTCGGAAAACAGCGCCGATACTTCTGACGATGAACTTTCCGGGGATGGGCTGACTGAAGACACTGCCCTGCCCGCGGACGAAAACAGCAGCGGAGCGGTGTCGGAAGATACAGCATCGGACAATGCCGAAACAGAACAGACAGCAGGCACCCTTTCCACTGTTTCCGAAAACGATACCACGGCTGATTTCTCCACACTTGCAGGGGATAGCGAACCGCCTATGGAGGAAGAAAAGTCGGAAGTTAAAACGATCACATTAAGCGAAACACAGCCTCTGACTATGCAGCCAACCGGTGATGCCGGTGCCAAGCAGATCACGGCGACGGTTACCGCCGAGACAGAGTCCCTCGCCCTCCCTCCCCTTCTGTGGGAAAGCAGCGACGTACACGTAGCCACCGTGACTGCAGGTGAAAACGGAGCTGCCACGATCACGGCTGTTGCGGAGGGCTATGCCAAAATCACCGCATCCTGCGGCGGCAAAACCGCATCCGTCACGGTGGATGTCGTTCCGGACGCCACAACCCCCGACAATAAACTGCTTGACCTCTCCAACGAGATACGGGTAGCCGGTTTTGAAAAAGAGAACCCCTCCCTCATTTACACGGGTCAAAAGCTCACGCAGAATCTCCGCGTTTACTATAAAGATAAACTGCTGACGGAAAAAACGGACTATACGCTGGCTTACAAAAATAACGTCAACGCTGCCGCTTGGAACAGTGCCAAGGCGCCCAGCGTGACCATCAACCTGAAAGGTCAGTATCAGGGCAGCGTAACCTTATATTATACAATTTACCCACTGGATATCAATAAGATCGATATTTATACGACAGGCAACACCAAAACGCCCTCCTATGAGCAGACGATAAACTACGGCGCAAAAGTGAATATCCCCGCTCCTGTCCTGTACTTCGGCAAGAAAAAACTGTCGGCAAACAGAGATTTCGTCTGTAATTATGACAGTTTAACGACAGAATTGGGCGGAAAGGATTATAAAAAAGGCGACTCCTATGAGGCTGGAAAGGTCTACCATTATACAGTCAACGGCTCAGGCAATTTTACCGGAACATTCCAAATGAACCTTGTCGTGCTTAAAGATGAACTGAAAAAGAAGAATTTCAGCACCGCGTCCGTAACGCTTGATAAAAGCAAGTATGAATACCACGGAACGCCTTTAGCCAAAGCAGACGTAAAAATTCAGACACTCAAAATAAGCAACGTGATTCTGGAAGCGAGACTCTATGATTATGAAGTCTGTGCAAACGGAATCGAGGGCGCATCTTTGACAGTCTTCCCTACGGCTGCCGGCAGGGAAGCCGGTTACCGCGGCTGTAAGAAAATCAATCTGAAACTTGCCGGTGACAGAAAAATCAATGACAAAGACGCCATTGTGTTTGGTGCAAACTGGAAAGAGGAAATCATCTTCTCCCAGCAGATCGTAGATAAAACCGGCGGCATGTTCCAGCCGGACTCGAATCTTCTGGCTTTTAAAACTGACGACGGAAACACCGAACCGCTTATAAAGGGAACAGACTACACCATAAAATACGGCAATGCAAAAAAAGCCGGGAACGTGACAGTCACCTTTAAAGGCATGGGCAGGTACACCGGATCTGTCTCGAAAAAATATAAAATTCTGCCTAACTGTGATGAAAAGCATCTAACCATTGTCTGGGGCGGAAATGTAACCAAGAAAGCGGACGGTTCTCTGGAAATTCCTTATCAAAAAAATGGCGCTGCGCCGGAATTTTATATACGGGATGAAAATTATGTTGTCTTAAACAGCAAGACCGACTATAGCGTACAGTTAAAGGATAACAAAAAAATCACTGCAGACTCGGGACAAGACATGACCTGTACCATCAGGGGAAAGGGAAATTATAACGGGTACGAAAAGACAGTGACGCTCACCGTGACAAAAGCTGATATCGGCAAAGCCCTCATAACCGTTCCGGATAAACAGTATGATATTAGACCCGATAAATGGAAAGCAGGCGTCACCGTGACGGACACGAACGGGAAAAAGCTGGCGGCAAAAACGGACTACCTCAGAGAAATCGCATACAGTTATCCCGATATGAATCCGGCGGATCCTACTGCTGTTCCCTCTATCGGCACAACCGTTACCGTAACGGTCACGGGAACCGGCTTTTATGAAGGCACGCTTACCGGCACCTACCGGATCTACGACAAGGCAAAAGATATCGGCAAACTGAAGATTGCGATCGATCCCCAGACCTATACCGGTGAGGAAATCAAATTGCAAAAAGAGGATATTCATGTTTATGCCAGCGCTGCGGACCAAAACGCAAAAAAAGAATTGGCGGACAAGGATTCCTGTATTGAAATCGTAGAATCCACATACAAAAACAACATCAAAGTCGGTACTGCAAAGATTAACCTGCACGGTATCGGGGACTACGGCGGCACAAAGACCTATTCCTTTAAGATTCAAAAGAAAGCTTACGGCATTAACCGCGTAAAAGCTATTAAACTAGATAAAACTTCGCATACATTTTCTCTCGCTTCAAACGAAACAGAGAGAAAACTGACTGCCACAATTACGCCGCAGACACCAGAGCAGCCTTTAGCAAATCCTACTGTGATTTGGACTAGCTCAAACACTAAAATTGCCACTGTGGAACCTGTTAAAACCGATACAGAAAATAATCCTCAAAATACCCTTACTTCCTCCGTCATTATCCAAGCGAAAACTAAGGGTACTGTAACGATAACGGCACTTACACAAGATGGTAATAAAAAGGCAACGTGTAGAATAACTATAAACATACCAACTCTCACGCAGGCAAACCGGACAATTACAGGTAAAGTTGGTGACACTTATCAATTAACATTGGATGGTAACGAAGATCAGGAGATACTTGCTGACGGCATTACATTTGAAAGTGACAATCAAAATGTGGTTTCTGTTAGTGATAGAGGTTTGCTCTCTATGAAAAAGATGGGTGCCGCCACTATAAAAGCCTACATAGGCAGCAAAGATAATGTCCAACAGTGCTATGTTATCGTAGAAGGAGAAGTGACAGAACCAGAGCAGGATTCCAGAGTCATTGTATATCATCAGGAATCTGGCTGTACTGATGACACACCAAAAATAAACCAACTGTTGCGAAATTGGGAGTGGAATCCCAACAAATATGATTATATGTATATACCGGAAGGTATTTATCATATCGATGCCGTTAGTGAATTTGGCGGTATTGTACTGACAGACAACCAAACCCTAATTATGTCACCTGAGGCACAACTTTTTGCAATCGGAAATAACCAAGAAAATTCCCAAATAATATGGGCTTTTGGTCGTAACAACGTTGTGATTTCCGGCGGAAAACTTGTTGGGGAACGTAATTCCCATATAGGCAATCGTGGTGAATGGGGACACGGTATCAGAATTTCAGGCTGCACAAACGTTTACATCAAAGATGTAGAAATTTCTGAGTGCTGGGGCGACGGTATTTATCTCGGTAAGTATGATAATACGCAACTTGGCAACCCATCTAGCAACGGTGTAACGATCACAAACTGCAATCTGCATCACAACAGACGAAATAATTTGTCTATTACAGATGCATCGAATGTTACGGTCAGCAACAGCCAATTTAATAACGCAAGCGGAACAGATCCGCAGTATGGCATTGACATTGAGCCAAACAAAAACAGAACCTGCAGCAATGTGACAATATCCAATTGCACATTCAAGGGAAATGCCAAGGGAACCATTCAGATTCTCGGACAGTTGAACGCCCATGTGAAAGGCGTCACGATAGAAAACTGCACCGGCGATAAAGCGCCCGTCATTTGGTCGGGATTCGGCGGCAGCGTGAGCGGCGTGGAACAAAACGGCAACAAGTGGAACTAATCCCTCTGACAAAGGAGCAGACCAACCGGTCTGCTCCTCTTTTACGCTATCGATATGGATACGCCTTGCGTATATCAGTGTTTGGCTCTATGCCTCCGCATTCGCCTCCGCAACAGCCTTCGCTCTCGCCGCCACTTCCTTCTCCTGCACATCGCTGGGCGCCTGCTCGTATCTCGCAAACTCATACTTGTAAGTGCCGCGTCCGCCAGTCATGGAACGGAGATCGGTACAGTACCCATTTAAGCATGCCACCGGGATATCAGCCTCAACCACGGTCTTGCCGTCCCCTGCGGGATTCATGCCGAGCACTCTGCCCCGTCTCTTATTCAAGTCGCCCATCACGTCGCCCGTATAAGAATCGGGAACAGTTACCTGCAAGTTCGCAATCGGCTCAAGAAGCACAGGTCCTGCCTCCATAAATCCCTTCTTGAACGCCTGAATTGTCGCCATCTTGAACGCCATCTCGGAGGAATCCACCGGGTGATAGGAACCGTCGTAGAGAACCGCTTTCACGCCCACCACAGGGTAAGCCGCCAGAGGTCCTGCCTGCACGGAATCCTGCAAGCCCTTCTCCACCGCCGGGAAGTAATTCTTCGGCACCGCGCCGCCGACCACTTCCTGCGCAAACTCGAAAGGTGTCTCCAGATCACCGGATGCCTCGAAGCGCATCTTTACATGTCCGTACTGACCATGACCGCCGGACTGCTTTTTATACTTGTGCTCCACATCGGATTTCTTACGGATCGTCTCTTTATATGCGATCTTCGGCTCTGAGAGCTCGATCTCTACCTTGTACTCGTTGAGGAGGCGGCTCGCCACCACGTCCAGATGCAGATCGCCCATACCATAGAGCAGGGACTGCTTATTCTCCGCGTCGTTAACCACCTGAAGCGTCTGATCCTCGTGACGCATCTTCTGTAATGCCTGCGAAACTTTATCCACGTCTCCTTTATTCTTTGCCTTATACCTCTTGTATGTATAGGGCGTGGAGATCTCTGTCTTTCCGTAACGGATGATGCGTGCCTTCGTGGAGAGCGTATTGCCAGTCCGAGCTGCCGTCAGTTTCGCGATCGCGCCGATATCGCCCGCATGAAGTTCCTTGATCTCGATCGGCTTGCTGCCCTGCATCACATAGAGCTTGCTGATCTTCTCCTCCACTTCCTTCTCGTCGTTGTAGATCATGTCGTCGCTCTTAAACACGCCGGAGCACACTTTGATCAGCGAATACTTACCGATGAAAGGATCCACGATCGTCTTGAAGATGTATGCGGACTTCGGCTTGGAGAAGTCATAGTTCGCCTGGAACACTTCGTTGGTCTTTAAGTCAACACCTGCAATCTCGCGGTTTTCAGGGCTTGGCATATATTTCACGATATCGTCAAGCAGGGTGAACACACCCTGACAGAGCACGTTAGAACCCATAGACATAGGCACCACGCTGCCGTCCATCACGTTAGTGCGCATAGCCGCACGGATCTCAGCCTCCGAGAAGGTGTCACCGTTAAAGTAACGCTCCATGAAATCCTCGCTCGTCTCCGCCACCGCCTCCATCAGCGTGTCACGGCACAGCTGCAGGTTCGCCTTGCTGTACTCGGGCATCTCGCACTCTACGACCTCCTTGCCCTCCCAGCGGTATGCCTGCTCTGTAATCACATTGATATAGCCCACAAACTTCTCATTCTCGCGGATAGGCAGATGGAAGGGAGCAATCTTCTTCCCGTACTTCTCGGTCATATCCTCCACAACTTGTCTAAACGATGCATTGTCGATATCCATGTCCGTCACAAACACAAAACGGGGCAGTTTATATTTCTCGCAGATTTCCCACGCCTTCTCCGTGCCGACTTCCACACCCGCCTTGCCGGAAACGACGATAATCGCTGCATCCGCCGCGCTGACTGCCTCTTCCACTTCCCCTACAAAATCGAAAAAGCCGGGTGAATCCAGCACGTTGATCTTCGTGCCTTCCCACTCGATCGGAACAACAGACGTAGCGATGGAAATATGGCGTTTCTGCTCCTCCTTACCAAAATCGCTCACCGTGTTTCCGTCATCGATCTTGCCCATTCTGGACGTGATACCGGAAAGGTAAGCCATCGCCTCTACCAGACTGGTCTTGCCGCATCCCCCATGCCCGAGCAAAACCACATTACGAATCTTATCCGTCGTGTAAACATTCATGTCTTGTAACCCTCCAATTCTGTTGTTCTTTTTTACAAATCAGAACCATATAAAATCATGGCAATACAGCCGTTCTATGGATGACTGTCCGTCTGTATTGTCATGTCCCATGCATGGCGCCAAGTTGTAAATACATTTTACTAAATTTTCAGAACAATTTCAACAACTATTTATACATTCTGCACAGATTGTTCACCGCAGCCAAATTTATTTTTGAAATTTTTCCAAAAACCTGTCATTTACGGGCGTATCTATACCGTACTTTTTTCCGAGTTCACAGATCGTTCCGGCAAAAAGAGCCACCTCTGTCTTTCTGCCCGCCTTGCTGTCTTGACGCATGGAAGGCTCCCCATCCGGATTCAGCCCGTCTATGACAGAAACCCATTCTGACAAATCTTTTTCCGACAAATCCACTCCCTCCGCGTTCGCCACAAGTATTGTCTCCCGCATTGCCGCCTTCATCATTTCCCGCGCTTCGCCTTCCTGCTGCACACTGCGATAAGTCCCCTCAAAAAGAGATACCGTCTGGTTTACACCCACGTTGCACAAAAGTTTTCCCCACATCGCATGACGCATATCCGCCGGGCAGGAATATGTAAATCCCGTCCTGTCAAAAAAATCCTTAACCGCCGCCAGATTTTCCGACCTGCCGCCGTCGAGAACGCCGACCGCTAGTTCTCCCTTATTTGTGCAGAACGCGGCGTTTCCCTCTTTCATAGCCGCCATTTTCTGAGCAATACAGTGCACTACCTTCCCACGTCCAAATCTCTGTCCCAGATCGTCCTCACTGCGGATACCGTTCAGTACAGACAATAAAACGGTATCGTCACCGACCAGATGCGCGTTTTCCTGCATAGCCGTTTCCAATGCGCCGTATTTCACCGCGAAAAGCATCAGCTCAGAGGGACGACTCTCCTTTTTTGCATCGCAGTATTGAAAATCACAGACTTCCCCGTTAAAAGTGACCTGTTCTTTTTTGTAACGTTCAATTCTCTCCCCGTCCGCCAACACACGCACGTTTTCCTTTCCCAGCTTTTTCGTAAAAAAATCCGCATACATCACACCGAGCGCACCAAGCCCGACGATATCAATGGTTTCAATCGTTTTCAACATTCTTCTCTCCTCCGAATAAAAATCAGCCGCCTCAAACTTACGACGTTTTCGTTGCTACTTTTAGATACAGTATGCCATGTTTCAGAAAAAAAGCAAGCCGTCCCGCTTCCTTGCTTTCCCTCCCGTTTTGTGGTATCTTTAGAACGAAAGTCAAACACACGAAAGGTACTTCTTTTATGAACACACTCACCTGCGGTTTTATCGGGCTTGGGCTGATTGGCGGTTCCATCGCCAAGGCAGTCAGACACCATCTGCCGGATGCCCGCCTTATCGCTTACGATATCCATACAGAATCCCTTAACCTCGCGGTCAAAGAACAAGTGATTGACCAGATCTGCCCTGCCGTTGACGATTCCTTCGGGAACTGCGACTACATCTTTTTGTGCGCGCCGGTCTCCCGCAATGCGGAAAATCTGCTGGCGCTGAAACCCCATCTCTCCCCCGAAACCATTCTGACGGACGTGGGGAGTGTCAAGACAGGCATTCATAAACAGATCAAAGAACTGCAGCTGCAGAAACAGTTTATCGGCGGACACCCTATGGCAGGTTCCGAGCGTTTTGGCTACCCGAATGCCAAGGCGTCCCTTTTGGAGAACGCCTACTATATTTTGACCCCCTCTGAGGAAGTTTCTTCCGAAAAGGTAGAAGCATATCGGACTCTGGTGGAGACAATCGGCGCGATTCCACTCACGTTATCTTACGAAGAACACGATTACGTGACCGCAGCTATCTCCCATCTCCCACATGTGATCGCCGCCTCCCTCGTCAATCTGGTAAAGAGCAGCGACTCCGAGGACGGCGTGATGAAAATGATCGCCGCAGGCGGATTTAAGGATATCACACGAATAGCCTCCTCCTCCCCGGAAATGTGGCAGCAGATCTGCCTGACCAACGCGGACAATATCGCAAAGCTGCTCCGGACATATATGCAGTATCTGGGTGTCATTGCGGATTACATAGACGACCATAAACAGGACAGTCTCTACAACTTTTTTGACACGGCAAGAAATTACAGGGAATCCTTTATCAGCGCACCGAGCGGTCCCATCAAGGCGGAGTATGTGTTGACTGTGGACATCGCCGACAAACCCGGCGCCATTGCCGCCATCGCCTCCCTTCTCGCCATGCACGACGTGAGCATCAAGAATATCGGCATCAACCACAACAGGGAACTGGCGGAAGGGGCACTGCGCATCGAGTTTTACAGTCAGGACACGCTATCCCGTGCCATTGAGGTTATGACGGAGCACGGTTATAAAATTCACACCCGCTGATAACACGAAATGTAAGAGAATGTCTAAAATGCGGCATTCTCCGCACTGAGAAAAAGAAAGGCACAGGACAAATAATCATGAAGTTTCAGAAAGCACATGCATTGAGAGGGGAAGTGACGATCCCCGGCGATAAATCCATCTCCCACCGCGCAGTCATGTTCGGCTCCCTTGCCGAAGGCACCACGGAAATTACCAACTTTCTGCAGGGGGCGGACTGTCTCTCCACCATAGATGCCTTTCGGAAGATGGGCATTGAGATTGAAAATACCCCGGAGAAGATTCTGATTCACGGCAAGGGGCTGCACGGACTGCAGGTGCCCTCCTCCGTGCTTGACATGGGCAACAGCGGCACCACCACCAGACTGATCAGCGGCATCCTCGCCGGGCAGGCTTTTGAAAGCACCCTCACAGGCGACGCTTCCATCCAGAAACGTCCCATGCGGCGCATTATGGAACCGCTGTCCATGATGGGTGGAAAAATCGAAAGCATAAACGGCAATGACTGCGCGCCACTTCGCATCACAGGCGCGCCCCTGCACGGCATCCACTATCACTCCAAGGTTGCCTCCGCACAGGTGAAGTCCGCCGTTTTGCTTGCCGGGCTCTATGCCGAGGGCGAAACTCTTGTGACCGAGCCGACCTTAAGCCGCAACCACACGGAACTCATGCTGCGCTATTTTGGCGCGGACTTACAGTCGGAAGGAAAAACGGCGCGTATCCTCCCCGAGCCCCGTCTGGAGTGCCGGAAAATTGATGTGCCCGGCGACATTTCCTCCGCCGCCTATTTTATCGCCGCAGGACTCCTCGTCCCCGGTTCTGAGATTCTGATTAAAAACGTGGGAATCAATCCGACCAGAGACGGCATTTTAAGAGTGGCAAAAGAAATGGGCGGTGACATTACGCTTTTAAATGAAATTTATGACGGGGAACCGACTGCCGATCTTCTGGTGAAATACAGCCCTCTTCACGGAATCACTATCGAGGGCGATATCATCCCCACGCTGATCGATGAACTTCCCATCATCAATATTATGGCCGCCTGCGCAAACG
>ERZ779637.778-NODE-778-length-17801-cov-9.827116_pt1 | contig 17801 bp, 18 predicted proteins | sample MGYA00514196_ERZ779637 | MGnify/ENA primary metagenome ERZ779637 (study PRJEB29562, sample SAMEA4376700) | mouse gut metagenome | isolation source: Cecum | study: EMG produced TPA metagenomics assembly of the A DSS colitis mouse model was used to assess the...
GCAAGTAATATATGCTTGCGACACCCGCCTTTCAGGCGAGCAGTAACAGAGCCCTTGGGGGCGTTTTTCAAACCCCCACTTGAAGTGGGGGTTGGTGATTGTGAGAACTGTGGAAGATGCCGGAGATGCCATTGACAAGATCAAAAACGCGATCAGATATGTTAGTTATTTGCGAAGTGACTACGGTGCGGTGCAGAACCGACTGGAGCATACCATTTCTAATCTGAATAATATCGTGGAGAATACCACAGCTTCGGAATCGCTGATCAGGGATGTCGATATTGCGGAAGAGATGGTGAAGTATTCTGCCAGTCAGGTTCTGCTACAGGCCGGTCAGTCAATGCTGGCTCAGGCGAACCAGCAGCCGAATCTGATTCTGTCACTGCTTTCACAGTAAATTTACATCATACACAACCTGCCGCTTGGCGGGCCGCATGGCCATCCATGTTGTGAAAGGCGAAGACTTTCACAGTAAATTTACATCATACACAACCTGCCGCTTGGATGTTTTGGAGTGGGAAGCAGTAGAACTGTATTTGGAGATCTGTTTTAGGGAAGCAGCGTTTGGAGAGGGAGTTTCGGTATATGGGCAAGATCATTAAGATAACTTGTGTATCCTGTGGACATGAGTGGGTCAATGAGATCGGATGTGGATTGTTGCACGGGAGTTTGGGGAATATTGCCGAATTATTTTCGGAAGAGGAGAGCAGAGAAATCAGACAGCATATGGCGCAAAATGCATATCCGGTTTTTGATTTTGCTTATCGGCTGGCTCATTGTCACCATTGTGAGAGTCTTGTGAGTACTCCTGTTCTGGAATTACAAGATGGATTCGGAAGATATATCGGTTCCTGCAAACAGTGCGGTCGGAAGATAGATATTGCAGATATCATAGAAGAAATGGACAGGACATCGTGTCCGGTCTGTGACAGGGTATCTTTGCATTCAGAAGAGATGGGACTGTGGGATTAATGTTTAAGAGAATGCCCAGAAAACGGGCATTCTCCCAGACAAACTTGGTTGTCTTCAGATTTTGTGTCGCAGTGCGGTCTGGCGGCGCAAGATATACCTTATACGCCGGCTATTTTGAATGCAAGAGCTAATGCGACATCTTGTGGTTACAGATAAGTGATCTGTGCGTCCGCATCATAAGTGTGTGGCTCCTTGGTCACGGCTTTGTGGCCGAAGGCGATGGCGATCTCGTACTCATAATTCTCCGGAAACTGCAATGCCTTGGAGAAATATTCTTTCTTCTCGCCTCTGAGAGCGTCATAGATACAACCGATGATCAGATTACCAAGGCCCAGGTCTTCCGCAGCCAGAGCCATATTCTCTACAGCGATACCGGCATCCAAGAAACTCCAGCGGTAGGAACTGTCGGCGCTTAAAATGATTACCACGGGGGCTTCATAATAGAAATTATGTTCCAGAGCGGTGAGATTGCGCAGACGGTTTTTCTCCGTCTCCAATTCTGCGAGTATCGGATGGTCTCCTTTCAATACGGTAAAGTGGATCTCCTGTTTATTGGCCGCTGTCGGTGCCTGCAGCCCGGCGTGGAGCAGGGTCTGTAATTGGGCATCTGTCAGAGCTTCAGCGGTGTAACCTCTTGTGGAACTTCTCTTTTTGATCGTTTCGATCACATTACTCATGTATCTTCTCCTCCTTAAAATAATATTTATTATGGCTATCGTACCTTAAACTTGCGCTCTTTGTCTATGACCGGAATGGTATTTTGTTCAAAATAGTCAATAGAGATGAAACGTTCACTGTGGAGCATAACAAGTAGACGGTCTATGGTTTCTTCAAGGCCCTGCACTTCCATCTCTACGCTGCCGTCCCAATCATTTTGAACCCAGCCTGTCAGTCCGAGACTTAATGCGCTGTAATAAGAACGGTACCGGAAACCGACTCCCTGTACCTGCCCATAGAACCGGATATGTTTACGGATGATCATGCTTGCCTCCATTTCTTTCTTCCATACCTGCAATCGTGCTTTTCTCATAATAATCTCCATTCCGCTAACGCGCGGTAGTTCCTATCCAGGATCCGGGTGTCAAAAATTATGCACACAAAATTGAAGATTTTGGTGCGTTCACGGAGTCCGCAGTGTAATGCGTACTTCTGATTGACAGATTACTTCTACAGTGATTATACCAGAGAAAACTTTAGGTTGACATATATAGATTGTCTATATATAATGAAATTCAGACATATATAGATAATCTATACAATAAAGAATCAGAAAGGAGAGGATCGAGAAATGGCAATAGACAGATCACTGATCTCGGGAAGTACCGCCATGCTTTTGCTTCGACTGTTGGAAGACAAGGATATGTATGGGTATGAGATGATCGAGACGTTGGAGAAGAAATCAAACAATGTCTTTACGTTGAAGGCGGGGACGATGTATCCGCTGTTACACTCTTTGGAGGAGAAGAACTATCTGAACTCCTATGAGAGCCCGGCGAATGGGAAGCTGCGGAAATATTACAGCATCACGAAGGATGGAAGGAAGTATCTTAAGTCCAGAAAGGAAGAGTGGCAGGAATATCAGGAAGCGGTGCTCAATGTGCTATGGGTGGGACTGGCATGTGAGTGTTAAGAGAATCTGTCCGGAGACTGGCAGTGTTCCGGCGTATGAGCTTTTATATTAAGAAGGAGGCATGGATATCAAGATGGAAGATTTTATCAGAAGTATTACAGAGCAGATTCGCTGCGTCAGGGCGCGCGAGGTTGTAGCGAAGGAACTGTCTGATCATATCCTTGATCAAGCGGCAGCATATGAAGAGAAAGGGGAAGCGCATGAGACGGCGGTGAGCCGGGCAATCCGTGAGATGGGCGACCCTGTAGGGATTGGCGTGGAATTGGACCGGATCCACAGACCGCAGACAGATGTGAAGATGATCGTTATGGTGCTACTGTTTAGCATCGGCGGAATGCTGCTTCAATACATAGTGGGCGGCTATGCGCTGGCGGGTGAGACTAACGGTGCATCCGTATATTTGAGTCAATTTGGGAGACAGAGTCTGATTCTGTTGATATCCTTTGGGGTGATGGCAGGGATGTATTTTCTGGATTATAGCTTTATCGGGCGGCATGCCAGGACACTCTACTGGATGATGACGGTGGCTTTCTTTGTGATAAGAATGGTGAGCGGGGAAGTGAATGGGAGGTATCCTGTAATGCTGATGCTGGTCTATCTTTATGTTCCGGTCTATGCAGGTATCCTGTATCAGCTGCGGGGTAAGGGTTACAGCGCGGTATTGCGGGGGATAGCATTACAGTTTTTGACAGCGGCTTTTGCGAACTATTTCTCCAATGTTTTACATGCGGCTTTTGCGGTGTATCTGATGCAGACAGTCCTGCTTGTTCTGGCGATCTGTAAGGGGTGGTTCCAGGTGAACAGAAGAGATGCAGTCATAGTGGCAGTAACGGTTCTTTTGATCTTACCGCTGGCGGTATGCCTGGTCTCTCTGGTGAGCGCTTCGGATACGGCTGCCAATTTCAGACTGCAGCGGATTCATGCGTGGCTGCATCCGGAAGATGAACCGTATGGGAAAGGCTATACTTATATGTGGATAAGGGAGGGACTGGCGAAGTCAAAGCTGGTCGGCGCATATGAAGGGTTTGCTTTTGACGATGAGATCATGTGGTCGGCTCCACGGACAGACCCGTTTATTCTGCTCGAGCTTGTCTTCACATTTGGATTCCTTGTAGGCCTGTTGGTGATCGGGGCCTTTGCGGTGCTGATATTTCACGTATTTGGGGTTGTCAGAAGACAGAGAAATCAGCTGGGATTTATGATGTCTGCAGCGTGCTTTCTGGTGTTATTCGACAATTGCGTAGAAGGCATTCTGGTAAACGGCGGCTTTCTTCCGGTAACGAGTGTGCAATTCCCGTTCCTATCCTTTGGCGTGGGATCAACGGTCACTTATGCGGTCCTGATCGGGTTGCTGCTCAGTATCTACCGCAACGAGAAGATCGTTACGGACCACATGGTGACGGGGATGCCGGTCTGGCGGTTAGGTATCAAGCTGGAAAAGCGGTGATGAGAGAACCGGCACAAGGAGGGCAGCGGCATGTGCCGATCTTCTATTATTGAGCCGCTGCCTGCCCTTTGCGGAATTCTTTCGCCAGAAGGAAAAATCCGAACAAGATTCCGTTTAGGATTAATGAAAGCGGGAGCGCAGACCACGTTACTTGCTGGTCCTGCAGGATATCTGCAGAGTACTCATTGGCCACGACCAGTATCAGGTTATTGTTCATAAAGTGTAGGATCACAGGCACCCAGATATTGTTGGTCTTCAGGTAGGCCCAGGCAAAGAAGATACCCAAGGTCACGCAGGTGATGATCTGAGACAGTGTCATGATCAGTCCCGTGGCCGGCGTGGCGTAGTAGAAAAAGTCCAGGAAAATGTGCCAGATTCCCCAGGCAACTCCAAGGAGCAGAACGCCGCCCCGCAGACCGAACCGCTTCTGCAGGATTGGCTGCAGGTAATACCGCCATCCATATTCCTCTCCCAGAAAGGGTGCGAAAGCCAAGAGAAAGTTAAGCGGTGTGGAGAGCAGATAGATAATGGTTGTAGGATCCTTTAAGATTGTCATGACCATATCTGCCTGACCGGATATGATATAAGTGATAGCAGCCCGGCCAAAGTACAGAAGAAAGAAGATAAGGATACACCAGAGAGAAGATCGTCCCTGTTTCCAGGAAAGTCCATAAACAGCCCGCCGTTTCTTGCCGGATAGCAGCAGCGTGATCCAACAGAGGATCGTGCCGCCGATCATGATATACTGGCTTATCATCGACCACATTGACAGGGACTGGCCGTTAAGCATAAGCGGCTGTCCTGGCAGGAACACGGAGAACACTGCGCAGAGGAGCATAGCAGCGGTCACCAAAAGGAAACATAAGTAGAACCATTTCGGCAGCAGATCGTCTTTCCGGCGGGTGACCAGATAAGCCAGCATCACACCGGCGGCTGGATAGAACATCTGCGCATTGGGAAAAGGGCTTAAATCTGCCGTGATAAAGCGGCCATACCAGGTCAGAAGACCCATCGCGAAAGTTACGCCATAGGCCACAAGGAGAAAGAGCAGAAGCTGCCTTTTCATGTCTGTATTTTCTGCCGGATTTATAATTTCAAGCGTTTCATTGTTTTCTGTCATTTTATCCTCCATTCCAAAGTGCAAACTCAAACTATCTTCCATTTCAAAGTGCAAATTCAAACACGGGAAGAGCGGCTGACAGCAAGAAGCTTCTGGCGCATTTCATCCTCGATACGCACAAGCTCGGTCTCCGCGCTGCGCCGTTTGGCGCGTCCTTCTTCTTGAATCTTCATGACCTCGTCCAGGGTACTGATCAGCGTCTGATTGGTGGCGGTGAGGGTTTCAATATCCACGATTCCCCGCTCACTCTCCCGAGCCGTCTCGATGGTGGCGGTCTTAAGCGCCTCGGCATTTTTCTTTAGGAGAGCGTTGGTCATATCCGTCACTTCTTTCTGGGCCCTGGCAGCTTCGCTGGAGTGGTTTAAGCCGATGGCGATCACCATCTGACTTTTCCAGAGGGGAATGGTATTCACGAGTGTGGACTGTATCTTCTCCGACATGGCAGTATCGTTGCTCTGGATCAGCCGGATCTGGGGAGCCATCTGCATGGAAATAGTCCTGGTCAGTTCCAGATCGTAGATCTTTTTCTCGAAGCGTTCGCACATGGCAGCATAATCGTTGGCAGCCTGGGTATCCTCCGGGAGAGAACTCTGTTCTGCTTTCTTTAGGAGAGCCGGAAGTTCTACAGTCCTGGCTTGCTGTAATTTCTGTTTACCGGCCAGAATATACATGGAAAGCTCTTTAAAATAATTGAGATTCAATTCATACATCTTGTCCAGCATGGCGGCATCTTTCAACAGTGTCACCTGATGGTCTTCCATGACTTTGCAGATCTTATTGATGTTAGCTTCTGCCTTGTCATATTTGATCTTCAGCCCTTCCAGCTTATTGCTGCTTTTCTTGAAGAATCCGAAGAGACCCTTGTCCTCTTCCTCACCAAAGTCCTTCAGCTCCGTGACCACGTCCGCCAGCATCTGGCCAATCTCGCCCATATCCTTAGTGCGCACGTTGTTTAAGGCGCTTTCTGAGAAGTCAGCAATCTTCTTCTGGCTGCCGGCGCCATACTGCATTACCAGCTGAGTGTTGGTGATATCGATTTGGGCGGCGAAATCGTCTACCATTTTCTGTTCCTCGGGTGTCAGTACCACTTCGGGAACCTTGGGCTCTTCCTCCACTACAGAGAGAACGGTGTCCTCTGCTGTCTCTGTCTGCGCAAATGGCGACAGAGTCAGAGAGGGTGCTTCTTGTAACATTTCATCCAGGTTACTGCTCATTTTCATATCCTCCATTCTATTTGAAATCCATCTCACTCATCAGGCCTTCTCTTGCCAGCATGGTCTTCAGTACCTGAGCGTCGGTGGTGACATCCAGCACCGCGTCCTGGAAGAGATTGTTCAAAAGTTCGGTATAGGCTTGATTGATGGTGTCCAGTGTATTCTCAATTTCAGCTTTGGCGGCAATGATGTCGTCCCCGGGAGTGTTCACCCGGTCAAATTCTTCATAGGCCTCAACCAGCTTTAAAGTAGTGGGAAGGTAGTAATTCATCAGCTTGTGCATTCGGTGCATCTGCTCAGGATGTTCCCGTACGCTGTCAAAGAGATTCTTTAACAGATTCTCCATCTGAAAAAGTTTGGAGGAGATCACTTCGCCGGGAATCTTATCGTTTAGAAGATGCAGTTTGCGGATACATTCCATACCTTCTGCGATCATGGCGTGGAGTTCCGTCTCCTGCGCCGAAAGGTCGGATGCCTGTCCGGTATCTGTCTCTGCTGCACTGCGCACATGCTGCTGTGCTGCAGCCTTATTCTTCTCTTCCTCCAGAAGACGGCAGTTGTTCTCTGTCTCCAGGTACTGTCTGTAAATATCATCGCTCAGCATGAAGCAGGTCTTCTTTGCATCCAAATGGCCTTCGGGAAACATGCCCAGCCGCATCATTTTCTGCAGATCCTTGATCACACGGCGTGTTTTTCGGCCGGTGCTTCTGGCCAGATGTTCAATCTCACCGTAGAGGTTTCGACCGCACAGTCCCAAATAGCGCTGGGCCAGCTTCAGACGTCTGCGCTGCCCGATACCCAGCCGGATCATACCCGCGAATAAAGCGATAAAGAGCAGGTTAGCGATCAAGCTCGGCATGTTTATGCTACGTTCCACCATTATTACGGTGAAATGAAAAAAGGTGATCAACAGGGTGGTGCCCAGGCCGATTCCGCCGAAGACCTGATAGAGCACATTGGATACGTTACCGACCTTCTTAAATTGTGACGGCGGGAGCATAGTGGCATTTGTCGGTGCGAGAACACCATGGGTTGCCTGCCGTGAAGATGTCCCCGGCGTGCCTTCGTAAGGGGTATCTGACTGACGGTACATCTGTCTGGCCTGCCGGCGTGCCTGTTCCTGTCGCCTGGCTCTTTCCTGCTGCCGCATCTGTTCTCTTTCCTGCCGTACCTGCCGCTGGGTTTGCCTTCGGGCCTGCTCACCGGATTCCCATGCTTGCCGTGTCTGATCCTGACGGGGCGCCTGCTCTTTGCTCCGTTGTGTCTGGTTCTGTGGCTCCTTGTTTTGTGTTTCTCCATAATCCATAAAGGAGATATGCTTTCCTACTTCATTTAACGCGCTGACGACACTTTGGGAGACCAACCGGTTCAGAGTGCTGTAATCCCCGCCCTGTAAGGCGTCCGACAGAGCATCCATGATCTGTTCGCCCATGTTGTGTTCGCTCTGATTATCTTTCATATGATAAAACCTCGTCGTGTCTGAAAGTATTATGTAAAAATATTGTGTGATAGAAAACCTTTAAGCTCTATTATCACACATTGGATGCTGTTTCGCAATCAATTTCATTATGAATCCCTTAATGTGTAAGATAAAACATATAAAAAGTAAAATATAATTGACACATCATACCATGCGTACTATACTGTTTTTGAAAGGGGGGGGGTAAATGGCGAGAAACATCGCGCTCAAAGTAGCGCGGGCCGAGAAGGATATGACGCAGAAGGAACTGGCGGAAGCTGTTGGCGTATCGAGACAGACGGTGAACGCAATCGAGCAGGGAGAGTATAATCCGACGATCAAATTGTGTCGTGCCATCTGCCGGGTATTGGGGAAGCGTCTTGACGACCTGTTCTGGGAAGAAGAATAAGAACAGGATCGGGGATGGGATGGAAGAAAATGACAGAATGGAGGTCATTATATTAATGAAGGGGAATCATAACATGATCATGGCGGATCATCTGGTAAAGACTTTTATCAAGAATGAAAAGAAAAACAGGAAGAGTGAGATCAAAGCAGTGGACGATATTTCCTTGACGGTAAGGGAAGGGGAGATCGTGGGGATCTTGGGGCCTAACGGGGCGGGTAAGACAACATTGCTTCGCATGATGTCCAAGCTGATGCGGCCTACGGACGGACAGGTCAGCATCCGGATCGGTGCGGAAGAGATAACGGATGAGATTGAGATCAAGCGGCATATCGGGTATCTGTCCAACAACACGAAGCTGTACGGAAGACTTTCCACAAGAGAATTGCTGCAGATGCTGGGGACGATCTACGGAATCCGGGAGAAGACGGTGGAGGAGAGGATCGCACAGATCAGCCAGGTCCTCTCAATGGATGCGTTTCTGGATAACCGGATCGAGAAGCTTTCGACAGGACAGACACAGCGGGCTTCTATTGCCAGATGTCTTGTGCATGATCCGCAGGTCTATATCTTTGACGAACCCACACTGGGACTGGATATCATCAGCAGTGCAGCCATTATCGACTTCATGAAACGGGAGCGGGAGCGGGGAAAGACCGTGCTCTATTCCACACATTATATGGAAGAGGCAGAATATCTGTGTGACCGGATCGTCATGATCCACCATGGCAGGATCATCAGCGAGGGTACACCGGGAGAACTGAGGAGTAAGACGGGACAGAACAGCCTGCGGGATATCTTCTCAGGACTGATCTTGTCTGCGGACGGCAGCAAAGAAGGTTTATTCGGTAACAGAGAATTGCAGGATGATATAGTGTCGGCAGGGAGTGGGGCTGCGGGCGGTATGAGCAGACAGACAGCGAAACGGGAGGGCATGTATGATGAACGCTAAGATTATCAGAACATTGGTGAAGAAGGAAATGCTGGATGTCTTCCGCGACAAGAAGACGGTGATCATGATGCTGGTGGTGCCGATCATTCTATATCCGCTGATCTTTGTGGGAGCCATGCAGTTGATGAATTTTATCGCGTCCAGTATGGAGACTCAGAATTATCGGATTGCGGTGGACGCTGAAGACGGGGATGCTTTCCTGCAGAAGCTTTTGGAAAAGGCGGAAACGGAGCGGGAGACAGCGGAGGAACCAGGTGCAGTCGAGGCGAAAGGTGAGAGTGCCTACGAGATCACTATCGTAGATGATGCAGCGGTGTCCGACTATGAGACGGCTCTAAACGAAGAGACGATCGATGTCTATGTATCCGGCCGGGTACAGGATGGCCGGATGCAGTATGACGTATATTATCTGGATTCCGTGACAAATTCCGGTTATGCGGCCGGTATTGTTATGGATGCCTTCGATGATCTAAGAGATGAGATGACGAGACAGCGTATTGCAGCAGCGGGCCTTGACGTGCATGAGATCCTGGATCCGATCGGGTATGAGAAGGAGAACCTGGCCAGCAGCGAACAGTCGCTGGGCAGTATCATGGGCGCGGTGCTGCCTTTTATGCTGATCATCAGTCTGCTGATGGGTACCATGTATCCGGCCATCGATACGACGGCGGGCGAGCGGGAGCGAGGAACGCTGGAGACTATCCTCACTCTGCCGGTGACCAATAGACAGCTGATCGTGTCAAAATTTATTACGGTGGCAGTGATCGGGATGATCTCGGCGCTTTTGAATATTCTTTCTATGGGTGGTATTGCATTTTATATGTATGAGATTCTGGAAATGCAGACGGATATAGGATCCTTTGATATGATGAAGTTTGTTCCGGCGATCCTGGTATGTATGCTGGCTATTTTTGCTTTTTCCATGTTTATCAGTGCGGTGACCATGTGTGTGACTTCTTTTGCTAAAAGCTATAAAGAAGCAAATAATTATATTACACCGCTGATGCTGGTGGTGATGTTCGTGGGGTATATTGGTTTCATTCCCAATCTGGAACTGACCCAGGCCATGGCCATGCTGCCGGTGGCGAATATCTGCCTGCTGATCAAGAATATGCTGGTGTTCAAGGTGGACTACGGGATGATCGCAGTGGTACTTATAAGTAATGTGGCCTATGCGGTGGTGGCGATCCTGTTCCTGAGTAAGATCTACGACAGCGAGGCGATTCTTTTCTCGGAGCAGAAGGGCAGTCTGCAGCTGTTTGAGAAAAGGAGCAATCTGCGAAAAGGCGGTGTACCCACCGTGTCGGATGTCTGGCTGGTCGTGGCAGTCACTATCCTGCTGGTATTGTATGTGGGCAGTCTGCTGCAGGTGAAGTACGGTCTGGCAGGTCTGTTCGGTACCCAGCTGATCCTGCTTCTCGTACCGCTTGCCCTGGTACTTTACACGAAAAAGGATGTTCGGCAGACCTACGGCTTTACAGGAACAGGGGCTGCTGGGTTTCTCGGCGGCTCATTATTGATCACCGGACTGTATCCGATCAATAGTATGCTGGCCAGCGGATTGACACAGCTTTTTCCGGGGAGTGCCGGGAATGTGGAGACGGTTTTTTCCGGGATCCTGGGAGACAGTGCGCTGGTATCGCTGCTAGTGATCGCGCTGGCGCCAGCCATCTGTGAAGAGATGCTTTTCAGGGGGCTGATCCTCCATGCTTTGAAGACGAGATACAAGATCGCGTCGGCGATCTTCATAACGGCGGCACTGTTTGGCTTCTATCATATGAGCCTGGTGAAGTTTATCCCGACAGGACTTCTGGGTCTGGCGCTATGTTATGTGGTGTGGCGGACGGGCAGTATCTATTCGGCGATATTGATGCATTTTCTCAACAATGCTTATAGTGTGATCATCATTTATTATCCGGAACAGGTGGGCAGGATCTTCCCGGTATTCGTACAGGAGACATTTACGCTTTCCGACGGGCTGCTGCTTCTGGGGGCGGGTCTGTTCTTAACAGGGATCGGAGGCTATGTGCTGAAGAAGTGCAGGAAGTAGTGTTTAAGGTGCTCTGTACTTCGGTGCAGGGCATCTGTACATTCCCCCGTTTTTGTGGTATTTTATATATGTGTAAAATCTTAGCGAAATCTTAGCAACGGGGGAATGCAGAATGGGATTATTATCTAAGGTAGGTATTTTTGTTGTTATCATCCTGCTCTCAAACTATCTGGTCAGCCTGGTCTTTAAGTACATAGCGAAGAAGAGCAAGGCGGTCCATCTGCGCTTTACGAAAAGTGCGATCAATGTGATCATCGATGTGATTGCCTTCTACAGTCTGGCGCAGCAATTCGAGATGACAAAGGATATTAGTAAGGTGTTGCTGCAGAGCGGTTCGTTGATTCTGGCGATCGCCACTTTTGCGGCGCAGCAGGCGCTGGGCAATGTGATCAGCGGCATTTCTTTGTCTGTGTCGAAACCCTATAACGTGGACGAGAAGATCCGGGTGCTTCAAGGCGGGACTGTGCTCGCGGAAGGACTGGTGAAGGATGTCACGCTGCGGCATACGCTGATTTATCAGTTTAACGGGGAGACCTGTATTGTGCCCAATTCCGTAATGGATTCGGCGGTGGTCATCAATACGAACTTCACGGAGAATATCGGTAACTATGTGGAGATCGAAATCGGGTACGGGGCGGATATCGAGAAGGCCATCGGGATCATGCGGCAGATCTGTGTGGAGCATGAACTGACGTTGAATACGGAAGCCAATGCCGTCACCGCCAGCGGCTATACGCAGAATGGGGTTATCCTGAAGACGATCATATGGACAAGGAACCTGAATGACAGCTTTCGGGCCTGCAGTGATATCCGGGTCGCTCTGGTCAGGGAATTTGGTAAGTACGGCATAGAGATACCGTACCAGACGGTGACGATCTCCAATTACGAACCGGCAGAGAAGGAGCGTGCAGGGGTATAAGGAACATAAGAAGAGGAATGGAGACGGGACATGAATGAGAAGAACGACTTGACGCAGGGCAGTGTGGCAAAGAATCTGGTACTCTTTGCCATGCCGTATCTGTTATCCAGTTTTATGCAGACTTTCTATGGGATGGCAGACCTGTTCGTGGTTGGATTGTATAACGGATCGGAGACTACCACGGCGGTGGCTATCGGCAGTCAGGTCATGCATATGCTGACAGTCATTATCATAGGATTTGTCATGGGGACCACGGTGCGGATCGGGCAGTGTGTGGGTGCCAGGGACGGGAAGGCAGCGGCGAAGACGACAGGGACGTCAGCCCTGTTTTTTTCTGTGTTCGCAGTTGTAGTGACGGCGGCACTGTTGCTTGGCACAGCACCGATCGTTAAAGTTATGTTAACTCCGGAGGAGGCGGTAGCACAGACAAGGGTTTATCTGATGATCTGCTTTGCGGGAGTACCTTTTATCGTGGCTTACAATGTGATCAGCGGCATTTTCCGCGGCGCAGGGGATTCCAGAAGACCCATGTATTTCGTGGCGGTGGCCTGTGTGACGAACATTGCTCTGGATTTTGTATTTATCGGCGTATGCGGTCTGGGCGCAGCGGGAGCGGCGCTGGGAACGGTCTGTGGACAGGCAGTGAGCGTGGTGGCCGCCTTACTTGTGATCCGCAGGCAGAATCTTGGCTTTACAGTGAACAGGCAGGATTTCCATATGGATAGAGGAGAGGTCGGCAGGATCCTGAAGGTTGGAACGCCGATTGCCATGCAGGACGGGTTGATCCAGGTAGCTTTTATCGTGATCACGGTGATCGCCAACAGCCGGGGACTGATCGTATCGGCGGCAGTGGGGATCGTAGAGAAGCTGATAGGCTTTATGTTTCTGGTGCCGTCCGCTTTTCTGTCAGCTATCTCCACCATCACGGCCCAGAATATGGGGGCAAACAAGGTGGATCGTGCCAGAAGAAGCCTGTACTACAGCCTGGCGATCACGGTGAGCTGGGGAGTTTGTTGTACCCTGTACAGTCAGTTTTTGCCGGATACGCTGGTAGGTATCTTTACGCGAGATGCGGATGTGCTGACAGCAGGCTGTGATTATCTGCGTTCCTACGCTTTTGACTGTATCTTTGCGGCGGTCCACTTTTGCTTTAGCGGGTATTTCTGCGGCGATCAGAAATCCATGGTTTCTTTTATCCATAATATCACGGCTATCATACTGGTGCGTATTCCGGGGGCCTGGCTGGCCAGTAGGCTGTTTCCTGCGTCCCTTTATCCGATGGGCTGGGCAGCCCCGCTTGGATCGCTTTTGTCGGCAATGATCTGTGTGGGATTCTATTGTTATTATATATGGTCTGAATCCAGCCTTGGGAAGCGCAGGAAGGGTGACAGGGGGATCAGTTCGATAAGCTGAGGTTACGGACAAAGGCAGTGCCGAAATAAATATCAAAATTACGTAAATCACAGACTGGACGCAGGAAGCGATTTCAGGTATAATATCGTCATAATATGACGACTCAGAAGAAGCCGGGTACAGTTAGAGTCTGTAGCGCTTCGGAATGGAGGGAGTAATGAAAACAATCAAAGGCAGGCTGTTAGCTACGGTCTCTGCAGCAGCATTTATCGTTCTTTTTGTCGGCGTGACGGCGGCAGTGGTGGTGGACGGTAAGGCCGGGTTGGGTTATGCTGTCGGTGCAGGACTTCTGGTCGGTGTAGTGGGAACGGTGGCTATCGATCTGGCTGCATCTTCGGTTCTTGGCAGGGCACTGGGGCCGATCGCGGAACTGAAACAGTTCGCGGTCGGGGATTTCAGCGAAAAGGCTCATAGCGACGTGACGGGCGGTGTGGCGGACGGATTCCGGGACGAAGTGGAAGAAGTGACCCATGCGGCCAAGACCATCAGACAGCGGATGCGGGAGACCATCACCAGCACCAGCGGGGAAGCGGCGAATATTGCAGATACTGCGTCGGCGGCGTACAGTGAGATGGCAGATCTGAATAATAAGATTGATGAGATGGATCAGGTGATGGATGGTCTTACCGGTAAGGTGCGTGAGGCGGCGGAAGTGACCCAGAGCATCAGCGACGCCAGCGGAGAGATCGGTATGGTGGTGGACGATGTGTCCTGCAAGGCCTCCGAATCGGCGGATGCTTCCCGGGATATCAATATCCGGGCAGACAAGCTTTATAAGAGTACGGTGGAATCTCAGAAACAGGCCACGGTCGTTTATCATAATGCGGCTGGTGAATTGGAGAGGGCACTGAAGGAAGTGGAGAAGATCGAGGTCATCAGGAATCTTTCCAAAGAAATTGGGGAGATCGCGGGCAAGACCAATCTGATCGCCTTGAATGCGGCTATCGAGGCGGCCAGGGCAGGTGACGCGGGCAGAGGCTTTACGGTGGTGTCCGAGGAAGTCAGGAACCTGGCGGAGAGTTCGCAGGTTACTGTAGACAAGATACAGAAGGTGATCGGTGAAGTGGTGGACTCTGTTATGGATTTGAAGGACAGTTCCGGGAAACTGTTGGAATTCGTGCGGGAAGAAGTCATGACCGATTACGACACGATGGTGAGCACTGCGGAGCAGTATCAGAAAGACGCCTTCTTTTTCGATGGTATCGCCACGGATCTGGGTGCTTCGGCAGAGGAGATGGGGGCTTCAATCGAGGAGATGCTGGCTTCCCTGCAGACCGTTTCTTCTCTAAATAATGTGATCGTTGAGGAAGTCAGCAATGTGGCCGGCGCGATGCAGAATACCAATGTAGACTCAGAGGAGATCCTGCGTAAGATGTCGATAATGGAGCGGAGCAGCCGTTCCCTGCAGGAGATCGCTTCCGCCTTCCGGGTGTGAGCGGCATGCGTTAGGTGATCTTAGTCCTTGATATGATTTCGCAGGCAGTACAAGGCCAATACGTTAGGCAGTACCATCATGGCATTGATCAGATCGGTGCTCTCCCAGACGAGGCGCATGGGAATGATGGCGCCGAAGTAGATCATTAGAATATAGCCGAGTTTATAGAGCGGAATACCTTTTTTTCCTACAAGGTATTCCGTTGCTTTTTCTCCAAAATAGGACCATCCGATGAGGGTTGTAACGGCAAAGGCTGCCAGAGAGATGGTCAGGAAGGCATCTCCTACATAGGGCAGGTGACGGAAGGCGGCTGCCGTCAGACCGGTTTCTGCCACGCCCGCCACGGAGGCAGGATCATAGAGCATGTTGGCTACGATGACGATGCCGGTGACCAGACACATGACTACCGTGTCCCAGAAGACTGCAGTCATGGAGACGTAGGCCTGGATACGGGGCTCTGACACATGAGATGCGGCGGCCGCGATGGCTGAAGTGCCGATACCCGCTTCATTGGTGAAAAGTCCTCTGGCGATGCCGTAGCGCAGAGCGTGCTGCACTGCCGCGCCTGCCATGCCGCCTGTTACGGAGCCGAAAGAGAAGGCATCCTGCAAGATCAGCAGACAGGCGGAGAGCAGCACATCGTGATAGAGCAGCATGAGCAGCAGACAGCCGAAAAGGTAGACAAAGCTGATGGCCGGCACCATGCGCTCACAGATGTTGGCGATGCTCTTCACGCCGCCGAGAATCACGGTACCGGTGAGGAAAGCGAGGACAATCCCTACCAGATGGGGTGACAGGCGGAAGGTGGCCTGAGCTGCCTGGGTGACGGAGTTAGCCTGGGTAGTACAGCCTACGCCGAAGGCTGCGATCAGAGTACAGGCGGCATAGATACTACCCATATATTTGTTATGTAAACCGTTTTTCAGCACATACATGGGGCCGCCCACATAGTCGCCGGAGGAATTGCGGCTGCGGAAGAGGACGCTTAAGTAGCATTCACTGTAGGCAGTAGCCATGCCCAGGATGCCGGTGATCCAACACCAGAAGATGGCTCCAGGACCGCCCAGAGCTACGGCGGTGGAGACGCCGATGATATTGCCGGTGCCCAGGGTGGCAGCCAGGGTGGTAGCAAGTGCGGAGAAGGGAGACAGGTTCTGCCCGGTGTTGTCCGCCTTGCCGAAGGACAGTTTCAGCGCATAGAGAAGATTGCGCTGGGGAAAATGCAGTTTCAGGGTGAAATAAATGTGGGTTCCCATCAGAAGTGTCAGGAGGGGAAGGCCCCAGATCAGGTCGTTGAGTCGTTCCAGCAGAGCCATAGGCGGTAATATTCCTTATTGGATGGCGTTTTGTCCGGTGGGATCCTGACGCCGGAGTAAGCCTTTTCATTCTATATATATCGATAGGGGGAAGTAAAAAGAACTGAAATGTGGTACACTTAGGATAAAACATTACAAATTTCAGGAAATGAGAAAACGGCAGTTTCCGACGCGTGCCAGCGCTGTAAACTGCTCTGACAGGGAGGATCGGTATGGAAGAACGGGCATATCAATGGGCGCAGGCACTCTGTTCCTGCGCGGGAGAAGACACGGATTTTTTACGGAGATTTTGGACGGCGCTTTTGCAGTCGGAGGGAGTCTATAGGGAATTTGTGTATTATCTGGAACATGAGACGTTTCTGTGTGACTATAAGGTGGCAGGTTACAGTGTAGTTGATATTATGGTGTGGCAGATCGATCATTTTAAGGCTAATCTGGATTTAAGCCACAGCGGAACGGCTTATGCGGGCGGACACAATGGTGACCGGATGCTGTTGTCCGCCTTCAACACGATGCTGAAGATGGAGCGGGAACCGGAGCGGTATGCGGCGTCCATGCGTAGCGAGACAGGGACTGACTATCCGGATAAATATTAGGGAACGGCGGGCATAAGTATTATAGAAAGGAATACAACATACCAATGAACAAAGAGGATATCAGGATCAAAAACGTGATCGTACATATTATGGATCCGACCATCGGGATGCCGGTGCTGTCGGATACGGAGCTGGAGTACGGCTCCGAGATCGCAGAATTCTTGAAGGAGCATATCGCCAAGATCAGTTCCGGGGATGATGCCAAGGAGTGTCGGTTTTACAAGGAAGAGTCAGAGATCTACCAGATGTTGAATGCCTATTCGGATGAAGCGTTTGTGACGGTCAGCAAGGACATTGCCGGACTTTTGTATGAGATCATGAGTGGTAATATCGACATTCCACCGGCAGATCTGATGGTGGTCCGTTTCCGGGAAGGGGAGGAAGAATATCTGGCGCTTTTGAAAATGAACTACAAGGCCTTCTATACGCACCGGACGATGGCGGCAGAGGACGGGGATGGCAACCGTAATGAGATCATACGGCATAAGTCCATCCTGCCTTCGGAGAGCCAGCGGCTGACGGAAGCGGCGATCATCCGATTGAGCGATCTGGCTTTGCAGGTGATCGAGAGGAAGTATGAGGTGAACGGGGAGAAGACAAACTATTTTTCTTTTCTTTTTCTGAAATGCAGTGCCCATATGTCACATAAGTCGAAATTGTCCATTGTCAGCCGAGCCGTGGAGAGCGTACAGAAAGAAGGATTCGACGAGACGGAGCGGTTTGAGAAGCAGATGCGGGCCAAGAGCATTATCCAGGAAGAGATTGAGGAAAAGGGTGGTTTTGTGGTGGAAGAGCTGGCGGAGAAAATATTCGAGGAAGAACCGGAATTAAAAGTGGCTTTTCAGGATAAGATGGAAAAGTATGATATGGTA
>ERZ779637.780-NODE-780-length-17769-cov-6.079824_pt1 | contig 17769 bp, 26 predicted proteins | sample MGYA00514196_ERZ779637 | MGnify/ENA primary metagenome ERZ779637 (study PRJEB29562, sample SAMEA4376700) | mouse gut metagenome | isolation source: Cecum | study: EMG produced TPA metagenomics assembly of the A DSS colitis mouse model was used to assess the...
TTCCTATGTAATATAGACAGTGTTTCATTTTACCCCTTTCCCTGTCTAATTTCTATCCCCTCCGTGTCCAATTTTAGTTTACCACTTCACAAGGAGCATTTCGGAGAACACCACATGGGGCAAGCGGAAGCAGTTTGCGGACGGCAGGGGCAGCCTCGCCTACAGCACCTTCCTCGGATACGAGAAGGGGAGGACGGCAGCCTGAAAGTGAACCCGGAGCAGGCACAGACAGTAAGGCTGATCTACCAGCTTTTCCTGGAAGGGCTGAGCCCTTATGCCATCGGCAAGAAACTGATGGCGCTCGGCATCAAGAGTCCCGCAGGGAAGGACACCTGGCACCAGAGTTCCGTCAAGAGCATCCTCACCAACGAAAAGTATAAAGGAGACGCGCTCCTGCAGAAGCAGTACACAGCAGATTTCCTTACCAAAAAGCGGAAAAAGAACCAGGGTGAAATCCCGCAGTATTATGTGGAGGGGAACCACGAGGCAATCATCCCGCCGGACAAGTGGGAGCTGGTGCAGGAAGAGATGGAGCGCAGGAAAAGGATGGGGACGGGGTACAGCAGCGCCAGCATATTTTCCTCAAAGATCAGGTGTTCCGAGTGCGGGAACTGGTACGGCTCCAAGGTCTGGCATTCCAAAGACAAATACCGCAGGGTGATCTTCCAGTGCAACCATAAGTTCAAGAATGATAAGAAATGCCGGACGCCCCACCTTACTGAGGATGAGATAAAGGCGGCTTTTGTAAAAGCGGTTAATGCGGTCGTCCCGGAGAAGGATGAGCTGATAGCCAACACAAAGGTGATGATGCGGACACTGTGCGACACCACGGAGCTGGAGGTGGAGCAGAGCCGCCTTGTGGCGGAGATGGACGCGGCCGTGGCCATGACGGAGCGGTTGGTAGCGGAGAGCAAGGCTGCCCCTATGGACCAGGGGGAATACCAGAGCCGCCGCGATGAGCTGGTCAGCCAGTACGAATCCGCAAAAGACGGATACGAAAGGGCGTCCGGGGAGATTGCGGACAGGCAGGCAAGGAGGAAGACTTATATGCAGTTCATTGGCGGGCTGCAGAGGCTGGACGGATTCTGCAGGGATTTTGATGAGGAGCTTTGGACGGCGCTGCTTGACCATGCAACCATCTACACCAAAGATGACATCCGGTTCACTTTCAAAGCGGGAAACGAAGTGAAGGTTACCGGATAGGCAAAAGTGTGTAAATTTCACTATTTATTATAGAAGGAAAATTTTTGTCAGGCCGGAGGCTTTTGGGTTCTCCGGCTTGAAATTTTTACAATTTTTCCGATAAATATGGTATAATCGAAAATATGGAATTTATGAGTTGTAAAAATCGGAATTTGACGGAGGGAAATATAGGAATGAAATTTGTATATACTAACGGTGGTAACTCTGATTTTATCGAGCTATGCCATAGTTTGGATAATTTTCTAAACGAACTTGTTGGCGGCGAAGAAAACAGATCGGAATATATTCCGTATAATCAGCTTGATGACATTCATGACGTAATTGTTGCGTATGATAATGATATTCCGGTTGGAATTGCCAGTTTCAAAAAATACGATGACGAATGTGCCGAAGTAAAACGTGTCTTTATAAAACAAGAGTATCGAGGCAGAGGAACATCAAATAAATTAATGGAACTGTTAGAGAAGGTTGCAAGGGAAAAGGGATACCACTATCTAATTTTGGAATCCGGTGAACCGCTTGTTGCAGCAATGGCACTTTATAGGAAAATGGGGTATAAAGTCATTCCAAATTATGGTCAATATAAAGATATGCCTGATTCTATTTGTATGAAAAAGAAATTATAAAATTCCAGTTTAGTGGGATAATCAAATCGGAATTTGTAAAGGTGGTAGATAATGGAAAGGTTTGTTTGCAAAATTGCTTCTCTTGAAGAAATGGAAGAAAAATGGAACTATGAGATAGATATAGCAATAGATAATAAACAAAATTGGATAATATGGAAAGAAGAAAATATAAAGAATTTTGTAAATGGATATATTATACCTTATTATGGAATATTAGATAAAAAAATCATTTGTGAAGCAACAGTACACTTAACGACGAATACTGTTCAAAATAGTAATGGCTTAGTTGCTAACAATCGTGTATATTTATCTGCCTTTAGAACAAATATGGAATATCAGGGAAAAGGATATTTTAGTAAATTGTTTAAATATATGATAAATGATTTAAAAAATAAAGGATATGAATATGTTACTTTAGGTGTTGAACCAACGGAAGAAAAAAATAAATTGATTTATAGTCATTATGGTTTTACAAAATATATTAAAAACAATTATGAAAAGTATCCGGATGGAACTACTATAAAAGTTGAATATTATGAAAAAGAATTGTAACTACAAATTCCAGTTTGTAGAACTGGGAAATTGGTATTTTCAGGTGACGAAATGATGAAAAAATTATACTTGATAGGCGGTACAATGGGTGTTGGGAAAACATCTGTAAGCCAATGTATGAAACGAGAATTACCTAATGCGATATTTCTTGATGGCGACTGGTGCTGGGATGCAGATCCGTTTCAAGTAACGGAAGAAACTAAGGAAATGGTTATTAATAATATTTGCTATCTGCTAAATCGTTTTATTCAGTGTTCGGCTTATGAGAATATTATTTTTTGCTGGGTAATGCATGAACAAAGTATCATAGACACGATTCTAAATAAAGTAAAGATTACAGATTGTCATGTGAAAATAGTTTCTTTGATGGCAAATGAAGAAACTTTGACCGAAAGGATTATGAAGGATGTTAACAGTGGGAGCCGTGGCGCCGATGTACTTGAGAGAAGTATAGCAAGGATTCCTTTCTATCAGTTCATTAACAGTGTAAAGGTGCAAACTGACAGCAAAACAGTTTACGAAATAGCAAAAGAAATTGTTGGAGTATAGATAAAGACAGCTTCAAATTTGTAGAAAAGTAGAAAAATTAGATTTGATGGAGGTAATAATATTGGATATTCAGGAAGCAAAGAATGAGGAACTGCAGGAGATTATGTCCTTTTATAATATGATGTGCGAGGAACTTGGCAAAAAAGATTTCCTTCCAGAAGGCGATAAGGGTGGTTTCCCTTCGCTTGATATGGTTGTCAGTGCCATCAAAAACAGGGAGTTACATATTGGAAAGGAAGACGGCATTATTATGGCTGCGTACATTATGAACAACGATGCCGGTCCGGTCTTATGATCCGGTCAAGTGGCAGCTTGATGTTCCGAAAGAGCAGGCATCCGTCCTACATGCTCTCCGAGTACATCCATTATTTGGCGGCAAGGGTTACGCATCACAGCTTGTTGTTCATTCGATAGAAATGGCAAAACAGAAAGGACAAAAGGTAATACGTCTTGATTGCATTGAGGGTAATTCTGTGCCGCATAAAATGTATCGTAACCATGGATTTCAGTACATAGATACTGTAGAAATTTGCTATGCGGATATTGGGTTGCCGAGAAAATTTCTGTTGTTTGAAAGGGTACTGTAAATTCCAATTTGTGAGAATGTAAAAGCTATGTTGCGTAAAATGGAGGAGTGCATATGTCAGAAAATATGTGCAGAGAGCTATTGGGTGAAATACGGAGTGATGTTCAGAAAATGGAACAAGAGCGAATAGGTGATGAAGTTTCTCGAATTCAAGATATGGATATAACAAGGGCGGCAGCAGCCTTGCTCGATGCGAATGTCGAGGAAGAAACTATTGAAAGGCTTTTGTGCAAATATTGGGATTTGCGGCCAAGCGAGACTCACAGGTTTATCCGTGAGGGCGAGGAGGAACGAAAGATATAATAGGAAATCCGGACTTCGGTCTGGATTTTTTATTGCCCGGAAAGGGTGTGCATTTGTTTTTAGAGAAATGTCGAGTTTAAGCCATTTATGAGGGTGTGCATCGTTATAAGGTTGGGTGTGCATCGTGTTATTGTATCAAAATGGTGGTTCCGATGAACATCGCAACCACGGTTTTGATATAATGGGAAAACGCAGGAAACGCTGAAAATAAGGCTTTCTGCGGGTTGGGCGGGTTGTTTTTTTTTATTTTTGTGTGCCGCTGCGGTTCATGGGCTGTTCTGCACGGAAATTTTGCACCTCTTTTTAACGATTGCCCATTTTCGCTGTATAATCGTTAAAATCTTTAAGTATATCGTTAAATCATTCAAAGGAACACAAGGCACTACTTTTATTCGTGTATTTTTTTTACCAGTGAATTGACTAAAAGTTCTGCGATGGGTGTGAATACCTGATATTTTTTCCATATAATATACATTTTGTTTTCCAGTGGAGGATGCAGGGGGCGGAAAACGAGTCCGCTTTCTGGACTGGTATCAGCCAGATGGTCAAAGGTCAGCATACAGCCAAGTCCCTCCCTCACAAAGATCGTGCCATTATAAAACAAGTTTGTACTGCCCACATGATTGAACTGGTCTGTCATCTGTCCACACCAGCGGGGAATATCTGCCTTCATACTCTGACCGGAGCAGATTAAATCAATGCCGATCAAATCGTCTGCAGTGATGTATTCCTTTTCTGCAAGGGAATTGTCTGCCCGCATCAAAAGTCCCCATGTATCCACGCCGGGGGTTTCAATATAATTGTACCGGGAGAGATTGGGCGGTTCCACAATGACTGCAAGGTCAAGCAGCCCCCTGTCCAGCCGTTCCGCTACCTGCTCGGTATTGCCGCTGTAAATATGGTATCTGAGACCGGGGCATTGTTTCTTAAATTCTTTGATTCCCTGTGCAAGATGTTTGATCAGGCAGGATTCTGCACAGCCAATCTGTACGTCCCCGCCGGTGACGTTACCGAGTGCCTGAAACTCTGCGGAGGTCTTATCCACCATTGCAAGGATATCCTCGGCGCGTTTGCGCAGAAGCATCCCTTCTTCTGTCAGATAGACGCTGTAATTGCTACGTCGGAACAGCTTTTTCCCCAGTTCCTCTTCCAGATCTTTTAATTGCTTTGACAGCGTTGGCTGGGAGATGTGCAGGCTGGCGGCGGCTTTTGTGATATTTTCCTCCCTTGCCACTTCTAAGAAGTAGCGTAAGACGCGGATTTCCATATAAGTACCTCCTGATGGCAATAGTTGGAATCGGTATTTTCTGCTTTCATAAAAGTATAACACATCCAGTTATTCTTTACAAGAATATCTAATTATAGATACAAAGTATTGGATTTTTCACCCTGCCAGACCTATACTAAATATAAGGAGGAACGAGAAATGGCAAGGGCATCAGATAAGCAGGCGGTATTATATGAAAATTTATGCGATGCCGGGTGTGACAGCCAGATGATTGAGCAATGCGTCAGCATGGTGGGAAACCACCAGCAGGAGGAGCTGCTCCGGATTCTTGCAGGCAAGCGGTCAGAACTGATGGATGAGATACACATGGCTCAGAAACGGGTTGACTGTCTGGATTTTCTGGTATATCAGATAGGCAGAGGAAATATTTTATAACAAAATTTTAAGGAGGATTTTCAAAATGAAATCAGCACATGAAGGGTATTCTTTTGTATTGAATGACAATGTAACGAGGACAAAAGCAGAGTTCCATAACCGTTATGGAATCAAACTGGCCGGAGATTTATACATTCCAAAAACCGCAGAGGGGAAAATGCCCGCCATTGCGATCGCAGGGCCGTTTGGGGCAGTCAAGGAACAGTCCGCAGGACTTTATGCGAACGAACTTGCAGGCAGGGGCTTTATCACCCTTGCGTTTGACCCGTCCTTTATCGGGGAGAGCGGCGGCGAAGTAAGGAATGTGGCTTCCCCTGATATTAACACGGAGGACTTTTCAGCGGCGGTTGATTTCCTTTCCGTGCAGGAGAATATTGACCCGGAGAGAATCGGGATTCTGGGAATCTGCGGTTTTGGCGGCATGGCGGTCAATGCGGCGGCTATGGATACCCGCATCAAGGCAACGGTGGCATCTACCATGTATGACATGACCCGTGTAAATGCGAAGGGCTATTTTGATGAGGCTGACAGCGCAGACGCCCGCTTCGGGATGAAAAAAGCACTGAATGCACAACGCACGGAGGATTACAGGAGCGGCGTTTATAAAAGGGCAGGTGGTGTGGTGGAGGAAGTCCCTGCGGATGCACCGTTCTTCATTAAGGATTATCATGATTATTATAAAACAGAGCGGGGATATACAGAACGGTCGCTCAACTCCAATGAGGGCTGGAACATGACCTCCGCATTATCTTTCATTAATATGCCGGTTCTCCAGTACAGCAATGAGATCAGAAGTGCGGTATTAGTGATGCACGGGGAGAAGGCACACAGCTGCTATTTCAGCAAAGACGCTTATGCGGCGATGGTAAAGGATAATCCTTATGGGGACAACAAGGAATTGCTGATCATTCCGGATGCGGTTCATACGGATCTCTATGACCAGAAGGACATCATTCCGTTTGATAAGCTGGAGAACTTTTTCAATCAGTATATGAAATAAGGAGCCGCAGTGATGAGGATTTTAATTCTGAACGGAAGCCCCAGACAGCAGGGGAATACGAAAGGCGGCGGAGCGTGTATCCAGAAGGATGATATGCAGGAGGCTTATGCTCTGCTTGGTGGGGTGGAAATGCTGGTGATCGCTTCGCCGATATATTATCATGGGATTACGGGGCAGCTTAAGTGTGTGCTTGACCGCTTTTATGCCGCAGCATATCCGCAGAGGCCGCCGCATTTGAAAAAGGCAGCTATGATTTTAAGCTCTGGGGATGCAGATATGTATGACGGTGCAATGCTTTCATAAAGATAGCCAGACGGTTGTGGAATGGTATTTTAAGAATGCAATAGTTGACGGCCGCATAGAGGAATTTGATGGAATGTCGCTGATAGAATGGACACCAGAAAACAGGATAAAGACTTTGAAAGAATTTGGCTGTAATCGGGATAACTATAAGCCATACCAGAATGGTAATGTTCCACAATTTAAAGATGGACAGGCGGATTGGTTTTGACACCAGACGGGAGAAAGTGATATGGTTGTAATAGAGAATATATCAGAGAAAGTGAAAATACTGCTTGAAAATTATAAATTCAATGCAGATACCCTTGCAAAATATGAGGAAGCTGATTTAAAACCAAGTGCTTTTTTAGAAATGCTTCTATCTTACCACCATCTTTCCAAGATAACGATTGCAAAAATGGCAGATGTTGAAGTAGGTGATATTGAAAAAATGTTGTGCAGTCCCCCTGTTGAGGTCGATGCGGAAACAAAGTATAAGATTGCTGCTGCCGCAATGTCGTTACGGTTTTTCTTAAAAGATTGTGAACCGTCTATAGAAGAATAAAATTTGAAAAGAAGAATTATTTTATGGTAAAGATATGCTCAGAACTTTAACTTGGCATTATTGGAGGTAGTGTATTGATGAAAGAATATATAGAAAAACGGGTGCATGAATTGTACTGGAAAGATGATATAAATTGTGCAAGGACAGCCCTTATCTGTTTGAGTGAATTATTTAAAGTTGACATCGAACCGCAAACAATCTGGTCTGCGGTTGGACTGCATGGTGCAGGAGGGTACAGGGCACAATGTGGTTTAGTTGAAGGTACGCTTATGTTTATAGGAATTTATCTTCATGTGAAAGGAAAAGCAGAGGATGAGATTGTATCTGCCTGTTATAATTTTGCATCCGCTTTTGATAAAAGGTTTGGTTCGTTAAGGTGTTCTGAATTGCGGCCTACGGGTTTTTTAGAGAATGACCCGCCGCATATGTGCGAAAATCTGACTTGTAATGGAATCGAATTTGCATACCAATATATTTTAGGGTTCGCAAAACAATAAGCAAGATATAATTTTTTGACAGCCTTTATAACGGACTGAACGAAGAAAAGACGGTGTTGGCATGAAGCTGATGCCGTTTTTTACATAGTTGAATGGGTCTGTATGATGGAGATGCAGATTGAAAAATTCATATTTATAAAGTATAATATATGCCATAAATGAGCTTTTCCTTAATGCCATAAAACAAATCAGAAAGGTAGTTGAGAAAAATCATGGACAAGAAAGAAGTAAGTACTGTAAGCATTATTGAAACACCTGATGGACCGGCATCGGTTTTCTTAATCGGCGGAAAAGGCTCAAAGGGAACTTTAAAGCAGGAGATTCAAAAGAAACTTTTCGCATTAAGAAAAAAGCGTATTGCAAAATTATTGAAAGCAAATCCACATACTATGGAACAAGTGATAGAATATGCTAAAAGTAAATGGGGTTATACTGACGTTAGCAAAGAATCGGAAGAATATAAAACGGAATATAACCAGATGCGTGCTTCGTTTATCATACAATATAAGCCCGGATTGTTGGGAAAACTCAAAGATTACCCAGAACTAGGGGGACAGGATGAGGAAAGCATAGAGCATTTTATGATGTTAATAAACCAAAGGCAAAAAGCAGCAGAAGATATTCCAACGGAATTGTTTGATATTGATTTACACATTCTGCAAGTAAATAGAAAGGATTTTCACTCGACATTAATTTTTGAAAAGAATTATGGATATATTGGAGGGTCAGCATCAGGAGAATCTGATAAAGCGATGAAAAAATATGACAGAATATTCCGTGATGTCTATAAATATTATGGTGTCACTCAAGATGATATTGACAACCAGACAAAGAGGTATGAAGATATGCTTAGAACATTGGCTAGAAGATAAAATATGGGAGAAATTGCTCTATGGAAATACAAAATTTATTGGATGCTCAAAATAGGAATGAGCTTCGGGAATGGTTACAGAAACATCATAAATCAGAAACAGAATGTTGGGTAGTTGTAAAAAGAGGCAGACCGAAGGACGGTGAAACATTTTGGTATATTGATGCTGTGGAAGAAGCCATGTGTTTCGGCTGGATAGATAGTACAATAAAAAAACTGGATAATGGCGTAACCGCACAAAGATTAGCCCCAAGAAAAAAAGGCTCTCTTTGGTCTGAATTGAATAAGGAGCGGTGCAGAAGAATGGAAAAATTAGGGCGTATGACAGATGCAGGACGGGCAATGCTTCCAGATATGTCGCCGTCTGGCTTTATCATAGATAATGATATTTTGCAGGCATTGAAAGCAGATGATGAGGTCTGGAAAAATTTTTGTGGGTTTCCTGCTTTATATCAAAGAGTCCGCATTGACACAATCCAGATAAAGAAAAAACAGTCTGGTTTATTTCAGAGCCGTTTGAAAAAGCTGGTTGATAATACGAAAAAAGGTGTTATGTATGGCGAATGGAATGATAATGGGCGGCTTATAAATTATTGATTTTTTATATTGCAGACAGTGATAGAACAATTTTTCGTAGATGTGAAACAGTCTGCCACATCTGATTTTTCATATAAATATAATGTTATTAAAACTAAAATAGTATTTGTGAGGTGTATAAATTAAAAAGATGGATTGGCTTTTTTGGGTTTTATCAATCATATTTTCTGTTCTTACATTTATTGGTGCAGGTTATGTTCTTATAAATCATGGGACGGTTAATGCAGGATATACTTGTATACCATTAGTTTTTGCTTTAGTTTTTATAGGCTTATATAGAAATAGCAGAAAAGATGAAAGCGGAACGCCCAAATATGCCGCCTGCCGTGGCACGGTGGGGAACTTCAAGCCGGATGCATCGGGCAGCGACAAGCGGTATTCGTTCCGGCTTCTGGCAGGAGAGCCGGCAGATACCGTGCATTTATTTGAAGCCGCCATTGATTTATTGTCCTATGCCACCTATTTAAAATGTGAGGGGAAAGATTATAAGGCGGAGAACCTGCTCTCCCTATCAGGCGTGTACCAGCCAAAGAAAGAGATAAAGGACAGCAAAATCCCCGTTGCCCTCACCACTTTTTTAAAAGCAAATCCCAAAATAAAGACTACCTATCTGCATCTGGATAATGACAAAGCAGGTCGGCTATGCACCGCCGCCTTAAAAGAATTATTACAGAAAGACTACCGAATCGTTGACGAACCGCCGCCAGCCGGCAAGGATTTCAACGATTTTTTAATGTCATATCTTGGGATTGCAAGGCAGAAACCGAGCTGTGAAAGGGGGATGCCCGTTGAGTGTTTGAGGGGTTTTCTGCCAGAAATGAACGAAGCCAAAGCAAAAATTTAAGACCGAAAAGGAGGAAAGACCGATTGAAAAAATATGATGTGACATTCGTCGCCTACTATGCAAAGACCGTTTCCATCCATTCCGACAGTCCCGGACAGGCGGCGGAAAAGTTAAAGACCGTCCTGTTTGACACCGGCCTTGTGAAGTTTTCCGACAGGGATTTTGTCTGCGGGGAAGCCGGGATTGAGGGTGAAAATGAGGACGGATGTGAAGAAAATGCGGTGGAGAATGAGGATATGGAGGATGTATGCTGTCCAGACTGTCCGTACTTCTGCCCCATGTGCGGAGAATGTATGTATGAGGACGGGGATTAAAGACACGTCTTACCAAGCACTGAATTTGGTTATCCATCTGCCAATAGAAACAAAATCCGCTTGTTAGGGGTCACAGCCCCATAGGTGCGAACTTAAGAAAAAATTGCCTAAAAAAATATGATTTAAAGGAAAATTAGTAAAAAAAATTACAAAAACAAAAAAATCCATGACAAATACTCTTTTTGGTGTAAAATAATTCTACCTGAAACTTTTTTACAGAAAAGAAGATTGCCATGAATTTACAAAATAATTTTACCCAATTAGATAAAAATTTACAAGAGGTTCTTGAAAAATGGGACAAAAAAATACTTCCTTTTTTACCAGAGAACCTGGATGGACAGGAACAGCAGCGTATCCATATGTGCTATTCTTTGAACCAGGACCGTATGTATGAAGTAAAAGTAACAGACAAACATACAGCAGAGTCCCTTACACATTTTTCTATAAAAAAAGATGACCTTGTAATGGCAGATGCAGGATATGGGACAGCACATAATTATATTTATGCACAAGAGCACCAGGCAGATGTGGTCCTGCGGATTACACCAAAATATTTCTGTCTGTATGATGCAGATGGAAATAAAATTTCTTTAGTAAAATTATTAAAAGAAGCAGAGAAAAGGCAGGAAAAAATGGTGGATGTCTTTAGTTTTTGCAAATACAGGACGAAAACTGCCTTTGTACGGGTAATTGCTGGGAAAATACCAGAAGGACAGGCAGAAACAGAAGTCCTTTTGTGGCTTATAATATGGGCAATACCAGAACGGCAGCTGTTTCTGGCAGAATATTTCCTTGCTGGAAAAGTGAAAACTGTAAACTGTCCTGTTTATGAAAAATGCAAAGTTTCTTTTTTGAAGATAAAGGAAATTTTATGTCTGCCATGGGCACAGTTTATTAATTTTACAGATAAAAAATATTCACGTTATCTGTCAAGAAAAAAACAGTACCGAAAAAATCAGAATGATGATTTCCATACAGCAATTTTACCAGGATTGCTTGCTTAAGTTCGCACTTATGGGATGACCCCGCCTGATAAGCCGCACATATATGAACTTCATGTGTATGCCTTAGATAAGATGCTGGACTTGGAGCGGGGATTTCTGCTGAATGAGCTTTACCATGAAATGGATGGGCATATCTTGGCGCAACATACACTGAAAGGAATTTATGAAAATTAGTTGCCTGAAAGTCAGCGGGCGTACAATAAAAAAATTTTGGTATATTCATGTTCACTGATGACTCAAAACTGTTTATTATCGCATGATATTTTTCGGTGAAGAGCCAAAAAAGGAACGAAATAAAATATGATAAATAGGCTGCTCAATGCAGCCTATTTATTCTTTCCATTCCTGAAGAAATAACTGTTTTGTGCCAGGCCGGGATTGCTTTTGATGCTTTTGCGTGATATAGTAAAACACGGTAGGCGTACCCGGCCAGTGCCGGGAACAACAAATTTTGACAGTAAGGATGCAGGTGCTGATATGAAGGAGAAGATTTTAATCGTTGATGATGAAAAAGAAATAGCTGACCTGATCGAGGTGTACCTTAAAAATGACGGCTATTCGGTATATAAATGCTATAATGGCATGGATGCCTTGAAATGTATAGAAGAAACGGAGCTGGATCTGGCTGTCATAGATATCATGCTGCCCGATATTGACGGGTTTCACATCTGCCAGAAGATCAGGGAGAAGTTCTACTATCCTGTGATCATGCTTACAGCGAAGGTGGCGGACGGGGACAAGATCATGGGCCTGACCATCGGTGCGGATGATTATATCACAAAGCCGTTTAACCCATTAGAGGTAGTGGCCAGGGTGAAAACGCAGTTAAGACGGTATGTGCGCTACAACAGCCTTGCAGGGAAAAAAGCGGATGAGGCCAGCGAATATGACATCAGGGGGCTTCAGGTCAACAGGGATACCCACAAGTGCTATCTCTATGGAAAGGAATTGAAGCTGACGCCGATTGAATTTGGGATTCTCTGGTATTTATGCGGACACCAGGGAATGGTTGTCCCGTCAGAGGAATTGTTTGAGGCAGTATGGGGAGAAAAATACCTGGACAATAACAATACCGTCATGGCCCATATAGGGCGCCTGCGGGAGAAACTGAACGAATCCGCAAAGAAACCAAAATTTATCGTAAATGTGTGGGGAGTTGGATATACCATTGAAAAATAAAACACTTAACAGGACAGACGATTTCAGACAGTTCAAAGCAAAGATTTTTTTACGCACTGTATGGATTGCCACAATTGCGGCCGGATGTATTTACCTGCTGTATTCCCTTCTTTTGAAAGGGCGGTTTGCGGACTGGATCGTGGCGGCAAACCAAAAACTTTTTAGACTGGATTATGATGCCGCAAAGACTTTGTACCAGTGGACGTTCCGTAACCATATGGAACTGGTATTTGTGGCAGGGATGGTGCTGGTGTTTCTTATTGTGTTCCGCATCTATCTGAACTGGTTTGCATGGTACTTTATAGAGATCAACAGGGGGATTGATGAGATAGGGATGGAGGATTCCGGGGAGGTGTCACTTCCGCCGGAACTTTCAGCGACCGAAAAGAAAATCAATGCAATAAAGCATAAAATTGAAAAACAGAAACTTGACATGAAGCTGGCGGAGCAGCAGAAAAATGATATGGTAATGTATCTGGCGCATGACCTGAAAACCCCCCTTGCCTCTGTGATTGGCTATCTGAACCTGCTGCGTGACGAGGGGCAGGTCTCAGAGGAACTCAGGCAGAAGTATCTTTCCGTTTCGATGGATAAGGCAGAGCGTCTGGAAGACCTGATCAACGAGTTTTTTGAAATCGCAAAATTCAACCTATCGAATATTACGCTCCAGTACAGCAGGATAAGCCTGACGAGGCTGCTTGAAATGCTCCTGTATGAATTCCAGCCAATGCTGCATGAGAAGAACCTGGACTGTAACCTCGCAGTCCCGGAGGATATCATGTTAAGGTGCGATGCAGATAAAATCCAGCGTGTGTTTGACAACCTTCTGAAAAATGCGGTCATTTATAGTTATGAGGGTACGGAAATAGACATTGCTGTCAACAGGCAGGGGGAAAATGCCCAGATTACACTTACGAATCATGGGGATACCATTCCGGAGGAAAAGCTGGAACGGATATTTGAGCAGTTCTACAGGCTTGATGCTTCCAGAAGCACAGAAAACGGCGGGGCCGGCCTGGGGCTTGCTATAGCAAAACAGATCGTTGAGCTTCATAAGGGGACGGTCACGGCAGCCAGTGAAAATGAGACGGCCACATTTACAGTCATATTACCAGTCTTGTAGGTAAATCGTAAGAAATTCCGTATAAAATCAATAGAATCATTTATGTGGAAACAAATAAACGGCACTCCCGTTATTGGTACAATAATAATGCCAAAAACAGGAGTGCTTTTTGTTTGGACAAAAAAGAGGACGGAGGGGTCAACCATATGCCAAGGAAAAGAGTAACACAGATATTTCCTTTTCTGCTTCCGCTACGCAGATGGCAGAGAAAGAAATTTTTTTATTATAAAATGCGGAAAGACGGATGCCGCTATGCGGGAAGGACAGATGACAGCTTACTGCCGGACCTGGTATTTCCCGTACTGCACGGTAAGAACGGTGAACACGATTCCCGGATTTACCTCCCACAGCAGGTATCCCAATATGATGAAAGGGATCGGCCTGTCTTTCCTGAAAGTGCTGGACAAACTGACAGGGCTGTATCTGGAGTGATAAGGAGATTATTATGAGCATCAGAAGAAGGATCATTGATTATTCAAGGGGAAACAACCTGCGCCATTTCTGGCGGCTTTTCAGACTGCAGCAAAGAAAAAAGGAAGGGCTTTTCCGGGATTTTTTTGCATTTATGATGAGCCGGTGCGCACACCGGCACGGGGGATATATCGGTCCTGACGCAGTAATAAAGGACAATCTGACGCTTCCCCACGGTCTGCATGGGATATTCATATCACGGTATGCCAAGATTGGGGAAAACTGCTGGATATACCAGAACGTGACGATTGGCGAGGTGAACAGGAAAGCTCCTGCCATAGGAGATAACTGTCTGATCGGGGCAGGCGCAGTCCTCATTGGGGGCATAAGGATTGGAAACAATGTGAAGATTGGAGCGGGGGCAGTGGTCAGCACAGATATTCCTGACGGCTGCACGGTTGTATCACAGCCGGCACGCATCATAGGGGAAAAGCAGGAAAATGGATAAAACAGTATTTGGGACAGACCGGGCATGGAGCCTTACAGCAAGCCGGGATACCCGGATTGCTATACTGCCTGTGTGATAAGGGGATGGCTTTCCGGGGAGCCTGTCAGACGGGAAAGGACATGTACTGGTTGGACGGCAGGTTGTCCCCGTTGCCGGGCGCATCTGTATGGATCAGCTTGCCGGTTATTGCAAAATGAACCGCTGGGAACATGGTAAATGTGTATTTTTATGTTTGTGCCGGCATCTTTTCCTTATACGGATTTACATAATCCGGGCAGAGGTATGTCTCGCTCCACGCCATCATCGTCTGCAGGACGGGGATGAAGCTCTCCCCCAATTCGGTCAGCGAATACTCCACCTTTGGTGGGATTTCTTTGTAAATCTCCCGATGGAGGAACCCGTTGCTTTCCAGTTCCCGGAGCTGTTTTGTCAGCGTGGACTGCGTGATGCCGTCAAGGCGTCGCATCAGTTCCCCAAAACGTTGGACTTTGTAAAAGGATACATACCATAGGATCAGGATTTTCCATTTGCCGCCGATCACGGACTGCAGCCTGCTCATGGGTTCGCAGCGGGCGATCACTTCTTTGTCATTGAATTTGCTTTCAGCCATTTCATTCCACCTCTTTCCCCATAAGTATATTCCAGTGACGGGAGAAAATCAAGATACGGTTATTTTTGATAGATAGTATGAAAAACAGTACTACCAACATAAAAAGACAGTACTTGATTTTATGGAGCATCAGAGGTAACTTAGTGTGCAAGCGGATATCCGCTGAGCAAAGACACGAGGAGGAATGAATGATGCACTACACAGGAACCATATGGAGGCCGCCCTATGAGGCGTCTTCCCTGCTGCTGGAAGCCACGGCGGGCTGTACGCACCACAGATGCAAATTCTGTACGCTCTATGCTGGCCTGCCGTTCCAGTTTAGGATGTCCCCGCTGGAGGACATAGAGGCAGATCTGAAGGAGGCGCGGGAGATGTACCGCCGCTTTACAGGGAGAACACCGTCACGGACTTTCCTGACAGGGGCGAACCCGTTTGTACTAAAATATGACAGACTGATGGAGATTGCAGGGCTGGTACACAGATATTTTCCGAGGATGGAGAGCATTGGCAGCTTTGCGAGGGTGACGGACATCACCCTGAAATCAGACGAGGAACTGGAAGCACTGCACAAGGTGGGATATGACGGGCTGACCATTGGCATGGAGACGGCGGATGATAAGGCGCTGCGGTTCATGGAGAAAGGCTATCTTGCGGCTGACATTCTGGAGCAGTGCAGGAGGCTGGAACAGGCGGGCATCCGTTACAGTTTTTTCTATCTGACGGGAATATCCGGCGCAGGGAACGGGGAGGCAGGCGCAGAGGCAACCGCCAATCTGTGCAACCGGCTCCATCCCATGCTGATAGGAGCCAATATGCTGACAGTCTACCCGGATTCCAGACTGTATGATGAAATCCGGAAAGGCAACTGGAAAGAGGAAAGGGAGACGGAGAAATACAGGGAAGTCCAGGTGCTGGTGGAGAATTTGGAAATCTCCACGGCTTTTGCGGCACTTGGGGCTTCCAATGCGTTCCAGATGCAGGGCGCACTGCCAAAGGACAAGGGGAAACTTCTGGCTTTCCTTGATGATGTCATAAAAAATGTGGGTGAGGACGAGCTGCGGCGTTACCGTGAGGGAGTCCATCATCTGTAGGGAGGTGGACTGAGATGCATTTTACTGGAAGGACGTGGCGTCCGCCTTACGAGGCGCATTCCGTCATCATTCGGGCAACCTCCGGCTGCACTTACAGGAAATGCCGTTTTTGCAGCCTTTATAAAGACGAATGTTTCCGTATGTCCCCGATGGAGGAGTTCGGGGAAGACTTAGCTGAGATCAAAACTTACCAGCCCTATGCAAGGCGCATCTTCTGGACGGGGGCGAACCCATTCGCCATGAGCTATGAGAATTTGAAACTACGGGCGCTCACGGTGAGGGACTACCTAATCAAGTGCCATAGCATGGCCATGTTTGCGAGCATACGGGACATCAGGGACAAGGAAGTGTGGCAGCTTAAGAAGCTTCGGGCGATGGGGATAAACGGCCTGAGCATCGGGACGGAAAGCGGGGATGATGATGTGCTTGCGTTGGCAGGCAAGGGATATACTGCTGATGACATTTTAGAGCAGTGCCGGAAACTGGACGAGGCGGGAATCGAGTATTATTTTGTTTATATGACCGGGCTTGCGGGGAAGGGCGGTGGATACCGAAATGCGGTAAACAGTGCGAAGTTGTTCAGCAGGCTGAACCCATATTTTATCTCGGTGGATTCCCTTACGCTGTTCCCAGACACGAAGCTGTACCACATGGAGCAGGAAGGGCAGTTCATCCCCGCCGGGGAGAAGGAGCGCCTGCAGGAGTTACAGGTATTTATTAAAAATTTACAGATACGGACGCATCTGTTTGCCAACTCCAGTTCCAACTTCTATCCTGTCACGGCTTACCTGCCAAAGGAGAGGGACTCTGTGGTCAGTGAGCTGCAGCACATCATGGATACGGTGAGCGGGGAGGAGATGCTGGAATACCGCAGGAACTTGAAATCCCTGGAGTAGGAACCGTATAAAAGAAACCGCCGCTATGGGGAGATTCACCTCATAAGCGGCGGTCTGCCGTTTCCGCTGTATTATCCGCTTGGAAGCTGGGAAGGTTACAAATAGTATTTCCAATATTTCCTATCACATATTTCTTATAAACAGATTACATCTAAAATGTATTTCTGGAGGACTGTTTTTAAGAAGCCAGGAAATACCTCCGCATCGTATTTTTCGTGTTCCTCCACATAGACGCTTCCCGTTTCGTAATCCAGAAACCCTGCCAGTTTAACGCCCTCATGCTTCCCATAAGCCGGAATGATGCACTGCCTCCCAATCGGAAACCATGTTTTAATGATGGTCTGGTAGTCATGGATCATGGATTCACATCCTCAAAAAGCATTACATCAATCTCCCCGCTGAGAAGTTTTTTTTAAATCTTCAAACTGCTGGCGGAACGCATTCTGTTTTTTAGGATCAGCCTTATTGGGTGTATAAGCTGGCCTGGTATAACTCAGA
>ERZ779637.781-NODE-781-length-17752-cov-5.085608_pt1 | contig 17752 bp, 15 predicted proteins | sample MGYA00514196_ERZ779637 | MGnify/ENA primary metagenome ERZ779637 (study PRJEB29562, sample SAMEA4376700) | mouse gut metagenome | isolation source: Cecum | study: EMG produced TPA metagenomics assembly of the A DSS colitis mouse model was used to assess the...
GGAGATCCGCAAGCTCCAGGCCAAGGTCCAGCAGGACGGTTACTCCCTGATTCCCCTGTCCCTGTATTTCTCAGGGCCCAGGGTGAAGGTGGAGCTAGCGCTGGCCAAGGGCAAAAAGCTGTACGACAAGCGGGAGGCCGCCGCCCAGCGGGATGCCAAGCGCGAGATGGACCGGGCCTCACGGGGCCGTTATTGAACAGGAGAAAGGGATGGTAATCATGAGCAAGCCCATCGTCACCATTGAGATGGAAAGCGGCGGCGTGATGAAGGCGGAGCTGTACCCCGACGTCGCGCCCAACACTGTGAACAACTTCATCGCCTTGGCCCAGGCGGGCTTTTACGACGGGCTGATCTTCCACCGGGTAATCCCCGGCTTCATGATCCAAGGGGGCGACCCCCAGGGCGTGGGCATGGGCGGCCCGGGCTACTCCATCAAGGGCGAGTTCGCCCAGAACGGCTTCCAAAACGACCTGGCCCACACCCGGGGCGTGCTGTCCATGGCTCGGGCCATGGACCCCAACTCCGCCGGCAGTCAGTTCTTCATTATGGTGGACGACGCCCCCCATCTGGACGGCGGCTACGCCGCTTTCGGCAAGGTGATTGAGGGCATGGACACGGCGGACACCATCGTCAACGCCAAGCGGGACTACAACGACTGCCCCAAGCAGGACCAGCGGATGAAGAAAGTCACCGTGGACACTCAGGGCGTGGATTACCCCGCGCCGGAGAAGGTGTAACACAGTTTTCACTCCGAAAGGCACAGCCTGACGGATGAAAATAAATCAAATTCGCGGCGAAGCCGCTACAAAGCTCTCCCGCAGGGCGGCCCCAAACCGCAACCCAGCGCAGCTGGTCGCGATTTGGGGCGGAAGGGCAGGGAAACACAGTTGAGCGGACTTTGCCCAATGGGGTCCCCGCAAAGCCGTCCCTCAGGTTTTGTGGGGAGAGGAGGCGCAAGGGAGCGAACGGAGCTTTCCCCGAGGGGAAAGCGTAGCTGAGCGGACTTTGCGCCGACGAGGGGGCGTACTGGTTTCGACGGGGGCGCCGAAGCAGGAATAGCGAGCGGATGCGCCTGACATCCTAAAAACGGGCAGCTTATAAATTAAAGAACAACGATAACGTAGTTCTCGCCGCGGCTTAACGCGGCCGTCCCGCCCGGAAGGACCACGAGCCGGGTCGGGGCGTCATCTTAGTGGTGCCCGTGCGTGCGGAAAGAGTTGACCGCGCCACGCATCATGACTCTACCAATCTCAGCAGTGTGACGACCCACGGCTGAGCAAGGGAATGTAAAGGATCGTCTGCGCTCGGAGAGGTTCCTGTGGAAGCACTTTCGGACAGGGGTTCAACTCCCCTCGCCTCCACCACGCCGGAGCAAGCTGCACGCCGCTTGCTCCGGCGTTTTTTACAACCACCACTCAGGGGGGACAGCGATATGCCGCCAGAAAAGATCAACCGAATGTTCGGCAGCCTTCAGGAAGCATACGACCGTCTGCGGGCCATTGTGGACAGCTCCTACGACGGTATCTACATCACCGACGGCCGGGCCGACACCCTGTGGGTAAATCCCGCCTATCTGTCCATCAGCGGTCTTCGGGAGGAGGACGTGGTAGGGCGGAATATGTGGGACCTGGAGCGGGAGGGCGTGGTGAGCCAGTCGGGCACGCTGATCGCCCTCACCCAGCGCCGCCCGGTAACTCTGGAGCAGACCTTCCGCACCGGCAAACGCGCCCTCATCACCAGCACCCCCAGCTTCGACAACCACGGCAATATCGTCATGGTGGTTACAAACGTACGCGACATGACCGACTTCTATGATTTGCAGACCAAATATCACGAGGCCCAGGAGCGTTACCGCACCGAAATCGAAATCGCCCGCCGCCGGGTTCTGGACGGCGCGGAGCTCATCGCCGCCGACCCCAGCACCTTAGCCGTGCTGCGCCAGGTGGAGAAGGTAGCGGCGCTGGACGCGACGGTGCTGCTCACCGGGGAAACCGGCGTGGGCAAGGAGCAGTTCGCCCGCTTCATCTATAAAAACAGCCCCCGCCGGGAGGGACGGTTCATCACCGTAAACTGCGGAGCCATCCCCCTCACCCTCATGGAAAGCGAGCTGTTCGGCTATGAAAAGGGGGCGTTTACCGGGGCGGCCCGAAACAAAATGGGCATATTCGAGCTGGCCGACAAGGGCACCATCCTGCTGGACGAGATCGGCGAGCTGCCCCTGGAGATGCAGGTGAAGCTGCTTCGGGTGCTCCAGGAGCGCAGGCTCCAGCGGGTTGGCGGCAGCCAGGACATCCCTGTGGACGTGCGGGTGATCGCCGCCACCAACCGAGATTTGGACGAGATGGTGCACAACAAAATGTTCCGGGAGGACCTGTTTTATCGGCTCAACGTGGTGCCCATATCCGTGCCCCCTCTGAGGGAGAGGCGGGGGGACATCATCCCCTTTGCCGACACGTTCTTGCAGGAGCTCAATCAAAAATACGGCTTCAAAAAGCAATTTTCCACCTCAGCCCTTCAGGCCATGGAGGAATATGCCTGGCCGGGAAACGTGCGGGAATTGAAAAACGTGGTGGAGCGCATGGTCATCCTCAGCCAAGGCGATGTGATCCGGGCGGCGGAGCTGCCCTTTCACGCCCCATGGACACCGGAGGCGCGGGTTCCCCTGGAGGACGAGCCGTTAGACCTGCGGATAGAGACCGCCCGGTTCGAGTACCACTATATCCAGGCTGCTTACGAAAAGTACGGCAATGTCCGGGCTGCGGCGGCCAGCCTGGGGCTGGACTCCTCCACCTTTGTGCGAAAGCGGAAACGGTATCAAGAGCTGTTGCAAAAGTAAAACACGGTGCAAAAACGCAACAGCAGACAAATACGCTGTATTGCGAGAATTTGGCGGATATCCATCCAGAGGCCGCTGCAAAAATGCAGCAGCCTCTGGATGGATATCCGCCTTTTCCCCGAAAAGAGCGGGGATTTCCCCCTCCCCAAAGTTGGCACATGGTATGCGTGTTACAATTTACAGAAAAGAATCGGGCGTCACCGCATTCATCCCATCGACAGCGATCTGGGCCATATGGCCGGTATTCTGGAAGCCTTCCGCTTTGATGCCAGGGTGAAGGATTTCCTGTCCCGGCTGTAAATACATGGCAAATGCCCCCGGCAGAAACCGGGGGCGGAAGGAGAAAAACATGGACACAACAAAAGGAAGCGGCCTCTCCATCAAATCCCGCGTATCCGCCATTGTATTGGCAGCGTGTCTGTTGGTCATGGTGGTCACCTCTGCGGTGGGCCATTTCATCCAGACCAGCGGCGGCTCCGTGCGCACTCAAGAGGTGGAATTTACCACTGACGTAGGCGCCTCCAGCCACGCCAAGCTCTACATCCCCAGCACAGCCACCGCGGACACCCCCGCCCCCGCCGTCATTCTGTGCCATGGCTATACCGCCTCGCTGGACGCCATGGAGCCCAACGCCATCGAGCTGTCCCGCCGGGGCTACGTGGTCATGGCGCTGGATATGTACGGCCACGGCGAGTCCACCCTGCCTCCCGCCGGCTACAGCCAGGCGGAGATGGGCGGCATTGAAGACTACGCCCCCGACCTGGGCTCCTACTCCGCCCTTCAGGAGCTGGCCAAGTACGACTTTATTGATTTGACCAAGATCGGAATGCTGGGCCACTCCATGGGTACCGCCGCCATCCAGGAGGGCGCGTATCTCGCCTACGCCAAGTGGCAGAATGCCTACAACGCCGCCTTGGCCGAGGCGGTGGAGGCCGGCTCTGACGAGGCCACTGCCGCCGGCGCCGCTTATATGGCCGCCATGTCCTCGGGCATCGTTCTGCCCGCTTCCATGGTGCTCACCGGCTACAACTACAACGTGCGCAACATCAGCGATTTGACCTACAACGGCGTCACCGCCGAAAACGGCGTGTTCCCCCTGTTCGCCGCCCCGGTGAATATCTGCACCGTCCAGGGTGATTACGATGAGTTCTGCGACCTGCTGTGGGGCGTGAAGGACTCCCGGAGCTACACCCAGAGCTTCAAGTTTACCTACGGCACCGGCGGAGCCTCCAACGTGCCCTCCGGCACCTATTTCATGTATGGCGACGCCTCCGCCACCCCGCTGAGCCGGGAGGACGCAGCCGCGGCAGCCGCCTCCGCCGCCCTCACCATGGTCCCCATCCGGGCCGCCTACAATTTTAACGGCACCCACTCCGACACCTATTACGATGAGACCGCCATCTCCTACGGCATCGACTTTTTCGACGTCACCCTCCGGGGCGGGCAGGCCACCATCGACCCCACCGACCAGGTGTGGCACGGCCGGGCCGCCTGCGGCCTCATCGGCCTGCTGTGTGCGCTGACCGCCTTTGTGGCTCTCGCGCTCACTCTGCTGCGGGTCCCCTTCTTCGCCACCATTGTCCAGCCCGAGCCCCAGTCCATCACCACCTGCGACACCCCCGCCCATGCCATCCGGTACGCGGTGATCTACGTGGTCTGCCTGCTGCCCGCCCCTCTGCTGTATTACTGGCTGGTGGGCTATCCCTACTATATGCAGCCCCAGTGGTTCAAGTTTTTGACCAAATTCTGGCCCAACAGCGTTTTTAACATGGCCCCCATGAACTCGCTGCTGCTGTTCAACGTGGTGATTGGCTGCGTCCTGCTGGCGGTGTACGTGCTGGTCTTCCTGTTCATCGCCAAAAAAGCGGGCTTCGGCTGGGAGAACACCGGGCTGAAGCTACCGCCGGTCCAGGTGCTCAAGTCCCTGCTGCTGGCCGCTCTGTCCTTCGCCGGAGTGTATGCGGTGATTTACGCCTGCTCCGGCCTGTCCGGCACCGAGTTCTCCTTCTTCAAGTTCAACATCATGCCCATGGACGCCGCCCACTGGGTCGCTTTCCTCAAATACCTCCCTGTGTGGCTGTTCTTCTTCCTGCTGGCCAGCGTGCTCTACAACACCTTCACCCGCGTCAACAACCTCCCCGGCTGGGCAAACTATCTCCTCATCGCCATCGCCTCCAGCGGCGGACTGGCGGCGATCTTTGCCTACGACTACCGCAAGCTGTTCGCCACCGGCGTGCGGGGCATCCAATACATCCCCGGCACCACCAGCGCCGAATGGCTGTCCGCCATCGGGATGTCCTTCCCCACCGCCCTGGCTGGCATCATGCTGTTCTCCCTGTTGTTCATCCTGCCCATCTCCGCTGTGATGAGCCGGGTGTGCTTTAAGAAGACGGGCTCCGCCTGGCTGGGCGGGTTCCTCACCGCCTTTGTCGTGCTGGCCTTCACCATCTCCCACATGGTCGTATCCATGTAATTCCCCCGCCGCCACTGTATCAATTTAATATTAGAAAGGAAGTCTTATACCATGTCCCTAATGACCGGCGAACAGTACATCGAATCCATTCGAGCTATGAAAATGAACGTCTATATGTTCGGCAAAAAAATCGACTGCCCGGTGGACGACCCCATCCTCCGCCCCTCCCTGAACAGCGTGCGCATGACCTACGATCTGGCCCAGATGCCCGAGTATGAGGACCTGATGACCGCCGTCTCCCCCTACACCGGCAAGCGCGTAAACCGCTTCACCCACATCCACCAGTCCACCGGAGACCTGATTAAAAAGGTGAAAATGCAGCGCCTGCTGGGCCAGAAGACCGCCGCCTGCTTCCAACGCTGCGTAGGCATGGACGCCTTCAACGCCGTGTTCTCCACCACCTATGAGACGGATCAAAAATACGGCACCTGCTACCACGAGAATTTCCGCAAGTTCATGACCTACGTGCAGGACAACGACCTCACTGTGGACGGCGCCATGACCGACCCCAAGGGCGACCGCTCCAAGGCCCCCCACCAGCAGGCCGACCCCGACCTGTTCCTCCGCGTGGTGGAGCGCCGGGCGGACGGCATTGTGGTCCGCGGCGCCAAGGCCCACCAGACCGGCGTGCTCAACAGCCACGAGGTCATCGTCATGCCCACCCAGTCCATGAAGCCGGAAGATAAGGATTACGCCGTCTCCTTCGCCGTCCCCATGGACACCCCGGGCATCACCATGATTATCGGCCGCCAGTCCTGCGACACCCGCAAACTGGAGGGCAGCGAGATGGACGTGGGCAACAGTGAGTTCGGCGGCGTGGAGGCCCTGACCATCTTCGACAACGTGTTCGTGCCCAACGACCGCATCTTCCTCAACGGCGAGGCGGAATTCGCCGGCATGATGGTGGAGCGCTTCGCCGGCTACCACCGCCAGAGCTACGGCGGGTGCAAGGTGGGTGTGGGCGACGTGCTCATCGGCGCGGCCGCTGTGGCCGCCGACTACAACGGCGCGGCCAAGGCCAGCCACGTGAAGGATAAGCTCATTGAGATGACCCACCTGAACGAGACCCTGTACGCCTGCGGCATCGCCTGCTCCGCCGAGGGCCACCCCACCCAGAGCGGCAACTACATCATCGACCTGCTGCTGGCCAACGTGTGCAAGCAGAACGTCACCCGCTTCCCCTATGAGATCGTCCGTCTGGCCGAGGACATTGCCGGCGGCCTGATGGTCACCGCCCCCTCTGAGGCCGATTTCCGCAGCCCGGAGCTGGGCCCCGTTATCGACAAGTACCTGCGCGGGGTGGACGCCGTATCCACAGAGAACCGCCTGCGCATCCTCCGCCTCATTGAGAACCTAGCCCTGGGAACGGCGGCGGTGGGCTACCGCACCGAGTCCATGCACGGCGCGGGCTCTCCCCAGGCCCAGCGCATCATGATCGCCCGCCAGGGCAATTTGGAGCATAAGAAAGAGCTCGCCAAGGCCCTGGCCCACATCACAGAGTAAGCAAACCGCTCTCCCTCCCCGTCCAAGGCGGGGAGGGAGAGCGGAAGCAGGGAGGTAAACCCGCCATGTTGGAACAGATTGAACAGGTTTTAGACGCCCGAGTGCGGCCACAGCTTGCCCTCCACGGCGGAGGCATCCAGTCCTTGGACTGTGAGGGCGGCGTATACCGCTTTCGGCTGCTGGGCCAGTGCGCCGGCTGCGCCGCCGCCGACCTCACCACCGAGCTCCTCATTCAAGAGGAGCTGCTGCAAGCCGTCCCCGGCCTGATCGGGGTTGAGCTGGTGTGCCCCGTGAGCGACGAGCTTCTCCGCCAGGCCAGGTCCATTTTAAGTCAAAGCCATGGCGGATAAGCCTGTGGTCGGCCTGCGCTACTGCGGCGGCTGCAACCCAAGATACCACCGGACGGGGGCGGTTCAGCAGTTGGAAAAGCTGCTTCCCCAGCTGGAATTTGTCCCCCTCCGCCCCGGCGAGAGCTGCCCGGTCGCGGTGGTGGTGTGCGGCTGCCCCGCCCGGTGCGTCGACGTATCCGGGATGGAGGGTAAGCTGATCCGGGTGTGCGCGCCAGAGGATTTGGACCAGGCCGCCGCCGCGCTTCAGCGTATCATTTGTAACGAATAAGAAGGTGCTTTTATGTCCTGGAATGAATATTACGCAGCCCACACTATGACGGCGGAAGCGGCAGCGGCCCTCATCCACTCCGGCGACCGCGTGGTGGTGCAGCACGCCTGCGGCGAGCCGTCTCACCTGCTGGACGCCATGGTGGCCAACGCCGCCGCCTACGAAAATGTGGAGCTTGTTCACATGGTGGCCATGGGCAGGGCTGAGTACGCCCAACCGGGGATGGAGACCCACTTCCGCCACAACGCCCTCTTTGTGGGCGGAACCACCCGCGCCGCCATAGTCCAGGGCCGGGGGGATTTTACTCCATGCTTTTTCTCCGACGTGCCCGGTTTTTTTGAAACCACTCTGCCGGTGGATGTGGCTCTTGTCACCGTCACCCCGCCCAATGAGGACGGCAAATGCTCCCTGGGCGTGTCGGTGGACTACACCCTGGCCGCCGTGAAGCACGCCAAAACCGTTATCGCCCAGGTCAACCGCAATATGCCCTTCACTCACGGCCCGTCCACTGTGGACGTCACTGATATCCACTGCTTTGTCCCCTTCGACGCCCCCATCATCCCCCTGGCCCCGCCCAAAATCGGGCCGGTGGAGGAGGCCATCGGCAAAAATGTGGCGCAGCTGGTGCGGGACGGCGACACCCTTCAGCTGGGCATCGGGGCCATCCCCGATGCGGTGCTCAAATTCCTCACCGAAAAAAAGGACCTGGGCATCCATTCGGAAATGTTCTCCGACGGAGTGGTGGATCTGGCCCGAGCGGGCGTCATCACCAACGCCAGAAAGACCCTCCATCCCGGAAAGTATGTGGCCACGTTCCTGATGGGCACCCAGAAGCTCTACGATTTTGCGGATGGGAACCCCAACCTCTACCTGGCCCCCGTAGACTATGTAAACGACCCCTTTGTCATCGCTCAGAACGACAATATGGTGTCCATCAACTCCTGTGTGCAGGTGGATCTGATGGGCCAGGTGGCCTCCGAGTCCATCGGCCCCATGCAGATCTCAGGCACCGGCGGGCAGGTGGACTTCATCCGGGGGGCCGCCCGCAGCCGCGGCGGTCGGGCCATCATTGCCATGCCCTCTACCGTGAAGGGCAAAACCTCCAAAATCGTCTCTGTGCTGGATGCCGGCGCGGCGGTAACCACCTGCCGGTGCGACGTGGACTACGTGGTGACGGAATACGGCATCGCCCACCTGAAGGGGCGCACCCTCCGGGAGCGGGCCCGGTCCCTTATCCAAATCGCCCACCCAGATTTCCAAGACGGCCTCAAAGCCGAGTTTGAGCGCCGGTTCCAAACGGCCTACTAAACCCACAAAAACAGCGTCAGGGACGGGAAACCCGTTCCTGACGCTGTCTCAGTTCCATGGAAGAATCCGCCGCCCTCAGCTTCTGCCCGCGGCCCGATTCATTTGGTCCACAAGGGCGTCAATCTCCTCGTCCCTGAGATGCTCGCCTACATAGGAGGCCAGGGAGTGGAGGGTCATGTTGTTGAGCAGCGCCCGTGCAAACGGCTCCCGCTCCAGGTCCATCTTGTCCAGGCCGAAGGGGAGATAGGGTTGAATCTGCGCGTATTTTTCGCTGAAAATGGCGGACCATTGGGGTGATTCCAGAATATCCCGCAGGATGGTGTTCCGCGTGACCTCCGGCTGCCAGGGCTTTTCCGGGCGGACCCGCACTGTGTCCCACAGCCGGATGTCCGCAGAGGAGGCGCCAATCAAAATCTGATATTGGCCATCGGGGACGTAATAATCCCCCAGCGCCATATTATAGTAGGCGAACGCCCGCTTCCCCAGCCGGAAAGCGACCTCCTTTGTCTCCCCCGGCTCCAGATGGATTTTGGAAAACTCCCGCAGCTCCTTGACGGGCGCGGGCACGGGGGAGTCCACCCGGCCCACATAGACCTGAACGGCCTCCCGACCCGCCACGCGGCCCGTATTGGTGACCCGGCAGGAGACCTCCAGCTCCTCCCCATCGGACAGCTCTTTTCGGTTCAGGCGCAGCTGGGAATAGGCAAACTGGGTATAGCTCAGGCCGTGCCCAAAGGGAAATACGGGGTCGATTTTCTTTTTTTCATAGTAGCGGTAGCCGACGAAAATTCCCTCCCGGTATTCGCAGCGGTCGCTTCGGTCCTCCCCGGACGGGGTATACAAATAGGCGGGGCTGTCCTCAATTCGCCCCACGAACGTCTCCGCTAGCTTGCCGCTGGGGTTTGTCCGTCCAAACAGGATGCTGCTCACCGCCTCGCCCCCAGCCTCGCCGCACAGATAGGCCTCCACCACGGCCTTCGCCCTGGGCAGCCAGGGCATCGAGATGACGGAGCCGTTGCTCAGCACCACCGCGAGGCGGGGGTTGACGGCCGCCAGCTCCTCCACCAGCCGCACATAGGCCGGAGGAATGTCCAGGCTGGTGCGGTCGTAGGTCTCCGACTCAAAGGATTCCGGCAGGCCGATAAACGCCACCACGGTATGGCAGGAGGCCGCGGCGGCCCGCGCCTGCTCCAGCAGGGCCTCGTTGGTCTCAGCGCCGGAATAGCCCGGCGCGTAAACCAGGCCTGGGCACAGCTTTTTCATCTCCTCCAGCGCGCTGGACACCCGGTACGGGTTGACGTGGGAGCTTCCGCCGCCCTGATAGCGGGGCTCAGCCGCCATCTCGCCGATGACGGCTATTCTGTCGTTTTCACCCAGCGGGAGGATGGAATCCTCATTTTTCAGCAGCACAACCGCGTTTTTCGCCACCTCAGCGGCAAAAGCGTGACCCTCCTCCGGCGAGATTGGCTCAGCGGCCGGAGTCTCTCTCAACGACTGGATCACCCGCAGTATGCTCAAAACGGCGCCGTCCAGGCACTCCTCTTTTAGTCGGCCATCCTCCACCGATTTCACCAGCTTTCGGACGCTGCTGCCGTCGTTACCGGGCATCTGCAGCGACAGCCCCGCTTGCAGCGACGGCACGATCTGATCCATCGCCCCCCAATCCGTCAGAAGAATCCCGTCAAATCCCCACTCCTGCCTCAAAATATCCCGGGACAGGTGGGGATTTTGGGCCGGATAGTCTCCATTGACCTTGTTATAAGAGGTCATAACGGCCTTTACGCCACCCTTTTTGACCACCGTTTCAAAGGCGGCAAGGTAGATTTCCCGCAGCGTGCGCTCGTCCATCACCGCGTCTACGGCCTTCCGGCGGTTCTCCTGGCTGTTTGCGGCGAAGTGCTTGACGCAGGCCGCCGCCGGCGCGGACTGAATCCCCTCCACCATGGCCGCCGCCAGCTCTCCGGCCAGGCAGGGGTCCTCGGAATAATACTCAAAATTGCGCCCGCACAGGGGGGAGCGCTTGATATTGATCCCCGGGCCAAGGAGTATGTCCACTCCGCTCTGCGCCGCCTCCCGGCCCAGAACGCAGCCCATCCGGCGCAGCAGGTCCCTGTCCCATGTGCAGGCGGCGGCGCTGGCCGTGGGATAGCACACCGAGGGGTGGCTCTCGTTGATGCCCAGGTGGTCGCTTTTCTCCACATCCTGCTTGCGCAGGCCGTGGGGCCCGTCCGACATAAACAGAGATGGAATATCATATTCCGGGTAATTCTGCGTCATCCAAAAGTTCATTCCCACACACAGGCGGGCCTTCTCCTCCAGAGAAAGCCGGCTTAATTGAATCTCAGGCTTTTGCATATTTGACACCTCCCGCAGTCATGCGCCGCTCAAAACAACAGTTCAATCACCCTGGTGAGGCAGCCAACCAGGCCGGACAAGCTGGAAAATTCAATGCGCGTGCGCTCCCACACCCACGGCCACACCCGCTCCTTAACGGTATTCCGGCAGGGAACCATGACCAGGTCCCCCGCCCGGACGACATCACCGCCCAAAACCACAAGCTGCGGATCGAAAATGCTGACCAGATTGGAGATTCCCAGTCCCAGGTTCCGCCCTATCTGAGCCAAGGCTGCTACCGCCGCCCCATCCCCCTGCTCCGCCGCGTCGCAGAGCTCGCTGAAGGACTTCTTTGTGGCAATGGAGGAAGCCATCACCTCCCAGCACCCCCGCTTTCCGCAGGGGCAGGGTGGGCCGCTGGGGTCAATCACATAATGCCCCAGGTCTCCGGCAAAGCCGTTGGACCCCCGGTACAGCTGGCCGTCCATCAAAATGCCCCCGCCGATGCCATATCCCACGGACAAATAGATCGCGTTGTCCGCGTCCTTGGCCGCGCCAAAGTGCTTCTCTCCCAAAATCGCATTGTTGGAGGCGGTGTCCGCGATAATCGGCACCTGGAACCGGCGCTGCAAGTATTCCACCACCGGAATATTCCGCCAGTTGATGCTGTGAATGGCATAGAGCATTTTGTCGTCCGGCCTCAGCAGGCTGGCCGTCCCCACGCCGATGCCCAGCAGCTTGTCGGAATAAGCCCCGCAGGTCGAAAGCCCCTCATCCAAAAGGTCAGCCACCTGCGTCAGCACCTCCATGGGGGATTGGGCGGAGGAAAATGGAAGGTCCTTCATCCACAATATTTTGGCCCGGATATTGCTGATGGCGATTTTCATCACCGGCGGCCGGAACAAAATCCCGGCGCACAGGACGTACTGCTCATTAAACATCAGCAGATTCTGCGCCCGCCCCACGCTTCCCTTCAGCGACCCGCTGGGGACAATCATCCCCTCCTCCTCTAAAGAAGCCACGATGCTGGTAATTGTGGCTTTGTTCAGGCCGGTCACTTTGGCCAGGCCGGTGCGAGAAATGGGGGCGTTTTTCCATAGGGCATAGATTACGCTGGTTCGATTCTGCTGCTTCATCCTCGATTGATTAATGACCGACTCTGATTTCATATTCTGTGAACCGCCTTCCCGTCGAAGATACGCGCTGTGGGCATCGGCACTGCCGCCGCTTTTTGCAGCTATTATATACCATCCGGCGGAACAATGCAATATTTATTTTTTTAATAAAAAAACTATTGCTGTTTGAGCTCCCAAGCTTCAACAATAACAAACAATAGCCACCGCTTCAACCCCAGCCATTGTGTACTATTTATAAAAATTTTCAAGATATTTTGGTTGTATTGCTAATTCCTTTTGGGGGAATCGTCTGCTATAATTAGTTTGTTCAATAAACCAATTTAACCCGCACAAAGGAGGAAATCCATCTTGCAGAAGGTAATCGACATCCATGTGCACGTCGGGAGCAGCGCCGCGCTTTACGTGGGTGGCAGCATCGACGTCGTCACCACAAGAATGAAGCTGCACGGAATCACCCATTCCGTTGTCTCGCCCATTCCTGGGTTTGAAGATCCCAACGGCATCGAGTCCGTCCGGCGGATGAACGAGCAGGTGGCCAGCATTCAGCGGGACAACCAGGAGGTATTCCCCATGGTCCTCGGCGTGGCCGAGGCCAGGCACGGAGCCCGGGCCGCTGTCGCCGAGACCGCCCACGCCCTGGGCGAGCTCGAGATGGGCGGCTTGATGTTCCACCACGATTTTGCGGGCGTAGAGATTCATGCCCCGGTGATGGAGAACATTCTGGACGAGGTCATGCGGTATCCCGGCGCCCGCGTGGTGCAGATGCACACCGCCCAGCACTCCATGCTGGAGCCCCCCTTCGGCCTGTGGGTAATGGCCCAGAAATATCCCGACATCACATTCCTCTGCGGCCATCCCATGATGTCCATGATTCAGCTGGACAACATGGCCGCGATTTTAAAGCACTGCCCCAATATCTTCGTGGATACCTGCTGTACGTACACCCACGACCGCGCCATTGAAACCATGGCGGACAAGCTGGGCTCGGTGGATCAGATCATGTTTGGCTCGGATAACCCCTATTGGCACCCCGGGCTGTGCATGGACAAGGTGCTGGTGGACCAGGCGGACCTGTCCCCGGAGGACAAGCAGAAAATCTTCAGCGGAAACTTTGAGCGCGTGTTTGGAAAGGTCGGTGTGTAAAAATGGCAAAAATACTGGACGTACACGTGCATATCGGCGAGGACCTGTACCGCAGCTGCACGCCGGAAATGGCGCTGGAGCGCATGGACCGCAACGGCATCGAGCAGGCGGTCATCTCCCCGCTTCCCACCTATCCCACCCCGGAGGGCGTCAAGAGCAGCCAGAAGCAAAACGACCGCATTGCGGAGGCCCTGCAAAAATATCCCGACCGCTTTGTGCGGGGGCTGGGCGTGGTTGATCCCCGCCACGGCCAGGCGGCGGTCCCCGAGGTGGACCGAATTTTTGGCACGCTGGGGCTGCACGGCCTGCTGTTCAGCAACGACAAGACAGGCCTGACCATGGACAACCCCGTGATGTGCGAATTTTTGTCCCACGCCGCTCAATATGAAAATCCCGTGGTGTTTGCCTACACCTCCCAGTACTCTGTGCTTCAGGCGCCCTTCATGCTGGAGAAAATGGCCAGAAGCTTTCCAAGCATCCAATTTATCAACGGCTCCGCGCTGAAGGACTCCACTCACGCCAACTGCTCCCGCTATATGTCGTCTATCCTGGACAACATATACATTGACATCGCCGACATGAACCAGCTCCTGGGCGTTCTGCGCAGCGCCATCACGGTGAGCGGCATCGACAAAATCCTTTTCGGCAGCAATATCCCCTCCTGCGATATCTGCCCGGAAATCATCAACCTGGAGTCCACCGATCTCTCCGACGAGGAGAAACGCCAGATCTATTACGATAACGCCGCGAAGCTGTTTCGACTGTGACGGCCAACATAAATAAAGGAGGACAATCAAATGAAAAAAAGGATCGCTCTGCTCTTAGCCGCCGCCATGCTCACCGGCATTTTGTCCGGCTGCGCTCAGCCCCCCGCCGCCCAAACCGACCCAGCCCAGCAAACAGACCCGCCCTCCAGCGCGGAGCCAAACCAGGCGGACAGCATTTATGCCCCCTACCAGGGGACGGAACTGGTCTTCATCCGCCACTCCGGATACGAAGCGGATTGGATGACGGAAAAGGCCGAGGAATTTTATCAGATCAGCGGAATCCGCGTGACCGTGGAGCAGATCGCGTACAGCGAGCTGAAAAACAAAATACTGCTGGATATCTCCTCCGCCAGCGGCGCGTACGACATGATTGCCACCACAGAATACTGGCTTTCAGAGTTCAACGAGGGCGGCTGGCTGACGGATATGTACCCCCTGGTCCACAATTCCGACCTCACCGCCGCCGCCTTTGAGTTGGAGGACATCGGTCAGTCCACCCTGGACGCCAACACCATCAACGGCCAGCTGCTGGCCATGCCCTGGAAGTTCAACGGGCAGCTGCTGGCCTACCGCACCGATCTGATTGATACGCCCCCCGCAACCTGGGAAGAATACCTGGAGCTGGCCGAGCAGTTCACCACAAGCGACATGGTGGGCGTATCTCTGGCCCTGTCCCCCAACTCCATTATGGACGTGTACCTCAACCTGCTGTACCAGGCGGGGGGAACGTTCCTCAGCGAAGACAGCACGGTATGCAATCTGGACTCCCCCCAGGCCAAGGAGGCCCTGGAATTTCTGCTGGAATTGACCGCCTATACCAGCGGCGGCGCCACCAACAACCAGTGGCCTGAGTCTGCCGCGGTTTTCGGGCAGGGCGCCGCGGCCATGTATCCCACCATCAGCTCCCAAATCGGAAACCTGGTGGACCCCGAGGTCTCCGCAGTGTCCGACAGCGTAGGCTATGCCGAGCTGCCCGGCGGCGTGGGCTGCCTGTCCACCTGGGGCGTCGCCATCACGGCAAACTGCAAGCAGCCTGAAGCGGCCTGGCTGTTCATCCAGTATATGCTGTCCCCGGAAAACACGCAGGAGTTGGTCGTGGGCACGGCAGGCGCGGACATCCCCGTTCGCTCCTCCCTGCTGCTTTCCGATTCGTTCATCCAGGCCTACCCCCACTACGCGGTCATGAACGCCATCACCCAGGCCGAGGGCCACACCTGGACATACCCCAAAACCACCGCCACCACCGCCATCATGGAGGCCCTCGCCGTCCATCTGCAAAACGCGATTCTGGGCAGCGAGACGGTGGAGCAGGCTCTGAGCAGCGCAAAGACGGAAATCGAAGCGCTGCTGAACGGTTAATCACTGCTGCGGCCCGCGGGAGTACCTCCCGCGGGCCATTCCCCAAGAAAGGATGGGACCACTCTTATGAAAAAGCGCAGCCACGGACTCAGAGGCGGAGAAAACAGACTGATGCTGGGACTGCTCCTGCCATCTGTCCTGTTTGTTTTGGTGATCTCAATCGTACCGCTGGCCTATACCTTCTTCCTCAGCTTTCAAAACTACAGCCTGCTGAACAGTGACGGCGCCCATTTTAACGGCATTCAAAATTATATAGAAATTGTATCAAACCCAGCGATTCGCCAGTCCGTTTGGGTCACATTTCAATATACGATTTCAAGCATCGCCCTGTCCACCTTGGTCGGCGTCGGTCTGGCCGTGGTTGTGAATCAGATCAAAAAGGGAAAGTCATTTTTTCGCGTGGTCTTCTTTGTCCCCATGATGCTCTCCGGCATCGTCGTCGGCGTTTTGTGGCGCTTTCTGTTCAGCACAGATTTGGGCGTCATCAACTACCTGCTGGAAATTGTCGGCGTCGGGCGCATTAATTGGACGGGCAGTGCGGCGGCGGCAATGGCCAGCATTCTAATCGCCGACGTCTGGCAGTGGTAGTCCTACACGTTTATCAACGCCCTGGCCGCCCTGGAGGCCATGAATCCCGAGCCGGTAGAGGCCGCCAAGGTGGACGGCGCGTCGGTCCTCCCGCTGTTTTTTCTCATCAAGCTGCCGGCAATTATGCCCGTTGTGGGCGTCAGCATTGTCTTCCGGACGGTTTGGGCCTTCAGGAGCTTTGATCTGATCTACTCCCTCACCAGCGGCGGGCCGGGCACCTCCACCACAACCATGGCCATTGAAATCTACCGGCTGGCCTTCAACCAGTATAAAATCGGCGCTTCCAGCGCGCTGTCCGTCCTGATGTTCCTGATCCTCACGGGGCTCAGCCTCTTTATTCTGAAAAAAACGCTCAAGGGGGAACCCAAATGAAGCACCGGCGCAGAACTCAAATCGTTTGCTATGCCATCGCCATCGCAGTGACCGCCTTTACCCTGTTTCCTCTTTATTGGACCTTGATCACCTCGTTCAAAACATATCGGGAGGCGTTTGCTCAGCCGCCCCAGTTTTTCGCCATCCCCACGCTGAAGAACTACCTGGAATTTCTGCAGCAGAATCAAATCCTGCTCTATCTGCGCAATTCCATCCTCATCTCCGTGGTCAGCGTGGTGGTGCCCCTGATCCTGGGTCTGTTTGCGTCCTATGCCGTCACCCGCTCCCGGCTGCCCGGCAAGGAGGGCTTCGCCATGTTCCTGTTGGCCTCCCGCTTCATCCCCCCGGTCAGCACGCTGATTCCCACCTATCTCCTGTTCCGCCAGTTCGGGCTGTACGATACCCTCGCCGGGCTGATTCTGCTGAACACCGCAATGAACATCCCCTACGTGGTCTATATGATGCGCGGATTTATTCAGGATGTGCCCCTTGCCATTGAGGAATCCGCCTGGCTGGACGGCGCGGGGCGCCTGCGCACCTTTTTCAGCATCGTGCTGCCCATGTGCAGGCCGGGCATCGCGGCCACGGCAGTGCTCTCCTTCTGCTTCTCCTGGAACGAATTTATGTATGCCATGAATTTGACCAGCCGGAACGCGAAAACTCTGCCCCTGGCCATGATGGCCTACATGGGCGAGAGCGGAACCGAGTGGCAGATGATGGCCACCGCCGGGATTGTCATCCTGCTTCCCACCGTGGTCTTCGCCATTCTGACCCACCGCAACCTGGGCTCCGGTATGTCCTTCGGCGCGGTGAAGGGCTGACCGGGCCCTTCACCGCCCCAGGGCTCACCCCGGCAGGAAGTCCTCTCGCATGGGGTTGAAGATGTCTAACAGCACCCCCGCCTCCAGGCAGGTGCAGCCGTGCTCCACGCCGTCGGTTTTCAGCAGCGTGTCCCCCGGTCCAACCTGGTGGGTCTCCCCGTCGATGGTGAAGGAAAAGCGTCCGCTGACCACATAGGTAATCTGGGTGTGGGGATGGCTGTGCAGCGCCCCCACCGCCCCGGTCTCAAAAGTGTTCTCCACACACATCAGTTGACAGTTGTAAGCCAACACCCGGCGGACCACGCCCTCCCCGGCCCGCTGGGGCAGCGTGTCCCCATGGTACACCCAGCGCTGGTCCTGCCGGGTAAACGCGGGGGCGGGCAGATATTTTTTCAGGGTGGCCCGCACCGCCCCCGGCCCCGCCAGCATCTCCCGGAGCATCCCGCCGATTTTTTCCGCCAGCCCCGCCTGACACAGATCCACGGCGAACAGCG
>ERZ779637.784-NODE-784-length-17683-cov-6.945711_pt1 | contig 17683 bp, 23 predicted proteins | sample MGYA00514196_ERZ779637 | MGnify/ENA primary metagenome ERZ779637 (study PRJEB29562, sample SAMEA4376700) | mouse gut metagenome | isolation source: Cecum | study: EMG produced TPA metagenomics assembly of the A DSS colitis mouse model was used to assess the...
GAATCACCGCCGTTTCTTTTATTATACCTCGAAACAACAATAATTACCAGAAATACTTATCTAAATATCAGCATGTCAGTACACTAGTTCCCTTGCGGTATTGGAGGTCATAAACGCCTTCGCAAAAGCGGCGCTGCTATATTTCTTTTCGGCAGATAATTCAAATAGTCTGCCCTGTATATCACATAATTTTAACTGTAACTCGTCCATTATTGCCCTCCGTTCTTCGCCCTGTCGAGAATTTCGTCGAAGAACAATCCTTCACGGCGATAATTCCTGCAAATATCATTGGCAAGAGAGATCCCTCTTATACGGTTTGCTTCGGCAGTATCCTTTATAAATGATCTTTCGAGATAGGAAAGGCTTATTTCGGATTCCATGCGAACCGCATCACATCCCTTTTGTGAAACCACCACATATTATCAAAAAACATGCGGTCGTTAGCAATATTCCCTATAATTAAATCTTTGTTTAAAGTCATATCACGATATTTGTCATAGAAAGGCGTACTGTTCATTTTTTCCATTTTTCCTCTGTGATACGCCACAAGCATTGCCCGGTCAATATCGGCAGGGAATACAATTTGAGCGAGTTTATCTGTAGCAATGGAAACGATATAGAATTTGGACTTTTCATAGTCGCAAATCAAGGCCAGCGCCTGACCAGGATCGGTTCCTATATAGAAACCTTTACCAAAGTCGCATTGTTTACGGCTTTTAGGCTCAATTCTTTTTTAAAATCATATCATAAACGGGAATGGCCTTTTCTTCTCTGCTTAAAAAGCTGTGAGACAGCAGCCGGATGATGGATTAGGGATGGAAAGTTAGAGGTCGTTGCCTGTCAAGGCGCATACCTTATATCCAAGGAATGGCTCATCGATTATCTTGCCGATACGGTCAATGAGAACCGTGCATCAAAATCAGCCGATCACATAGAGTTGATTAATCAATACCAAAATTATAATAATTGTGATTTTCGATAAATGAATTGTTTTTTTAAATATTTTAAAATAATAACTTAATAAATTTACGAAATTTCCGTAGATGTGATTGACTTTTGCCTCATGCGGTCTATACTATAAAGTAAAAGCATTATATCTTGGAGGCAGTGACGATGTTGCTAATGTTTAAGGTGAAGAATTACACCTCTTTTAAAAATGAATCGATTCTGGATATGAGAGCGACGTCTTATGTGCAGCACCCTTCTCATGTTATACGTGTGAACGACAAGCTCGGCCTGCTTAAAACTACGGCCTTATACGGCGCCAATGCATCTGGTAAGTCAAATTTGATTTCTGCCATGTTTTTCTTTGAACAATACATTTTCTCACAGTTCATCAACAAAAAGGACAATGAGGACTTTGCGTTTAGTGATGCTGGGTTGAAAATGAAACTGGAGCCATTCACACTCTCCAATGACGGAAATGAAGCATCTGAGTTTGATATCATCTTTCTTCGTAACGGAAAGCAAATTCAGTATGGCTTTGAGTGTACGCCAAAAGAAGTTCTAAATGAATGGTTGTTTATTGACGATAAAAAGGTTTTTGAGCGCAGTGGAACAGAGCTCTCTTTTGGTAGCAAATATCAGAAAATATTAGGCGCCTATAAGAAATTGCCTGTAGAGAGGCTCTATATTGCGGTACTTGAATACTTTCTTGACGACGAGTCTAAGGAAACTGTTCTTGGTGATTTTATCTCTTTCTTTGATAATGAATATAATGTGTTCACTGAAATTCTCTTTGAATCAACCGTAAAAGGCTTGGCCGGAATCGTAGGGCTTTCTCAAAAGCTGGTCAGAAACAAAACATTTAAAGAAAAGGTTGAACACTACCTCCGTTTAATTGATGTGGGTATCTTACGCCTTGATGTGCAAACAGAAACTGTTGTAAACGAACGCACAGGCAAGAAAAAGAAAGAAAGGGTGGTTCGTACTGTTCATAATGTTTACGATGAAGCCGGTAATGTGGTTGGCGAAAAACTGTTCGAACTGCAACAGGAGTCTACCGGTACTCTCCGTTTCCTCATGTATATCCAAAATATCATCGAGATGATTTCAAGGGGTGGCGTTTTTATTGTAGACGAAATGTCGGCAAGGCTACACCCTCTTCTGACCAAGCTCATCGTGGATATTTTCTGCTCCGATCAGAACAAGAAAGCTCAGTTGATCTTTACCACGCATGATATTTCATTGCTGAACTACAATCAGTTTCGCCGTGATGAAGTTGTATTCGTGGATAAAAACGAGCGTGGAGAGTCCGAGCTCTATGCCCTTTCTGATCTGAAAGTCCGTGAGGATGCAACCTTCAGCAAGGATTATTTACAAGGAAAGTATGGTGCAATTCCAATCTTTAATTACAATGAAATTAAAGGCGGTGAATTGGATGGGTAGAACATTGTTATCTCCACAACGCCTTGCCGGAACTAAGAAAACAAACATTGGGCGAATTATCATTTTCTGTGAGGGAAAAACCGAGAAATACTATTTTGACTATTTCGCAGAAATTATCAAGAAAAACAAATATACCGATGTTGAGGTCGTCTTAGAAACAGCTAACGGTAATGCGCAAACTGTACTAAGCCATGCCAATAACTTTATGTCCGATGAGGAGCACAACCGTCTGTTCAGCGCTTATGGCAAGTATCTGGCCTTTGACTGTGATGATCCTCCGAACATCCAAGACGTGGTGTTGGCAGCCAAAGATTATGAGTTGCTTGTCTCAAATCACCTATTTGAAACATGGCTATTGATGCATTTTGAGGATGTGGATGTTAAACTCTCCAAGCGGGAAATTTACCGCCGTTTGTCGGAACATCTACACAGTTCCTATTCCAAAGGGCATAAAGGCAAGACTCGTGAGATTGTCCAGAATGGCGATATTGAAAAGGCCATCGACAATGCCAAAGCACTGGAGCGGCAGTATGACACCGAGGGAAAAAGCGTATTTACTAGCATTAAAGATATGAATCCATACACAAGCGTTCATAAGCTGGTTGAGCAGTTTATGGTAGAAATTTCGGAATGATTTGGGAGGACTTCAAATGTACAATAGTAATTTTGATCCGTTACAAGCAAAAAATGCGGGAAGCGAAGAAGTAGTTATTATTATGAGAGGGAACTGATGAATGAGGGAGACAATCCGCCGATTGGAATTGTTTTGTGTGCGGATAAGAGCGAATCGGTGGTTAGGTTCACATTGCCAGAGAATGAAACACAGATTTTTGCATCGAAGTATAAATTGTATTTGCCGAGTGAGGAAGAATTGCTGCAGGAGTTAAGGCGGGAGTATCGGGCGTTGGAGGATGAGAAGATTACTGAAACCGAAGATACAAAATCGGAACAATTCAATAAATAAACGGTCAAATAAAGTTTAGGTTAAGGAGGAGAAAATGAAACAGTTTTTATATCTTGATACGGATATAGTAAATTCTATTATTGCACAGTCAGAGCAAGGGCTGATACAATCATTTTCAGACGAACAAATGTCGAGTGATACAGAATCGGATAGCTTCAAAATGGCGGTGGATGGCAATGCAAAATTTGGTGGTTCACTTGCAAAACTGGCAAAAGCGGAAGCTAATTTGTCAGGAAGTTTAGAATCTGTGGAGAATAATTCGTCAACATCAACTTCTCGTGAAATTATTTCTAAGACAATGCACGATGCGGCTTTTAATATAGCATATAATTATATTGTTCCAACAGTAATTGAATATGGTAATCAGAGTGTGGACGATACAGGTAATTATGTGGAAATGAAACGAGTATTTGACTTTGTTGATTTCGATTACCTTGAAGGATTATTTGAGGAAGACGGTATTATAGATTATATAAAAAAGAATGCAGCTGAGCAAATTACAGCTGAGGCCGAAAAAGCGAAAGAAGGGCATAATCGAGAGCAATTACGTAAAGCAGGAATTAATTTTAAAGCAGAAGTTAAAAAAATCGTGGCTGATAGCAATAAGTCGTATGACGATATTGCAATAATCCTTAAAGTATTAAGAGGATTGATACCTTATAAGCGTATGCTAATTTCAAATGACGGATATTTGATTCCATTAAATACAAAGTACTTTAGGGTTGACCCAATAGATTTAGGATTTAAATATGGTGGTGAAATTACTTGCGTCGGGATGATTACTAATATAATAGGGGAAGATACTAATCCTAATGATGATAAAAATATTTTTGCATCATTGCAATTTGCTGTAAATGAAATATTGAGAAATATATTGCCGACAAACCAAAGTAATCTTTGTGTTATTCATCCTATTGCGATTTATTATGGGGAATAATGAATATAAAATGATACGTATATTGTCAAAGTTTTTTTCTGAAATATTTGCGTTTTTTTGTCTTTTGATACAATGAAGCCAAGAAAGAACGGTGGATAGTATGAGGGAAAAGAAAACTCTCTTATTATGAAGACAGCAAAGCCCATGAGACCGCTTATTCTTAAGGATTTTAAGAGTAAGTGGCTTTTTGGCGTGTTGCATATGCTCATCTGGACTATAATTCCAATTTGTCCTCTGCGGATGCAATAGAAAAGGGCTTAAGTTAGGCATTGGGAGTAATCTCATAAGAAAATGGCATATTGCATCAGCAGATACAAAATGCATAGTGGATACGCCAAGTGCATAGGGCAGAGTTCGAAAAGAGCGTTCTTTGCACGAAAACGAACAATTATGGGAGAAAGCTGAGGATTTACTCCCCGAAAAAGCGGCGGAATGAAAAAAACCACAAGCGGCAAATCCGCTTGTGGACGTAAATTTCTGGCGGAGAGTGTGGGATTCGAACCCACGTGCCCGGTAAAGGACAACTGCATTTCGAGTGCAGCTCGTTATGACCACTTCGATAACTCTCCAATTATTGCAATCCCTATTCTATAGTAAAATAACGCATTTGGCAAGTACATTTACAGAATTTTTCGTGGGCTGCAAAAACGTTATTCAACCGTAAGCCTGCAGTTTTCGTTTTGCTCATTATTACATACTCTTTTTCCGACGAAACCTGCGATTTCTGTTATAGTGTCTAAAGAATTGCCTTCTATTTCAAATATAAAAATCTGCCTGCTTTAGCAGACGTACAAATCAAGCAGATTGATAATTTTAATTTGCAATCTTTTCAGTCGGATTAATGTTTTTTGTTGTACATATCATACTATAGGTTTAGATTGAGTACAACGAGATGTTGTTATACCTTTGCAAATAGATATGTTAATATTAAAACAAGACAGCAGAACGTATAAATTAGTGGGAGGATTGCAATGAAAACAGAAAACATCGGTGAAATTATATGTCAAAACCGCCAAAACAAAAAAATGACGCAGGAAGAATTTGCCTCCCGTTTGGGGGTTACCCCGCAGGCGGTCAGTAAATGGGAAAGAGGAAACGGACTTCCGGATCTTTCTTTGATTGAAGGAATCTGCACAATTCTGCAAATTAACGCAAACGTTCTTTTGGGTATCAATGATCACAGAGTGATTGAAAATAATAATACGGCTATGGAACGGGAAATAAAAAACAATATGTTTGCCGAACCTTTGACAATAGAATTCGGAGAGGCAGTGATATCTTATGTGGCAGCAGGTCTTAATACGGATTACGTCAATCTGAAGCGAAAGGAACTGGTCCGGGACACCGGAATACTTATGCCGTTAATCCATATGCGGGATAATACTGAAATGGAAAAGAACGCTTACCGAATACTTTCCTATGATAAAGTTTTTCGGCAAGGCATGATAGAAGTCGGCGATGAGGAAGTATATGCTTCCATTATTAATCAGACGGTACAAGTCTGTAAGGATAATTATGCATGGATCCTGAACAAACAGATTGTAAAGACCATGATAGATAATATTAAGGAATTGTATCCGGGAATTGCGGACGGACTGGTGCCCGAAAAAATCAGCTATCTGCAGCTTGAACGCCAATTGCAGAATATGTTGAAACAGGGAAAATCAATACGGGACATGATTCATATTCTGGAAGAAATGGAAGAGGCACTTCCGGGATAAAATAAAAAATAGCGAAACGGCCCCGCATTCAGGGCTGTTTCTATTATGAAAGGCATAGGACTATTCATTCAAAGACGTGTCAATTTTACCGTTTTCTTTTTCCTCAATATGCCTAATCAGTACATATTCAATATAATTAGTTAGAGAACGGTGTTCGTTTGTTGCAAGAATTCCAATTTTATCAAAAACTTCATCTGATAGACGTAATGTGAAAACACGTTTATTAGTTGCCATTTTTATCCTCCAGTTTGGCTATAATTTAATGATAATCCATTTTCGGCAATTGATATACAGTCATTTGACAGTCTAATGATGTCATTTTATGCTTTATGGGTAATTAATAGATGAAAAAATATACTAATGTGATAAAAATTAAAGTGTATTGCAGGTCTTTTATAAGAGAAAATCTTAAATTTCATAATATGAGTTTAAATAATAAAAAAGGATCAGAAGAAGAGCATAAAGTTGATTGGGAGGAGTTATTTTGATAACCTTTCAATGTGACTTTGTCACGGAATAAATCTTCTTTCTTCCGTATAGTAATGTTTAAAACAGAAGGAATTGTGTTTTCACGGATTACCGGAAACATGGAGGTATTTATGAAAAGAAAGGCCATAATCAGTACAAAAGAATGTGTCGCCTGCGGGTGCTGCATAAAAGTCTGCCCCAGGGCGGCTATTTCAATACCCCTTGGCATGTATGCGGAAGTTAACAAAGAATTGTGCGTGGGATGCGGAAAATGCGCACAAGAATGTCCGGCATGCGTTATTACGTTACAGGAGGCAGAGCAATGACACAAAATAAGAGATGGTATGATTATCTTTGGGTTGTTTCCTTAACCTATCTGGTTTTGGGCTTTTTCAATATTCTGTTTGCCTGGCTGGGACTTCTCTGCTTTTTTATTCCCCTTATAATTGCCGTGGTAAAAGGCAGTAAGGCTTATTGCAATAAGTATTGCGGCAGAGGACAGCTGTTTTCCCTTCTGGGCGGCAGATTTGGGCTTTCCCGTAAAAAGGACATTCCTAAATGGATGAGATCAAAATATTTCAGATACGGATTTTTAATTTTCTTTTTTGCGATGTTTTTCCTGATGCTGTGGAATACGTACCTGGTTTTTGCGGGAACAAGGAACCTGAAAGAATCGGTGACGCTGCTGTGGACCTTTAAAGTTCCGTGGCGCTGGGCTTACCACGGTACGTTATTTTCCGACGGAGTGGCGCAGTTTGCGTTTGGTTTTTACAGTGTAATGATGACTTCCACGATTCTCGGATTGATAACCATGATTCTATTTAAACCGCGTTCCTGGTGCGTGTACTGCCCCATGGGAACTATGACACAACTGATCTGTAAGGCCAGAAATGTGACCGCGTCACAGAAAATGCAGAAACAGCAGGATACAATAGAGACACCAACAAGAGAAAGGAAGGTATAAACATGTCAGTACTTAATGTTAATAAAAGCAACTTCAATTTGGTAAAAAACAGTGATAAGCCGGTTCTTTTGGATTTCTATGCGGACTGGTGCGGACCCTGCCGCATGGTTTCACCTCTGGTAGACGAGATCGCGGAAGGCAATCCCCAGTATCTCGTGGGAAAAATCAATATAGACAACGAACCGGAGCTGGCCCAGGCGTTTGGCGTTTTAAGTATTCCTACGCTGGTCGTGATGAAGGAAGGAAAAGTCGTGGAACAGTCGGTGGGGGCAAAACCCAGAGCCCAGATTCTGGCAATGTTACAGGGTTAAGTCCCGGAGACGTTTTTTATCAAGGATCTTAATACCCTTGCGTGAAACCTCTACGATCCCTTCGTTTGCAAAATATTTCAACATTCTTGACACAACCTCGCGGGCAGAACCCATATACCGGGCAATCTGTTCGTGAGTAAGCGTCAGGGTATCGCTGCCCGTTCGGGTTGATTCATCGGAAAGAAAAATAGCGAGCCGTTTATCCATGCTCATAAAAAGAATTTGCTGCATTACCCACATTACGTCCGAAAAACGGCTGACCGCCGTTTCCAGGGAAAAAATCTTAATGCACGGATTGCGTTCCGAAACCGCCGCGAAGGCAGGACCGCTTATTACATAACATTCACTGTCCTCCTCGGCGTCCAGAAACACATCGAAGGTAATACTCTGAAGAACACAGGAAGCCGACAGCATACACATGTCTCCCCTGTGCAGCCGGTAGAGCGTGACGCTTTTGCCGTCTTCCGACATCATATAAAGCCGGAGGCTTCCGGTATGAACAAATATGACGCCGGAACACTCGTCGCCGTCGTGGACGTTAGTTCCTCTTGGATAAGTCAGGGCCAGAGAATGGCGGCAGATATAATCCCGGTCCGCTTCCGATATCTCTTCCCAAAAAGGAAAATTTTCTTTATAAACATTTTCAAATATAGAATTCATTCAGATATATCCTCCCGGTCCGGTAAAATTGTATCACTATTTTTACAATCTGTCGAGGCCGCGGGAGAACTCCAATTTTTATTGAGAAATCCCTGCGAATGTGCTAAAATAATAAACAGTTAAAAATACATACAGGAGGGACATCAGATGAAAAGAATCGGTATGTTAACAAGCGGTGGCGATTGTCAGGCATTAAATGCGGCGATGCGCGGAGTTGGTAAAACCTTATTTCAGAGTGGGGAAGAAGTAGAAATTTATGGCTTCCTGGATGGTTATAAGGGCCTTATCTACGGCGATTTTAAAATGTTGAACCATTCGGATTTCTCGGGAATCCTTACCAAGGGCGGTACGATCCTTGGAACGTCCAGAACTCCCTTCAAGCAGATCCGGGAACCGGATGAAAAAGGCAACGATAAAGTAGAGTGCATGAAACAGACCTACTACAAATTAAAACTGGACTGCCTCGTTATTCTGGGCGGCAACGGGACCCATAAAACGGCGAATCTCTTAAGGGAAGAAGGCTTAAACGTAATCACGCTGCCCAAGACCATCGATAACGATCTTTGGGGAACGGATATGACCTTTGGTTTCCAGAGTGCGGTCAACATTGCCACGGAATGTATCGACTGTATCCACACTACGGCATCCTCTCACGGACGCGTATTTATCGTGGAGGTTATGGGACATAAAGTGGGATACCTTACTTTGAACGCCGGAATGGCCGGCGGAGCGGATATCATTCTGATTCCCGAAATACCTTATGATCTTAATAAAGTTATTGCCAAAATCGAAGAACGCAGCAAAAACGGCAGCCATTTTACGATTCTGGCGGTGGCGGAAGGGGCGATTTCCAAAGAAGACGCCAAACTGAGCAAAAAAGAATATAAAGAGAAAATGAAGAATTATAAATATCCTTCCGTATCCTATGAAATTGCGGCAAGAATTACCGAAAAGACAGGACAGGAAGTACGCGTTACAGTGCCCGGACATACACAAAGAGGCGGCAGCCCGTGTCCTTATGACCGCGTGTTTGCGAGCCGTCTGGGTTCCGAGGCCGGCAAGCTGATTCTGAAGGGAGAATATGGATTCATGGTAGGCTACAAAAACCGGGAAATTGTCAAGGTTCCGCTGGAGGATGTGGCCGGCAAGCTGAAGATGGTGGCTCCCGATGCGGCCATCGTAAAAGAAGCCAAGATGTTAGGCATCAGCTTCGGAGACTAATGCGGCGCCCGGACGCGGCCCGCATATGCAGGAGGAATAAGCATGTCATATACAGCCCTTTATCGGAAGTTCCGGCCCGATAATTTCAGCGATGTAAAAGGGCAGGATCATATTGTCACAACCTTAAAAAATCAAATAAAGGCCAACCGTATCGGGCATGCATATCTTTTTACAGGAACAAGAGGAACCGGAAAGACCACGGTTGCCAAAATTTTTGCCCGTGCCGTTAACTGTGAGAATCCGGCCGATGGGAATCCCTGCGGCGAATGTCGTACCTGCAGGGCCATTTCCTCAGGAAACAGTATGAACGTGATAGAGATCGACGCCGCTTCCAACAACGGCGTCGATAATATCCGCGAGATTGTGGATGAGGTCTCCTATTCCCCCACGGAAGGGAAATATAAGGTTTATATTATAGATGAAGTGCATATGCTTTCCATAGGCGCGTTTAATGCGCTCCTTAAAACCCTGGAGGAACCGCCCTCTTACGTAATCTTTATTCTGGCGACTACGGAGGTACACAAAATTCCCATTACAATTTTGTCGCGGTGCCAGAGATATGACTTTAAACGAATCGGTATAGAAACCATTACAGACCGTCTGCGGGAGCTGATGGAGCAGGAAAAGGCGGAGGTGGAAGAGAAAGCCCTCCGCTATATTGCGAAAGCCGCGGACGGTTCTTTGCGCGATGCATTAAGCCTTCTGGATCAGTGTATTGCCTTTCACCTGGGAGAAAAATTAACCTACGATTTGGCGCTTGACGTACTGGGAGCCGTAGATACCGGCGTATTCAGCCGTCTCTTACGCTGCGTGCTGGAACGGGATGTTCCGGGTTGTGTGGCTCTTCTGGAGGATATCGTTATGCAGGGGCGGGAGCTGTCCCAGTTTGTAACGGATTTTACATGGTATCTGCGAAACCTTATGCTGATTAAGTCCTCGGATCTTGTGGAGGATGTGATCGATGTTTCATCGGATAATCTTGTAAGACTGAAGGAAGAAGCGCAGCTGGCGGATATGGATACAATTATGCGTTATATCCGCATTTTTTCGGAATTATCCGGGCAGCTGCGGTATGCGTCCCAAAAGAGGATTCTGATAGAAATCGCATTGATTAAATTATGTAAACCAGCCATGGAAACCACGCAGGACGCGATACTTGACCGGATTCGAGAAGTGGAGGATAAGCTGGAAAAAGGCGTCATGACCGTTCCTGCAAACAGTCCGCCGCAGCCGGAAGGATCAGCTGCGGCGTCTCAAAAACCCCGGCCGCCCATACCCAAAGCCGTTCCCGACGATATCCGGCAGATTGTGGCCAAGTGGCCGTCAATCGCAGGGAACGCCGATAATCCCATGAAAATGTACTTGAAGTCGGCCAGACTCAGCCTGGGAGGCGAGAATCGACTGCTTATGGTGGTGGAAGACGGCATTGCTTCGGATTACTTTTTGAAACATCCGGAGAACACGGAGCAGCTGGAACGGCTTCTTGCGGATTTTGCGGGAAAAGAAGTGAGCGTAACCGTCCAGCCGGTGCGTAATGAAAGAGAATTTGAACAAAACTATGTAGACCTGTCCCAGATTATCCATATGGAGATCGAGGAAGAATAAAAATCAGGAGGATTAATAATGGCAAAACGCGGAGGCTTTCCGGGAGGCGGGATTCCCGGCAATATGAATAATCTCATGAAACAGGCGCAGAGAATGCAGCGTCAGATGGAAGAAAATCAAAAAGAAATGGAGACGAAAGAATTTTGTGCAGCGGCCGGCGGAGGCGCTGTAGAAGTAGTGGTTACCGGTAAAAAGGAAGTTGTGAAGGTGCAGCTCAGTGAAGAAGTAGTAGATCCGGAGGATATTGAAATGCTGCAGGATCTCATTGTAGCGGCGACTAATGAAGCGCTTCGGAAAGCGGAAGAAGCCAATGCCGAGTTAATGAATAAGATGACGGGCGGACTGGGAGGAGGCTTTCCCTTCTGATGGATTTGTACAGCGGACATATTAACCGGTTAATAGAGGAATTGGCGGCGCTTCCGGGTATCGGCTCCAAGTCTGCGCAGCGGCTTGCGTTTCATCTCATCAACATGCCGAAAGAAAGGGTGAACCGCCTGGCAAAAGTGATATTGGAAGCAAAAGAGAACGTCCGATACTGTTCTGTGTGCTGTACTCTTACCGATCAGGATATCTGCCCCATCTGTGCAAACGATAAACGGGATCACAGGACCATTATGGTGGTGGAGAATACAAGAGATCTGACAGCTTATGAAAAAACAGGAAAATATGAGGGGATTTACCATGTGCTGCATGGGGCGATTTCTCCCATGCTGGGAATCGGACCTAACGATATTCGCCTGAAAGAATTAATGACCCGCCTGCAGGGGGAAGTGGAGGAAGTGATCATTGCCACCAATTCCAGCCTGGAAGGGGAAACGACGGCTATGTATATCAGTAAAATGATAAAACCTACGGGAATCCGTGTTACAAGGATAGCAAGCGGCGTTCCGGTAGGCGGCGATCTGGAATACATAGACGAAGTAACTTTACTTCGCGCTCTGGAGGGCAGAGTGGAATTGTAACGGTATGGAGGATTCACGATGGTAATAAAGAACAGCTTCGGTACATGTAAATGCGGAAAAGAAATTTTTCTGTATACCATCGAAAATAATAATGGCTGCCGTGCGTCGGTCATTAATTACGGCGCGGTTCTCGTTAACTTGTGGATACCGGACCGGCGGGGAGAACTGCGGGACATCGTTCTCGGCTTTGACAGACTGGAGGACTATTACGGCAACGATAATTTCTTTGGTTCTACGGTGGGACCCAACGCGAACCGGATCGGCGGAGCCGCATTTTCTCTGGATGGGAAAACGTATCATCTGGATGCCAACGACGGAAATAACAATCTTCACAGCCATAAACAGAATGGTTACCATAAACGTTATTGGGAGGCCGCAATCGGAGATAACTGTGTCGCTTTCTTTTTGGAGGATGACAATACGCTGGGATTTCCGGGAAAAAAGGACGTGCAGGTTACATATACCCTGAACGACGCCAACCAGCTTAAGATAACGTATCATGCGGAAAGCGACCGGGATACCCTGCTGAACCTGACGAATCACAGTTATTTTAATTTGGAAGGACACCGGACGGGAAATATTGAATCCCATATTTTAGAGCTTTCGGCTTCTCATTTTACGCCTGTGGCAAAAGGCGGTATTCCGACCGGCGAAATAAGAAGTGTAGAGGGGACTCCTTTTGACTTCAGAACTCCCAAAACAATCGGACAACATATAGACGCGGACAGCAGCCAGCTAAAACGGACGGGAGGCTACGATCATAACTGGGTACTGGACGGACAGGACGGAACGGTGCGCAGATTTGCGTGCGTAAAAGCGCCTGCCAGCGGAATCAGGATGAATGTTTATACGGATCTGCCGGGCGTACAGTTTTATGCGGGTAATTTTATCGACAGGCAGACAGGAAAGGAAAACTGTATTTACAGTAAGCGCCAGGGATTTTGCCTGGAGACACAATATTTTCCGGATTCCCCTAACAGACCGGAATTTCCCTGCGCCGTATTCGGACCGGACCGGTCTTATGATTCCACTACAATTTATGAATTTGCAGCCGTTCAATAATGCAGCCGGGAATACTGCCATGAATTATAAGGATATGGCAGTATTTTTTGTCGATGAATTCGTGGGGCGGGATGACAGTTTACGCTAAAAAACGAGGAATCCATTCGTTATACTGAGAGAAAACAGGTAAGAAATGCTTGTGGAGGTGTAAAGGAATGGACATACCTAAAAATACGACTCAAGTGGGAGAAGTACACGGCGATTATAAAGTTTTTATTGAAGATTATGTAATTTCTTATTTAAAGCAGCTCTGCAGGCAGGAACCCGACCGTAAGAAAAGAGTTGCTTTTTACGGGATTATGCGAACAGAGGGAAAGCTTCAGTATTTCTTTTTATACGGCGGCAGCGAGGTGACGCGGCATGGGCGGACGGACACTTATCTGGCGGATCAGGATTATGAAGAGATAACCTGGGCGGGCGCGAAGTATTTTGAATCTTATGTGCCCCTTGGATTTATAACTATTGAAGACGAATTGCCGGAGGGAATTTATCTGTTTCTTTCCGGCCGTGAGACCTATGTAAAAGGGTATCACATATTCTACGAAAAAAACGAAAGCATGCTGGCTTTCATGATACACAGGCAGGCGGCGGAAGAAGAAAAAAAGTCGGTGGAGCCCCAAATACGGGAGGAACACAAGGAAGAACCGGCACAGGAGGCGAAGCAGGAACAGGAACCTGCGCCGGCGCACAGCCAGTTGAATCCGGTAAGCCCGGGACGGCATCCGCTGCGGGAGAGGAAAGCGGCAGCAGTGAGAGAAGAAAATGGCAATACGGGTGAAATCAGAATTTTCGGAATTGTAAAATCGGCGGCAGCGGCTCTTTTCATTGTTCTTTGCGTTACGGCTATTTCTACGATGAACGGCCTGGGCAAAATAGAAAACCTTCAGAATTTTTTTCAAAAAGCCTTCCAGACCATGACCGAAAAAAAACTGCCGGACCGGGAGGCGGAAAAAATACAGGCATCCGCCGATCCCATAATAGAAGAAGCGGACTATTCTGTTTCGGAAGGAGATAATCAGGAAGACCTGTTCGGTAAAATGCAGCAGGAAAACGCACAGACGGCGCCTACAGACCCGGTACAGGCAGAACCGGCAAAAGCGCCGGCGGCACAGAATAAAACGCATACCATTCAAAGAGGAGAAACTTTAAACGCAATCAGTAAAATGTATTATGGCGATATTAGTCAGGTGGGAGCTATTTGTGAATTGAACGGAATTACAAATTCTGATAATATACAGGTAGGACAAAAAATCATATTGCCCTGATAAATATTGTGTTATACTAAGATAAAAAAGGAATTGTCATGTCAAATATCAGGTCATACTTAAAAGAAAAGGAAAGAAGAAACGCCGGTCAGCAGCCTGATTTTTCCAAACAGATTAAAAAGCACCGAATGAGTATTTTTTATCGAACGGCATTGGCTGTTTTTCTGATTGTTGCCATTGTAATTGTTTTATATATACAGGACCGGAATAAGGTTTATACCCAGATGAGTCAGATTTCTACCGTTCCGCGTCAGGAAATATCCGGTGTCAGGGATCTGGGACTGGACGGCAAGGTGGTAAGCTACAGCAATGACGGAATTTCCTGTATGGATTCAAAAGGAAATGCCATATGGAATCAGACCTATGAAATGCAGAACCCCATGATTGCCGTTTGCAGGGATGTACTGGCGGTAGCGGATTATAACGGCCGGAATGTATATGTCATGAACAGCGAGAAAAAATTAGGCGAGATCAGCACCAACATGCCCGTGCATTACATATGTGTAGCAGCTAACGGGGTGGTTCTGACGGTTCAGGAAGATTCCAAAGTAACCTGGATCAATATGTATGATTCCCAGGGAAAGGAATTGGTCAGTATACCCACAAGAATGAACGATACAGGCTACCCGTCCGCGGTCAGTCTGTCGGATAACGGCAAGCTGGTAGCGGTTTCCTATACCTATGTGGAAGCCGGACAATTACAGACAAGGGTTGCGTTTTACAATTTTGGAGCCGTGGGAGAAAACCAAATTGATCACTTGGTGGCAGGCTATAATTACACCGATACTTTTATACCGTATATTCATTTTATAAATGACAATACGGCGTTTGCGGCGGCCGATAACCAAGTTATATTATACAAGGGCGGCGAAGTGCCCGAAACGCATATGCTGCGCCTGATCGACGAAGAAATTCAGGCAGTATACACAAGTGATAAATATATCGGCCTGGTTTACTTTAACAGCGATCTGGAAAGCACATATCGCTTAAGCGTTATGGATATTCAGGGAGAAGAAATTGTATCGATTCCTTTTGAACTGCAAAGTATCAGTGATGCCGGAATTATATTCGGAGAAGACGTTATCACCATCTATAATGAACAGAAGTGCATGGTGTATAATATTTCCGGCAGACTCAAATACAGCGGAACGTTTGAAAAAGCAGTCCGAACCATGATTCCGGTTTCAGGACAGTTCCGGTATGTGCTGGTAACGGCGGATTCAATAGATGTGGTAGAATTGAAATAGGCGAATTACATAAGAAAGGATTTAGAGTATGAATATTTTGCTGATTGTGGTCGGTATTATTCTGATTTGGAGAGTGATTGAAGGTTTTCGGGTAGGAATGGTGCGGGAAATTATATCCATGGTGTCGCTGATTGTGATGTCCGTAGCCGTGGTATTGCTGGGGATTGCCTTGAACAGTTATATGGAAAAGGCAATTGTGAAAATGATTGTAGCCATTATTTTGTTTCTGGTATTGTGCATTGTGCACCGGATTATCAGCCTTGTATTCTTTTCGGCAAAGATGATTGCCAAGCTGCCGGTAGTACACGGATTTGACAGGCTGCTGGGAGGCGTTGTGGGAATCCTGGAAACCGTTTTGATTACCTGGGTTATTTTTGCACTTGTAATGAATTTCGGCATGGGAGCCATTGGGCAGCAGATTTTACTCTGTGTAAAAGACAACAAGCTGTTGACGTTCCTGTACGAGCATAATTACCTTGCCTACTGGGTTGGAATACTCAGCGAAAAAGCCTCCTTTATTCCTTTGCAAATGCAGGATATAACCGATGCAGCTGAAAATGTTATAGGCATTATTTCCGAATAATATAAGGGAAAACTTCCGTTTTTGTAATGCCCATACGGCGTAGCTGTTCCACGCTGCTTCGCACGTCCGCTTCCGTATTATATTCCGGAATGTGCGGTATCCGGATATGCAGTTGATCCTTTTTGCCGGATTTTATCAGAAGTTTCAGATTATGAAGCATTAACGCCTGATTTTTCCCCGTGTATTTTTTGTAAATTTCCGGATTCATGTCCTTGATGTCGACGATATATTCGTCTATGTCATCAAGGACCTTTTTTAACATATTTTCTCCTATATTTAAAGAAGTTTCTATGTTGATCCGCCAGTTTGAAGAAGCCAGCCTGCGGAATGCATGGATGAAATCGGCATAAAGAAGCGATTCTCCGCCGCCGAAGGTTATTCCGCCTCCGGTGGACTGAAAATATAAGTCGTCTATTTTTACGGCCTCTAATAACTTTTCCGGCGTATATTTTACAGTCTTTTCCGGATTGCGGATCACTCCTTCGTTTATACAATATCTGCAGTGCAGGGGACAGCCGCAGGAACCGACTAAAGTAATAACGCCGCCACCGTCTGATGTAAGACGATGGCGCAGTATATTAATAACGGGAAGTGTGTTGTCCATAGATGTATATTCCTCCGGGTCAGTCATTGGGCATGGGCATATCTCCCATGAGGTCGTCAGTAATAGTTATCACCGAACCCGAAATTTCCGGTGATTCATATGAATTATCATCTATGCCACCGGCATAATCGGCGGGCATTACTCCGGCTTCCGGATAGTTTTCCATGCCCTCGCCGATTTCTGCGCCGATTGGGAAAGTACAGGCGGTCAGCGCAGGCATAGCTGCACACAAGCCGGCTATGGTAACGGCCTTTCCCAGATTTTGCCTGATTTTTAACTGGCCTTCCAGATAACGAAGTTCCGCTTCACATTTAGGACAGGTGCCTTTACAGTCTCCCTGATGCTTACATTCGGAAACAACATAAGCAATTTCATTCTTTTCCGCAATCTGTCTGCGGATTTCTTTCAATGCACGGCATTTTTCTTTTCCTTTCATATTAAATCCTCCATGTTTTCCGAAGGAAAATGCGACTGCCAATGCAGGGAGCCATGCCCGGCAGGCTGTGCAGGATTTTCCTCCATGTTTTGTTATAAAAGATACGAATAAGCGCATCATAATTTATGGAAAAAATTTTTGGAAAAAATTAAAAAATCAGTTGACACAAAATGGCTTTTCTGATATTATATGAAAGTCGCACGTCGGTAATATTTCAATGGCGTCGGCAGGCAGCACCTTGACAACTAAACAGTAATGCAACCCTGAAAATTCTAAGAAAAAGAG
>ERZ779637.785-NODE-785-length-17590-cov-14.277217_pt1 | contig 17590 bp, 19 predicted proteins | sample MGYA00514196_ERZ779637 | MGnify/ENA primary metagenome ERZ779637 (study PRJEB29562, sample SAMEA4376700) | mouse gut metagenome | isolation source: Cecum | study: EMG produced TPA metagenomics assembly of the A DSS colitis mouse model was used to assess the...
AAGGACGCAACGCCCCCGGCAGGGCGCACGACACCGGAACGGTGTATAAGTGCGCTGTTGGAAACAGACAGGATTTCCGGCACGAAAAATCATGTTGTTCACTGTGACCTCCTTGACATAAGAGGGACAAGCCGCCGGAGCAGCTTGTCCCTCCCGGTGATAGGGCGGTTGCCCCTCACCTTGTAGCCATCATGCCGGGGTGATCGTTGGGTAGGTCAGCGGAAAAACTTGAAAAACTTTTTCCGAACTCCTTCGATGCTGTCATGGACTGCGGCCTTGGAGCAGCCGCACATCCGCCCAATCTCCGCATAGCTGTAATCATACAAAGCATAGAGCAGAAACCGCTCCCGCTGGGTAGGTGTACAGAGGGCCAGCACCGCCATAATTTCATCCAGCGTCTCCCGCTGGCAGACCAATTCCTCCGGGGTGGCGCAGTAGGGCAGAACGCCCTGGGCGGCAATTATGTATTCGTCACACTCGCGCCCGCCCCAATGCCGCCGCTGCTCGCGGTCAAGGCTCCGTTCGGTACGCTTGGCCAGCTCCCAAAATTCGCCGAGGGTGGCGGCGTCCTCATAGGTCATTTTGCGGCTGTATCTCTTGATGGTAATTTCCATCGCGTTATCCTCCTGTTCAGATTTGGGGAAGTGCAAAATCTGAACAAGACGGGCGGGCCGCGACACCGGGGCCGGATGGGACAGCCCTCCGAGAAAGCAAAAATGCCCGAACAGCACAAAACTGTTCGGGCGTTGGGGTTGGCGATATGGACAGACGGAAAACGACTATTTTTGCAAACCTGGGTAGGGGATGCCGTTGCGTAGGTCAGGCTTTTTTTGACTGTAGTTTACACAACAAAAAGGACACGGCAATACCTCCTAACGGTTGCCGTGTTCTTTCAACGTAAAAGAGCCGATAACCGCATTTTTAATCTGCGTGTTATCGGCCCTGCGTCTATGCGTCTGGCTCTTTGATAACTGTTATTTGTAAATTCTGTGCATCAATTATAGTTTCCTTTTTACATTTTGGACAGTAAAGGGGATAATTCTTTAAAACGGTATCTTCTCTTATTCTGTCACGGGTCTTACTCCCACATATAGGACACAATATCCATTCCATTCATATTCACCATTTTTGCCTTTCACCTAATCATTATTCAGGGCATTTTCAACTGCTTTTTTTAACACAGTACTGGAATTTGTTGCGCCTGACACGGCATCAACATCTATCCGCTGTTCCGCGACAATTCTATCAACAACCGCTTCCGCGGCTTGGCCTCGCTCGTTTTTATGCTCTAAAATGCGAATGCCTGTAATTTCTCCATTTTGTATTGTGACCTCTACCTTTGCATAGATAAAATTAACATCGCATTCACCAATGTAGACCCCATTCGGAATGTCCGAAAGGCAGATTTCCTCAATAGAGGTTTCGCTCACAGAGCACTTATAATCGGCTACTTGTTTCAAATAGATCGCAAGCGCAATACCCCCTATTAAAATAGCGAAAGCAATGATAGCCGCAGCCGCCTTTTTGATAGACTGTTTCATTTCCAACACCTCTCTATTTTTCGCAACACCCGTTCGGGCACATTCTTTGTCTTACCAGTGTTTGCACAAACGATTTTGCCCATTGATTTCATCCCGGCGGTTTTGAAAAACTCATCCATGTTTCGTATTGCTCCCCTGCTCTGTCCAAATATCCACGAGAAAGGAGCTGGCGTATTACAGGCAGTCAAGAGCACATATTTTTTTCCGGACAATCGAGGTTTTGGAAATGCCGCTGTTTCCTCCATAGCAGTTCCCAGCAGACGATCAAATAAATTTTTTACTGGGGCAGGAACATTAGCCCAATATGTAGGAGCCGCAAGGACTACAATCTGACTTTCGTGCAGCAAAGAAATGATTTCTTCTATATCGTCTTTTTGAACACACATTCCAGAAGTTAAGCATCTTCTGCATCCAGCGCAAAAGGCCAACCGTTTTTCGTACAAATTGATTTTAGCAATGGTATATCCCGCTTTTTCCGCTTCACAAATTGAATGGTTTAACATAGTGGCGGTTGCTCCATCTATGTGGGGACTGCCCAAAATAGCAAGTACACGTTTTGGCCTCATTCTGGTTCCTCCGTATTTGCGATAGATTGATAGATCATGTTAAAACCATGTTGAAGAAATTCATTCCGGGACATATCCATTGTCTTTTGGATGTAATCTTTTTTGTTTGCCGCCAAAAGAATAAGTCCCGACAGCATCCCCCAGCATGAAAATGAAGTTGGCATAAGTTCTATATCACGGCGCAAATCACCGCTTTCAATGCCGGACAGCAAAAGCCCTTTTATCATTTTATTTATTTCTTCCCCAATCTCATAGCTTTCTTTTTCTTCCGGGAAAAAGTCTTGATTTTCAAAATTAACATTGATTTTATCAAGCATCATCTTGAAATAGAAAGGGTATTCGTCCTGATACCGTGTTAACTCTTTGCAAATCAAATCATACTTTGCTCTCGTGGACGTTTGAAGTTGTAAAGCAGAAGAAATATAGGAACACAGTTTTTTCATACTGTCCAAGACTAATATGCTTACGATTTCTTCTTTGTTTTCAAAGTACACATAGAGGGTTGCCTTGCTATATCCCGCCGCTTTTGCTATGTCGTCCATAGATGTTGCGGAAATACCTCTTTCAGCAAATAGTTCAGAAGCTACTGATGCAATATTGTCTCGATGCACACTCCGTGGTTCCTTTTTTCTTCGGGCCATAAGTTCATCTCCCTATAATTAAACTTACGGTTTAATTATAGGACAAGACGGCCTGTTTGTCAACAGGATACTTAATATTGGTTCAATCAGCGTACTCCACCTACATAAATTTTCAAGAAAAAACAAGGGAGTTTCTGGTTTGGGCAACCATAACTCCCTTGTTTGAATGTTTAGTTGTTGTCAGCAGCTCCGTATAGTTTTGTGGTCTTGTCCAAATCAGTGAAGTCCTTGGCCCCGCTGCCGCCGGCAAAGGAGTTGACCCCCACGCCGATGAGGCTGAGGCCGATGGCCAGCACCACCGTGCCGGTGACCACAGGGGGGAAAAACTTCCGCAGGGGCTTGATAAAGAAGCCCAGCGCCGCCTCGCAGGCGCCGCCCACCATGGCCGCGCCCAGGATGGCGCTGTAGGCCATGACGCCGCCGCCCATGCTGGCCGCCACGCCCCGCATGACCCCTAGGAAGCCGGAGCTGGTGCCCATGATGACAGGCACCTGTCCGCCGATGGGGCCGATGGACCAGAGCTGGATGAGGGTGATGACCCCCGCCGCCAGCATGGCGTTCTGGAGCAGGGTGACATAGAGGGCGGGCTGCTCGGCGGTGATGCCGCAGACCCCGCAGATAATCATCAGGGGCGTCAGATTGCCAACAAACATGGCCAGCACATGCTGCATGCCCAGCGGGATGGCCTGGCGGAGAAGGATGAGCCCCGTAAATTCATACGGGCTGGTGTAGGCTGCATTCTTTTTCATGGCTCTACCTCCTCCAGTCGTTAAGCCGCCCCGGGGACCGGATGCCCTGCCCGGACAGTCCATCCCATTATACCAGACATCTTTTGTTAAAACTGTTCATATTTTTGCTAATAATTTCCGGAATAATTGTGTAAATATGTCAGAGCATCCCTTGTCCCCTGCCGGGTCTGCCCGGTGCTCCTCCGGGGCTGAAAACGAAAAAGTATGCAGTATAAGGTGGATACCGCCCCTGTCTCTTCCAGGTTCAGGAGGTGGCGGCAGGGGCCGCTCCCGGCCGTCTCTCCGGGATGTTGAGGGAAATATCCGGTAAAATGCACAAGGAATGCCGGAAGAGGGCGGCATAATTCATGAAAACTCAGCATTGCATAAAAACACGTGGTGATATAATATATATTCACAATTCCCGAACAAAAAATATTTTGCCTGTTGGAGGGTTTCACTATGAGCAAGAAAGAGATCAAGAAAATCGTGCTGGCCTACTCCGGAGGACTGGATACATCCATTATCATCCCCTGGCTGAAGGAGAACTACAATAACCCTGAGATCATCGCCGTGGCCGCGGACGTGGGCCAGGGGGACGAGCTGGAGGGGCTGGAGGAGAAGGCCATCAAGACCGGCGCTTCCAAGCTGTACATCGAGGATCTGGTGGACGAGATGGTAGACGGCGTGGTGGTCCCCTCCATGATGATGGGGGCCAAGTACGAGGACTACCTGCTGGGCACCGCCTTCGCCCGCCCCATCATCGGCAAGCGGCTGGTGGAGATCGCCAAGAAGGAGGGCGCGGATGCCATTGCCCACGGCTGCACCGGCAAGGGCAACGATCAGGTCCGCTTTGAGCTGGCCATCAAGCGCTTCGCGCCGGAGATGACCATCATCGCCCCCTGGCGGGAGTGGTCCATCAAGGGCCGGGACGAGGAGATCGACTACGCCGAGGCCCACAACGTGCCCCTGAAGATCAGCCGGGAGACCAACTATTCCAAGGACAAGAACCTGTGGCACCTGAGCCATGAGGGTCTGGATCTGGAGGACCCGGCCAACGAGCCCAAGTACGACAAGCCCGGCTTCCTGGAGATGGGCGTGTCCCCGGCCATGGCCCCCGACGAGCCCGCCTATGTGACCCTGGACTTTGTGAAGGGCGTGCCCACGGCCATTAACGGGGAGAAGATGAAGGTCAGCGACATTGTCCGCAAGCTCAACGCCCTGGGCGGGGCCAACGGCATCGGCCTGCTGGACATCGTGGAGAACCGGCTGGTGGGCATGAAGGACCGGGGGGTGTACGAGACCCCCGGCGGCACCATCCTCTACCGGGCCCACGAGGTGCTGGAGATGATTACCCTGGATAAGGACACCAAGCACATGAAGACCAAGCTGGCCGTGGACTTTGCCGATCTGCTCTACAACGGCAAGTGGTTCACCCCCCTGCGGGAGTGCCTCCAGGCCTTCGCGGTCAAGACCCAGGAGCACGTCACTGGCCAGGTGAAGCTCAAGCTCTACAAGGGCAATATCATCACCTCCTCCGTCACCAGCCCGGAGAGCCTGTACTCTGAGAAGCTGGTCACCTTTGAGGAGAGCGACTACAATCAGAACGACGCCACGGGCTTCATCAACCTTTGGGGCCTGCCCGACACGGTCCAGGCACTGCGGGAGCAGGGGAAGCTGTAAGACGCATTCTTTTCTTTCATACAGAACAGGATCCAAATAAACTTGCGTAATGAGGGCACTGCAATGAAATTATGGGGCGGGCGGTTTCGCAAGGAGACCGACAGCTTAGTCAACGACTTCAACGCGTCCATCCACTTTGACGCGCGGCTCTACCAAGAGGACATCCAGGGCAGCATGGCCCACGCCCGGATGCTCTCGGACTGCGGCATCATCTCCCCGGAGGACAACCGGCAGATTCAGGAGGGCCTGGCGGCCATCCTGGCGGACGTCGAGGCGGGCCGGGTGGAGTTCACCGCAGACAACGAGGACATCCACATGAACGTGGAGGCCCTGCTCACCCAGCGCATCGGCGCGGCCGGCAAGCGCCTGCACACCGCCCGCAGCCGCAACGATCAGGTGGCCGTGGACCTGCGGCTGCACCTGCGCCGGGAGATCTGTGAGATCACGGGCCAGATCCTGGACCTCCAGCAGGCCATTCTTGAGCAGGCCCGGGCCCACACCAACACTGTCATGCCCGGATACACCCACCTCCAGCGGGCCCAGCCCATCTCCTTTGCCCAGCATCTGCTGGCCTACGGCGAGCAGCTCAAGCGGGACGTGACCCGCCTTGCGGACTGCAAGCGGCGGATGAACGTCTGTCCCCTGGGCAGCGGGGCCCTGGCGGGCACCACCTACCCCATTGACCGCTTCGAGACCGCCCGGCTGCTGGGCTTTGACGGGCCCTGCTCCAACAGCCTGGACGGGGTCAGCGACAGGGACTACGCCCTGGAGCTGCTGAGCGTGCTGTCCATTCTCATGATGCACCTGAGCCGCTTTGCCGAGGAGGTTATCCTCTGGTGCAGCTGGGAGTTCAAGTTCGTGGAGCTGGACGACGCCTACTCCACCGGCTCCTCCATCATGCCCCAGAAGAAGAACCCGGACGTGGCGGAGCTGGTCCGGGGCAAGACCGGCCGGGTATACGGGGACCTGATGGGTCTGCTGACCACCATGAAGGGACTGCCCCTGGCCTACAACAAGGACATGCAGGAGGACAAGGAGCCGGTGTTCGACGCAGTGGACACGGTAAAGATGTGCCTGCCCGTGTTCGCGGGGATGATCGCCACCATGCGGGTGCTGCCGGAGAACATGCGCCGGGCTGCCGGGGGCGGGTTCATCAACGCCACCGACTGCGCCGACTACCTCACCCGCAAGGGCATGGCCTTCCGGGACGCCTACACCACCGTGGGCAATCTGGTCTACTACTGCACCCAGCAGGGCAAGCTGCTGGAGGAGCTCACCCTGGAGGAGCTGAAGAACATCTCCCCCCTCTTCGGCGAGGATGTGTATGAGGCTCTGCGCCTGGAGACCTGCATGGGCCAGCGCAGGAGCCACGGCGGCCCCGCGCCGGAGGAGACGGAGCGGCAGATCCGGGAGCTGGAGGCCTTTATTACGGAGCAGAGGGCGGACCGGCATGGAGCGTGAGACACTGATAGAGATCGGGCGGATCATTTCAGACGGCGATGAGGCCGTTCTGGAGGAGCTGACCGCCTGCGCCGCGGATCCGGCGGCATACTTCGCGGCACATGAGGAGCAATACCGGGAGCGCGCCATTGATTCCCCCGAGGAGCCGGACCTGATCCGGTGGATTGGCATGGTGGATATTCTGGCAGCCCGCAATTTTGTCTGTGAGCGGGATTGGAAGGATGAAAAAGAGGATTTCTTCTGCTTTTTCAGCAATCTTGCGGGGATCCGGCGTTTACAGCTGGAGATGGATCCCGACTGGCTGGACGAGGACGGGGACATTGAGCAGTGGTGCGGGATTCTGGACGAAAAATGGAGCTCCCGCCAGTGCTGCGCCGCGGCCATCGGCATTGACAGCGACAGCTTCGTGCTGTTTCCCTGCACGCTGGCGCAGCTGGAGCGGCTGAGGAGGCTGGCGGAGACAACAGACTATTCTATTGAGAAGGTGTGACGCTATGAGCAAACCGAGGATTTATATTGACGGCGAGGCCGGCACCACCGGCCTGCATATCCACCAGCGTCTGGCGGACCGGGAGGACATCCAGCTTCTGACCATTGCCGGGGACCGGCGCAAGGACCCGGCGGAGCGGAAGCGGCTGCTCAACGAGGCGGATCTGGCCTTCCTGTGCCTGCCCGACGAGGCCGCTGTGGAGGCGGTGGGGCTGGTGGAGAACCCGGACACCCGGATCATTGACGCCTCCACCGCCCACCGGACCGCCCCGGGCTGGGTCTACGGCTTCCCGGAGCTGGGCCCGGAGCAGCGGGCGGCTGTGGCCTCCGCCAAGCGGGTGGCCAACCCGGGGTGCTACGCCACCGGGTTTATCGCCCTCATCGCCCCCCTGGTGAGGCGGGGCGCGCTGGCACCGGACGCCCCTCTGGTGTGCCACGCCCTGTCCGGCTACACCGGCGGCGGAAAGAAGATGATTGCCGTCTACGAGGCCGAGGAGCGGGAGGCGGAGCTGGTGAGCCCCCGTCACTACGCCGTGAACCTGGACCACAAGCACATTCCGGAGATGGTGTCCGTGTGCGGCCTGACCCGCCGGCCGGTGTTCACCCCCATCATCTGCGACTTCCCCCAGGGCATGGTGGTGACGGTTCCCCTGTACTTCGACATGTTCACGGGGGCCCAGAGCCTGGAGAGCCTGCGGGCTCTGTATAACGACTACTACGCCGGCTCCCGGTTCGTTACCGTCCGGCCCCCGGAGGCCCCCACCTGCGGGTTCATCGGGTCCAACAACCTGACCGGGACCAACAGCCTGCAAATCTTTGTCTGCGGCAGCGGGGAGCAGGTGATGCTCTGCGCCCGGCTGGACAATCTGGGCAAGGGCGCGTCCGGCGCGGCGGTGCAGAATATGAACATCATGCTGGGCCTGGACGAGGGAACCGGCCTGACCGCCAAGGAGTAAAGCCAAAAAGCAAAGCGGACGCTTTGCGCCAAAAAGTTTTTCTTTTGCTTCTTTTCTTTTTCAATAAAGAAAAGAAGGCAAGCTAAAGGAGACAGCAGATATGTGCGAGATGATTTCCGGCGGCGTGTGCGCTGCCCAGGGGTTCCGGGCGGCGGGGCTCCACGTGGGGGTCAAGACCCACAATGTCAATAAGAAGGACGTGGCGCTGATCGTGTCCGACGCGCCCTGCGCGGCGGCGGCCATGTTCACAAAGAACGTGGTCCAGGCGGCCCCCATCCACGTAACCCGGGCCCATCTGGCCGCCGGCCGGGTGCGGGCTGTTATCGCCAACAGCGGCAATGCCAACGCCTGCGCCCCCCATGGTGAGGAGAACGCGGAGCGGATGTGCGCCGCCGCCGCCAGCGCCCTGGGCTGCGCGCCGGAGGAGGTGCTGGTGGCCTCCACCGGGGTCATTGGCCAGACCCTGAAGGTGGACGTTATTGAAAAGGGCGTGCCGGCGCTGTTCGGCCTGCTGGAGCGCAGCGACGGGGCCAGCGACGCGGCGGCTCACGCCATCATGACCACGGACACGGTGAAAAAGGAGTGCGCCGCGGAGGTTATCATCGGCGGAAAGACCGTCCGCATCGGCGGCATCGCCAAGGGCAGCGGCATGATCCACCCCAACATGGGCACCATGCTCTGCTTCCTCACCACCGACTGCGCCATCTCCCAGGAGATGCTCCAGGAGGCGCTGGGAGAGGTGGTCCGCCTCACCTTCAACCGCATCAGCGTGGACGGGGACACCTCCACCAACGACACCTGCTGCATCCTGGCCAACGGTCTGGCGGGCAACCCGGAGATCACCTCCAGGGGGGAGGCCTACGTGGACTTTGTCATGAAGCTCCACGAGGTCTGCTACCACCTGGCCCGGCAGATGGCCAAGGACGGCGAGGGGGCCAAGCACCTCATCACCTGCACCGTCCGGGGGGCGAGGAGCGAGGAGCAGGCGGAGACCATCTCCAAGTCCGTCATCTCCTCCACCCTGACCAAGGCGGCTATCTTCGGCTGCGACGCCAACTGGGGCCGGGTGCTGTGCGCCATGGGCTACTCCGGGGAAAAGTTTGACCCGGAGCGGGTGGACGTGACCTTCGGCTCCGAGGCGGGGGAGATCCTGGTCTGTCAAAATGGCCGGGGCCTGGATTTTGACGAGGATATGGCGAAGAAGATCCTCACCGAGGACGAGGTGGAGATCGAAATCCGCATGGCCGAGGGGGACGAGTCCTGCACCTGCTGGGGCTGCGACATCACCTACGACTATATTAAGATCAACGGGGACTACAGGACCTAGGCCGCTGTAAAGCGGCCCAAACCAGTCGTTGGGCGAAGCCCAATGACGGTCCCCAGCCGGCAGGCAATCCCAATACAAGGAGGCAGCGTATGAATCTCAGCCACAGCGGCCGGGCCCAGGTGCTGGTGGAGGCCCTGCCCTACATCCAGCGCTACTACGGCAAGACCGTGGTGATAAAATATGGCGGCAACGCCATGATCAGCGAGGAGCTGCGCCGGGCGGTCATCAGCGACATCATCCTGCTTCGGCTGGTGGGCATCCACGTGGTGGTGGTTCACGGCGGCGGCCCGGAGATCAGCGAGATGCTGAAAAAGACCGGCAAGGAGAGCCGCTTTGTCAACGGCCTGCGCTACACGGACCAGGAGACCATGGAGATTGTCCAGATGGTGCTGTGCGGCAAGGTGAACAAGGATCTGGTAGCCACCCTCAACCGGGCCGGCGGGCAGGCCGTGGGCCTGTGCGGCCTGGACGGCGGGATGCTCAAGGCCGTGCGGCGGCAGGAGGAGGGCGTGGACTACGGACTGGTGGGGGACGTGACGGAGGTGGACCCCAAGGTCATCCTGGACGCTATCCACGACGGTTTCATCCCTGTGGTCTCCACGGTGGCCCAGGGCACGGACCAGGAGACCAGCTACAACGTCAACGCCGACACCGCCGCCGCCAGGATCGCCGTGGCGGTGGGGGCGGAGAAGCTGATCCTGCTCACCGACGTGCGGGGGCTGCTCCGGGACAGGAACGACGAGGGGACCCTCATCTCCCAGGTGCGGCTCAGCGAGGTGCCGGGGCTGGTGTCGGAGGGGGTCATCACCGGCGGCATGATCCCCAAGGTGGCCTGCTGCGTGGACGCGGCGGAAAACGGCGTCCGGCGGACCCACATCCTGGACGGGCGGATCCCCCACTCCATTCTCATCGAGGTCCTCAGCCACGCGGGCATCGGGACCATGATCTGGTGAGAAAAGCGCTTTTTCTGTACTTTTTCTTTGCGAACAAAGAAAAAGTACCAAAAAGAAAAACTTAAGAATATCGTTTCGTCCTGCGTCAGCCCGGGCGGAAGCAGCGGATTTTATTGGTAAGGGAGCGGTACGCTATGAATTTCAACGACATCAAGTCCCTGGACGAGGGGTATGTCCTCCAGACCTACGCCCGCAACCAGATTGCCATTGACCACGGACAGGGGGCCACCCTCTTTGACACCGAGGGGAAAAAGTACATCGACTTCACCTCCGGCATCGGCGTCTGCTCCCTGGGCTACGCCAACGAGGCATGGGCCAGGGCCATCTACGATCAGGCCATGAGGGTGGGCCACATCTCCAATCTCTTCTACACCGAGCCCTATGCCAGGCTGGCTTCCAAGCTGGTTCCTGCGGCGGGCATGGCGGCGGCCTTCTTCGGCAACTCCGGCGCGGAGGCCAACGAGGGCATCATCAAGGTGGCCCGGAAGTACTCCTATGAGAAGTACGGCCAGGGGCGCTCCGTCATCATCACCCTGAAAAACTCCTTCCACGGCCGCACCATCACCACCCTGAAGGCCACCGGACAGGACCACTTCCACGACTACTTCTTCCCCTTCACCGAGGGCTTCCGCTACGCCCGGGCCAACGACATGGACAGCCTTCTGGCCCAGGCCGGGGAGGACGTGTGCGCGGTGATGATGGAGCTCATCCAGGGGGAGGGGGGCGTGAATCCCCTGGAGAGGGACTACGTGCAGTCTGTGGCCAGGCTCTGCCGGGAGCGGGACTGGCTGCTGCTCATCGACGAGGTGCAGACCGGCGTGGGCCGCACCGGGACCATGTTCGCCTACCAGCAGTTTGACGTGCAGCCCGACGTGGTGAGCTTTGCCAAGGGCATTGCCGGCGGCCTGCCCTTCGGCGGCTTCATGACCAATGAGAAGTGCCGGAGCGTCCTGCGGTCAGGAGACCACGGCAGCACCTTCGGCGGCAACCCCATGGCCGCCGCCGCCGCCAACGTGGTTATGGAGGCCCTGACCCCCGCCTTTCTGGAGGAGGTCCGGGAGAAGGGGCAGTACCTCCGGGACCGGATCGCCGCGCTGGGAAGTCCCTATGTCTCCGGCATCCGGGGCATGGGGCTGATGCTGGGCGTGGGCGTCCAGGGCATGACCCATAAGGAGCTGAAGGACCGGCTCATGGAAAAGGGCCTTCTCTGCCTCACCGCCGGGGCGGACACCCTGCGGCTCCTGCCGCCGCTGGTGATTACCCGGGAGGAGCTGGACCAGGGCCTGGACATCATGGCGGAGGTCATGAGCGCGTAGCCGGGTGTGAATAGCGCAGCAAAAATCCCCCGCGCCGGCCGGCGCGGGGGATTTTACTGGGTTAGGAAAACATACCGCCCGCCGGCTGAGGCCGGCAGGCGGTTCTGTGCGCATATGTCAGACAGCTCTGGTGACTTTGCCGGAACGCAGACACCGGGTACAAACATAGACATGGCGAGGGGTACCGTCCACGATTGCCTTTACACGCTTGACATTGGGCTTCCACATGCGGTTAGAGCGCCGATGGGAGTGGGACACCTGGATCCCGAAGGTAACACCCTTGTCACAGAATTGACATTTAGCCATCCGTTGCACCTCCTTGCTGTTCTAGGATAAGAATGGATGCGAAATGCACCGAAGGATATAATAACAGAGTTTGACACAAAATGCAAGTGGAATTTAAGAAATTTGAAAAACTTTTTGCGCTCTTGTCAAGCGGGACCATTTATACTATAATTGTGCTGACAATGACCGTGCCAGTGGGGCCACGGCGGAACGGAGGAAGGCAGCATGATACAGCAAGATGAAATGAAGGGCGGCGTCAAGGTCAGCGAGCTGGTGGAGCACCTGGATCTGGCGGTGGTGAACAAGGGGGCGGATTTCGACACCGCCCTGGTGGGCATCAAGGACGTAAACCGCCCGGGACTTCAGCTGGTGGGCTTTTTCGAGTACTTTGACGAGCGCCGGCTGCAGGTGATCGGCATGGCGGAGACGCAGATGCTGGCCAGCATGGAGGGGGAGCAGCGCACCCGCAGCTTCTCCAATCTCTTCAACTACGAGATCCCCGCCCTGGTGGTGTCCCGGGACCTGGACATCTACCCCGAGTGCCTGTCCATGGCCCGCAAGCACCAGCGCACCCTGCTCCACACCACGGACACCACGGTGGTGTTCACCACCAAGGTCATCGAGTACCTCACCCACGCCCTGGCCCCCACCATCACCCGCCACGGCGGTCTGCTGGACATCTACGGCGAGGGGGTGCTCATCACCGGCGACAGCGGCGTGGGCAAGAGCGAGACCGCCATTGAGCTGGTCAAGCGGGGCCACCGGCTGGTGGCGGACGACGCGGTGGACATCCGCCGGGAGGCGGACCAGCTGCTGGGCAAGGCCCCGGATCTCATCAAGCACTACATTGAGCTGCGGGGCATCGGCGTGGTGAACGTGCAGCAGCTGCTGGGCATGAGCGCGGTGAAGCCGGAGAGCCAGGTGGATCTGGTGGTGCACCTGGAGCGGTGGCGGGAGGACAAATTCTATGACCGCTTCGGCCTGGACGAGGAGCGGGTGAACATCCTGGGCATCGAGGTCCCCATTGTCACCATCCCGGTCCAGCCCGGCCGGAATCTGGCCACCATCGTGGAGGTGGCGGCCATGAACAACCGCTGCAAGAAGTACGGCTTCAACGCAGCCCAGCAGCTGGCCGACGATCTGGAGCGCCAGGCCATGGGCGGCTGAGGGGATAAGGGACATAGGGAGGACGTATCATGTACTATATTGGAATTGACGTAGGCGGTACCAACCTCAAGGCGGGGCTGGTGGACGAGAGCTATCAGATCATCGCGGTCAAGAAGGCGCCCCTCCATTTCCAGTCCATGGACCAGATGGGGGAAACCCTGGCCCAGATGGCCCTGGAGCTGGTGGAGGAGAGCGGCGTTCCCCGGGAGCAGGTGGCCTCGGTGGGCATGGGCTTCCCCGGCCCGGTGGACGACAAGCGGGGCGTGGTCATCAAGACGGTGAACATCCCCATCCGGTTCATGCCCGTGGCGGAGATGTTCCACCGGCACTGGGACGTGCCGGTCCGCCTGGGCAACGACGCGGACTGCGCCGCCCTGGGGGAGTTCTACCACTACGAGGACAAGAACATTGAGAGCCTGATCCTGGTCACCCTGGGCACCGGCATCGGCACGGGCATCATTCTCAACGGCAGGATCCACGCGGGCGTCAACGGCTGCGCCGGGGAGGGGGGCCACATGGTCATCGTCCACGGCGGGGATCAGTGCACCTGCGGCCGGAGGGGCTGCTGGGAGCGCTACGCCTCCGCCAACGCCCTCATCCGCCAGACCATGGCCGCCATGGAGGCGAGCAAGGACTCCGCCATGTGGACCCTGGTGGGCGGCGATCTGAGCAACCTGGACGGCCGCACGGCCTTCGAGGCCATGCGCCGGGGGGACAGCGCGGCCCGGGACGTGGTGGACCAGTACCTGCGGTATCTGGCCGACGGGCTGTCCAATCTGGTGAACATCTTCCAGCCGGAGGTCATCTGCCTGGGCGGCGGTGTGAGCCACGAGCGGGACGAGGACCTGCTGGTCCCCCTGCAAGCCATGGTCCTGGACCAGTGCTTCGGCCGGGAGGCGGACCGCCACACCCGCATTGTCAAGGCCAGGCTGGGCAACGACGCGGGCATCATCGGCGCGGCCCTGCTGGGGCTGTAGCTCTTTTCTTGAAAACGGTTACCATATCTTTTGTTGGAAATAAGGAGAAGGATATATGCCCTGGTATGACGACTTTGACGCCCTGGCCGCAGCCCGGTTTCCGGACCTGGAGGTCCTCCGGGAGGAGCCCCTGGCCCGGCACACCACCTTCCGGGTGGGCGGCCCCGCCCGCCGGATGGTTCGGCCCGCCTCCGAGGCCGACTGCGCGGCTCTGCTGGACGCTGCCTGGACCGCCGGCTGGCCCCTGCTGATGCTGGGCAACGGGTCCAACCTGCTGGCCGCGGACGAGGGCCTGGACGCGCTGGTGGTCCACACCGGGCGGCTGGACGGCCTGGAGCGGACCGGAGAGCGGACCGTCCGGGCCCAGGCCGGGGTAAGTCTGGCCCGGCTGGCCTCCTTTGCCCAGCGGGAGGGCCTGGGGGGGCTGGCCTTTGCCCACGGCATCCCCGGCAGCCTGGGGGGCGCGGTGTGCATGAACGCCGGGGCCTACGGCGGGGAGCTGTCCCAGGTGGTGACGGCCGCGAAGGCGTGGATGCCCGGAAGGGGCATTGTGCGCCTCGCTGGGGAGGACCTGGCCTTCGGCTACCGCCGTAGCGCGTTCAGCGGACAGCGCGGCGCGGTGCTGGCGGCGGAGTTCCTGCTGGAGCCCGGGGATCCGGATGAGATCCGCGCCGCCATGGAGGAGCTGGGCCGGCGGCGGCGGGAGAAGCAGCCCCTGGAGCTGCCCAGCGCCGGCAGCGTCTTCAAGCGGCCTCAGGGCCATTTCGCCGGGGCCCTTATCGAGCAGTGCGGCCTGAAGGGGACCCGGGTGGGAGGAGCCCAGGTGTCGGAGAAGCACGCCGGGTTCATTGTCAATACCGGAGGGGCCACCAGCGCCGACGTGCTGGGGCTGATCCGGGAGGTGCAGCGTGTCGTGAAGGAAAAAACCGGCGTGGAGCTGGAGCCTGAGGTGCGGATTGTGCCCTGAGACAGGGCGAAGAGGGGGAGAAAGCAATGGAAATACTGATTATTTCCGGCCTGTCCGGCGGCGGGAAGAGCAAGGCGGCCTCCTTTCTGGAGGACATGGGGTTCTATATTGTGGACAACATGCCGGCTGGCATGATTATGAAATTCGCGGAATTCTGCGCCGCGGGCAACGGCCGCTACAGCCGCGTGGCCCTGGTCTACGACGTGCGCACCGCGGACACCTTTGACGAGTTCCTGGAGGTGCTCAACACCCTCCGCCAGCAGAAGTACAACTGCAGGCTGCTGTTTCTGGAGGCGGAGGTGGATGCCATCATCAAGCGGTACAAGGAGACCCGCCGTCTCCATCCCCTCCAGGAGCAGACCGGGTCCCTGGAGGCGGCGGTAAACCAGGAGATCGGCATGATGGCTCCGGTGCGGGCCCAGGCGGACGTGGTTATCAACTCCACCACCTACTCCACCGCCCGCCTGCGGCGGGAGCTGCTGTGGCTGTTCGGCGGGGAGCAGCACACGGGGGAGATGCAGGTGAGCCTGGTGTCCTTCGGCTTCAAGCACGGTCTGCCCATGGAGGCGGATCTGGTGTTTGACGTGCGGTTCATGCCCAACCCGTTTTACATTGACGCCATGCGGGAGAAGACGGGCCTGGACCGGGAGGTGCGGGACTATGTATTTTCCTTCCAGGAGACGGAGCAGTTCATGGAGAAGCTGCGGGAGCTGCTGGGCTTTGTCCTGCCCCTGTACCGGGAGGAGGGCAAGACGGTGCTGGTGGTGGCTGTCGGCTGCACCGGCGGCCGGCACCGCTCCGTGGCCGTGACCCACGCCCTGGCGGGCTATGTGACCTCCCTGGGCTATCAGGTGACGGAAAACCACCGGGATATGATGCGGACATAGGCGCTCCGGCGGCGGAGCGCGCGAGAGAAAGGAAGCCATGGAAAACGCAACGCTGTATCGCGGCCCCAGCGGAAAAGGGCCTAAAATCGTAGCCATTGGCGGCGGAACGGGCCTGTCCACCATGCTGCGGGGATTGAAACGCCACACCAATAATTTAACCGCCATCGTCACGGTGGCGGACGACGGCGGCGGCTCCGGCGTACTGCGCCAGGAGCTGGGGATGCTGCCCCCGGGGGACGTGCGCAACTGCCTGGAGGCCCTGGCCAACGTGGAGCCGGTGATGGGGGAGCTGCTCCACTACCGGTTTGCGGAGGGGTCCCTGAAGGGGCAGAGCTTCGGCAATCTCTTTCTGGCGGCCCTCAACGGCATCTCCGGCAGCTTTGACCAGGCGGTGAGCCTGATGAGCCAGGTGCTGGCCATCACCGGCCGGGTGCTCCCGGTGACCACCGCCAATGTTCAGCTGGAGGCGGAGTTTGAGAACGGGGCAAAGGTCCTGGGCGAGTCGAAGATCTTCTACTGCAAGAAGCGGGAGGACTGCCGTATCCGGCGGGTGCGTCTCCTGCCCCAGCGGCCCCCGGCGCTGGCCCCCGCCCTGGAGGCCATCAGCGAGGCGGATATGATTATCCTGGGGCCCGGCAGCCTCTATACCAGCATTATTCCCAATCTGCTGGTGGAGGGCATCGCCCGGGCCGTGGCGGACGCGGACGCGCTGAAGGTCTACGTGGCCAACGTCATGACCCAGGAGGGGGAGACCGAGGGCTACACCAACGCGGACCATATCCAGGCCATCTTCCAGCACTCCCTGCCCGGGCTGTTCCACCTGTGTCTGGTCAACTCCGCCAGCATCCCCCGGGAGGTCACCGAGCGCTACGCCCAGGAGGGGGCTGAGCCCGTGCGCTACGACAAGAACGCCTGCGCCCAGCTGGGCGTGGAGCTGGTCAGCCGCCCCGTGTCCACGGTCCGGAACGGCTACGTCCGCCACGACAGCCAGCTCCTGGCCGCCGCCCTGCTGGAGCTCCACGCCCAGCGCAGCGTGCGGATTGCGGGACTGGGGAAATATCGGACAGAGTAAGCAGTCATTCTTTTTTCTTGAAAGAAAAAAGAATCAAAAAAGAACTTTAGAGGCGCTGATTGGGAAACGCATCCTCGCACGAGAGCGCCTGGAGGGCGGCGCCGGTGCGCAGGCCCAGCTGAAAAGCGCCGCTGGCGTAGTATTCGATGATATGGTCCAGATCCCACTCCTGGCAGACGTCCAGCTGGCTCCGCAGACGGTTTATGGGTTCCGCAAAATCACCCTTGCTTGCCTCCTCCAGGGTGGGCATGATATAATGGAAGTACAACCAAACCATAAAGTCGTCCATGATGGTGCTCCTTTCTATAACGAGTTATTAGACGTTCTCATTATACTACGTCTTTCGAGACGTGTCAAGGTGAAAGAATGAAATATTACGAAAGATTAAAAGAGCTGCGTAAAGAGCGAAAAGAAACACAGGCGCAGACAGCAGAGGCTACGGGCATACTTACTCGCCAATACCAGCGATACGAATATGGAGAACAGAAGCCTGGACTGGACTATCTCTGGGCGCTGGCAGATCATTTTGATGTAACACTGGATTATCTGGTAGGCCGGACAGACGAGCGGTAGA
>ERZ779637.787-NODE-787-length-17444-cov-20.984933_pt1 | contig 17444 bp, 16 predicted proteins | sample MGYA00514196_ERZ779637 | MGnify/ENA primary metagenome ERZ779637 (study PRJEB29562, sample SAMEA4376700) | mouse gut metagenome | isolation source: Cecum | study: EMG produced TPA metagenomics assembly of the A DSS colitis mouse model was used to assess the...
GAGTTTTACCGCAGAATAGGATACAATCGCAAAAATCAGACATACGGCTGGAAAAAGTAAGAGAAGGGGGAATAAATGAATGATAAATTTGGAAGACAGAAATAGGAAGATCATAGACGCTGTGATCAGTAAAGCAAATGCTGTGTGCCCGGGGTCCCTTTCCTTGATTGGAATAAACGGCTCTTTTATGACTGGTGACTATTATGAAAAGTCAGATCTGGATTTACTTATTCTGATCAATGATGACAGGGGCTGGCAGCTTGGATGCAGCATGATACAAGACGATCTGCAGGTCGGACATGATATTTACTGTACCAGATGGGAAGATTTACAGTATGATGCCAATTATGAACATCCCAATATTTCTAAACTGATGGATTCGAAAATTGTGTATTGTGCGGATGAGAAATATAAAGAAAAATTACTTGCGTTGCGGCAAAAAGCAAAGGATATTCTGGAGGCTACTTTTTCTGGGGAAGATTATAAGAAGGCAGAAAAAGGGTTAAGAGAAGCGGAACATTGTTATGCGATGGCAATGCTTTCTGACGAGAGTTCCAGAGTGTCACAATGGGCGGGCGGTGTCGTTTATTATGTCGAAAATGCGATAGCAATGTTAAATAAGCAATATTTTCGTTATGGCGTAAAGCGAGCATATGAAGAACTGAACGCAATGAAGAAGAGACCGGAAAAACTTTGCGATTTGATAGAAGATGTGGTATCGGCAGTTTCTGCCGCATCTGTCAAAGAGCATTTGACCATGTTGATGAAGGAAACAAAAGCCGTGTTTCATCAGGTAAAGGAGACGATTTCCGCAGAGAAGAAACCTATAGCTGCGGATACAATCGGCGGCACTTATGAGGAAATGTATTCAAACTGGCGAAATAAAATGTATCTTGCCGCCTCCACAGGAAATAAACACCTTGCGTTTATGAGTTTAATCAGCGCAAATGTAATGTTCGCTGAGATCAGCAGTCAAGTGGATATAGGTGAATATGATGTTTTGGGCTGTTATGATCCGGAGGATTTGCAGCAGACGGCACATGCGTATGACCATATTTTAAATGCATATCTGGGAGAGTACAGAAAAGGCGGTGTATTGGAGAGGCGGTATTCGGATATTGATGCGTTTGTAACGGATTATCTGATGAATCGACAATAAGTATGGGAATTAGTTAAATTTTAGCTGTATTTTTTAAAGAAAGCTATTTATATAAGTTATGGTCCTAGTAAAATTTAGGATAAAATAAAGTATACTTTATTTTATCCTAAATTTTTGGAATGGATGGCATGACGAGTTTTCTACTTCACATATTTTCCCGCCTGGTACAATGAAAAATTGAAGTCCCGGATGCCCATATCTTTTGTATTGTTTTCCATCTTACAATAATAGCTTTTCATCCAGTAAAGATCATAATAGGTATCGACGTTATAATTTCCGTTTTCGTCAACAGACGTCTTTTCCAGCATATCTTCCACACTGATCAGATAAGGATTGACTGATGGATCCAGAATCGCGGGCGCGGCGTCCGCTGAGAGCCCGCCCAGATAATCATAGTCTGCACCGTTCGCCAGATTATAGCGGGTAATCAGATAATCCGGTTTGGAAAAAGACAGGAAAATATAACATATCCCTACAACTGCCAATCCATATAGAAATAACGGAAACCGCCTATAAAAAATGAACACGGTAACGCCAGCCATCAAAAGAAAGATGACGGCGAGAGCCCACAGGACAAACAGCCTTAAAAAGGTAAGTGCGTAAGTATCAATGTACATAATCATCCGCAGGCCGCTGGAGAAAATCATAATAAAGGTACAGCCGCAGATCACTGCCAGTATTGCCCGCAGAGGTTTGCTTTCCCGGAACAGGTAAAGGCAGATCAGCACAAGCAGCAGATTGATGACACAGACAGCGAGAAGCTGGAAAAATCCTTCTCTGGCGTATCTTGCATAAGTGTAATTTTCCGGCAGTTTCATGTTGCCAATAAACAGGTAAAGGATTTGTACCATGCTGAAAACAAGATAAAGAATGCTGAGCAGGGAAGTAAAGACAATGGCGATGACAGGATCAAATCCAGCCTTTTCTTCTGTTTTTTCTTTTACATCTTTTCTGCAGAGCGCCGCCAGCAGGGCATAGGAAGAGAAAAAAACCACTGTTATCACGACAAGAATTTTGATGACTTCCAATATATTCAAAGTTTTTATCAAGCGAAACAGCATGTTTTCAAAAACGGCGTCCGCACCGACTAACAGCAAAGTCATACAGAACAACAGGGGAATAGCAATGAAAATTCCTATGAGCGCAGGGAGAAAATAACTCTTTTTCTCAGGGGTTTCCTGCTTTTGGGCATCAAAATAAGAAACCATGTCGCTAAAAGGGCTGATCAGACAGCAGAAGAAGGAACCAATTGTCTGAAAAACGGCGGTAAAGTAGCGCGGAAAATTCCATGCCCTATCATTGTATATTGTATGCAGCATAAGAATCAGAGAAAGAAGCAAAATGCCGCATTTGTTCATAAAAAGGATAGGCAGGGAAGCGGTCAGACAGTTAGAAATGCCTAATAATGTGATTCCCGCGATGTAAAATACGCTGTCTTTTTTGAAGGGAACCCCTAACTTTTTCATAGAGAAGAAGAAACAGCAAAGGGTTCCGATGACGAAAAAAGGGTAGGTGATCCCCGACGTGTTTTTGTAGAGGCAGAAGGCGTAAAACGCCGAGTAGATCAGGCATCCGATACCAAAGGACGGGAACTGCCGTCTCATGCTGCGGGTTTGTTCGGTTTCCGCATGTTCTATTATTTTTTCCGCGGGTTGTAAGTAAGTGGTAGCTGTAGGTTCCATAAATTCCTCCATTTCCTGCGCGGCTGCGCAAAGTTGACTGTTGTTATATCTAAAAATCCGGCTTTTAAATTGTATTCATGTAAGTGATTTTGCTTATACAAAGCTCTGAACGGTGATATAACAGAGTTCTATGTTCCCTTCATATCGGAGCTGTCTTCTTCTGTGGAAGTTTCCTCATCCTCCACATACTGCAGCAGGTCGCCGGGTTGGCAGTTTAACGCCTTGCAGATTTCGTTTAAGGTGGAGAGGCGGATTGCTTTCGCCTTATTATTTTTTAAGATGGACAGATTCGCGAGGGTGATGTCGATTTCGCCGGCAAGTTCGGTCAGCCCTTTTTTGCGCATTGCCATCATAACGTCCAGATTTATGATAATTGCCATGATATTCTCTCTTTCTATAGTGTTAGACTCGAAAGCTCGTATTGCGCACTCTCTGTTTGACTCCGTCAAACGCTTTCTCGTTAATGGCACAAGAAAAACGAATGCCTGCTTCGCAGTCGCTTGTTTTTCTTCAGCGCCTATTATATGGTCAGATCATTTTCTTCCTTGTAGGTGATGGCTTTGTCAAAAACACCTGCCAGAACCTTGCTGAACAACCCGGCGATCATAAAGACCAGAATTACGACAAACACCGCAGGGGTCAGATAGAGAAAAAGGCGGCATGCCGTTATTACTGCAATGAAAAAGCTGTAAATGCTCATTTTCTCAAGGCTCACCACGTTCTCCCGGATAAAGCAGTCATCGTCCAGCACGGAGCGGAACATTTTCCGAAGCTGCTGTAAAATCAGCACCGCGAAAATGCCGGAGAGGAAGAACAGCAGGCAGAGAGAATAGTAGTTTTCTGCAAAATAGCTGTTGAACCTGCCGTAAAATTTAATGCTTATGGGAAGTGTGGCGGTCACAACGATTCCCGCGTAAAATAACAGGTCCAGTAAATATTTGGTGAATCGTGTCAATCTGTCTTTCATAGAACTCATCCTTTCTCTACCGCATTCTCAGTATTTGTCAGCTTTCTTTCAGAGGTTTTGCTGCCCTGTTTTGCCTTTTATAAGTTTAAAATAACACCGTAAAAAGCGATTGTCAATAAAAATTTATCGTTTTTCGATAAAATATTATTTTTGCTCAATAATATAGGCAGTATATAGATAAAAAGCATAACACGATATGCAAAATAAGAATTTGCTATTTATGTGCAGATATTTTAAGATAAAGTTATCTCAATAGCTGTCTGTCAGAAATTGGATTTTGCGCAGTTACACAATGATTAAGAAGACATAAAAATTCAGATGGGAGGGTTTGTATGGTTTATCGTGATTTTCAGGGAATACAGTTATCCGCGCTCGGCATGGGCGCAATGCGTCTGCCTACAGTGAACGGCAATGACTCGGAGATTGACAGCGCGGCGACGGAAGAAATGGTTGCCTATGCGATGGAGCAAGGGGTCAATTATTATGACACCGCATGGGGATACCACAATGGAAATTCGGAACTGGTGATGGGAAAGGCGCTTGCGAAATACCCGCGCGACAGCTTTTATCTGGCAACCAAATTTCCGGGGTATGATTTGTCCAATATGCCGAAGGTAAAGGAGATTTTCGAGAAGCAGCTTGAGAAGTGCGGCGTGGATTATTTTGATTTCTATCTTTTCCACAATGTGTGCGAGATGAATATCGACGCCTATCTGGATGAAAAATACGGTATTTATGCGTATCTGATGGAACAGAAAAAGAATGGGCGTATTAAGCATCTCGGTTTTTCCGCTCACGGAAATTATGATGTGATGAAGCGGTTTTTGGAGGCATACGGAGAAGATATGGAGTTTTGCCAGATCCAGTTAAATTACCTTGACTGGTCATTTCAGGATGCGAAGGGCAAAGTGGAGCTGCTAGAATCTTACCATATTCCCGTCTGGGTGATGGAACCGCTGCGCGGCGGACGGCTGGCAAAACTTGCTGAGAAGGAAGAGACGGTATTAAAAGGTTTACGTCCGGAGGAGGGTATTCCGGCATGGGCATTTCGGTTTTTACAGAGCATCCCCGGTGTGGTTGTCACGCTCTCGGGTATGTCTGATCTGGAGCAGTTAAAAGAGAATATTCGGACGTTTGAGACGGAAAAACCGCTCGCAAAAGAGGAGATGGACACGCTTCTTTCCATTGCAGACGGCATGTTAAACGGAATGCTGCCCTGCACGTCATGCCGCTATTGTACAAGCCATTGTTCGCAGGGGCTTGATATTCCTATGCTCTTAAACCTTTACAATGAACACAGCTTTACGGGCGGCGGATTTATCGCGCCGATGGCGCTTTCCGCAGTACCGCAGGAAAAGCATCCTTCCGCCTGTGTCGGATGCCGGAGCTGCGAAAAAGTCTGCCCACAGCAGATTAAGATTTCCGAGGCAATGTCAAATTTCAGCGAGAAACTGAAAGGATAATGAGAAAAGGCGGAGGGAAAAGGATGAAAGCATTATTTATCGGCGGTACGGGCATTATCAGCACGGCGATTGTAAAGCAGCTGGCGCAGATACCTTTGTGGGTCATATGGCTTTTAAACCGCGGCAGCAGGAAGGACGTGGTGCCGGGGAATGTGCACCAGATTATAGCGGATATCAATGACGAGACGACGGTTGCGGAGCAGATTGCGGATCTTTTCTTTGATGTAGTCTGCGAGTTTATCGGATTTCGTGTGGAGGATGTGGAGCGGGATTACCGTCTGTTCCGGGACAAAACAAAGCAGTATATTTATACCAGTTCCGCTTCGGCATACCACAAACCGGCAGCAGGATATGTGGTGAACGAGGGGACGACCCTTGCAAACCCGCACTGGCAATATTCCAGAGACAAAATTGCCTGTGAGGATTTTCTGATGAAAAAATACCGGGAAGAGGGATTTCCCGTCACGATTGTGCGCCCCAGCCATACTTACGACGAGCGCCATATTCCTCTCGGCGTACACGGGAAAAACGGGTTCTGGCAGGTCATTAAACGGATGATGGAGGGAAAGCCTGTTATCATTCAAGGCGACGGTACTTCACTCTGGACGCTCACCTTCAACACGGATTTTGCTGTCGGCTATATCAGTCTGATGGGAAACCGTCACGCCATTGGCGAGGCTTTCCAGATTACGGGGGACGAGACGCTCACTTGGAACCAAATTTACGCAACGATCGCGGATGCGCTTAATGTGGAGTTGAAGCCCTATTATGTCTCTTCCGCATATTTGGCGGCGGTGGGAGACAAGTATGGCTATGACTTTGAGGGCAGTCTGATCGGGGACAAGTCGGTTTCCGTTGTCTTCGATAATAGCAAGCTGAAAAGACTGGCGCCGGATATGCGGACGCAGGTGCGCTTCGATCAGGGCGTCAGGATTGCGCTTAATTATGTTATGTCCCATCCGGAGGAGTGCCAGAAGGAAGATCCCGAGTTTGACGACTGGTGCGACCGCGTGATCGCAGCGGTGGAGAAGTCGAAGGGAGAGGTTTGATTTCAGATACAATTTATATGTGACCATAATCATATGAAAAAGGGTGTTGCAAAATCATCAAATCTGGTGATGGAGCGACGCCCTTGTTTTATTTCTGATAAAATAATTAAAAATATCTGTAAGATTTCTTTCTTCATGAAGTCTTATGGTTGAAAGGGAGTGGTAACGCAATGGAGTTTGAACAGATATACAGCACTTATTTTAAATCGGTATACCGCTATATCTGGAGGCTTTCAGGGGATGAACATATAGCAGAGGAGATTACAAGTGAGACATTTTTAAAAGTAATGAAATCCATTGAGAATTTTCGCGGCGATTGCGATATGCGCGTATGGATTTGCCAGATTGCAAAAAACACGTACTACTCCTATTTGAAGAAAAATCACAGAACGGTAAGTATGGATGAAACAAAACTGCAAAGCATCACAGACCCGAAGGCTTTCATTGAGGAACGGATTGGAATACAGGACGAGGCGGAGCAGATACGAAAGATTCTGCATACTTTGCCGGACCCCTACAAGGAAGTTTTTATGTGGCGTGTGTTTGGAGAATTGTCTTTTAAAGAAATAGGCACCCTGCATGGCAAGACGGGTAATTGGGCTTGCGTTACCTACCACCGGGCAAGAAAAATGATACAGGACAGATTGGAGGAGATCGATGATGAAAAAAGAGTGTAGCGTTGTCCGTGATGTGCTGCCACTGTACCTTGAAAATATGGTAAGTGAAGGCACAACGGTATTTGTAAAGGAACATCTTGAAAATTGCGCCGATTGTGCCGCAGAATGGGAACGTTTGAAATCGGGAAGGCAGATTGATGTGGTGGAAGCGCCGCAAAGGAAACACGACGCTGAGGCTATAATGGCGGTCAAAAAGAAAATAGCCAAAATAATTTTGAAAGCGGTGGCTGTGGTATGTCTTGTATTTGCTGTCCTACTTTGTGCGGTATTGATTTATACGGGTATTAGCTATCCTGTTACGAAAAACGACATTTCATTATCAACGAAGACGACAGCGGGAGAAGCGGAACCTAATTTACCTGTTACGGAGGAAGATATTTCATTATCAACAGAAACAGATGGCGGATATTCTTATATTATTATGGAAATTAATGCAGGAAAATCGGTATATTTTGATTCCAAAACGGAAGAAGTTTTGAATAGTCAAAATGAAGTATGCGGTCAAAAAATCACTTTATATAATTTACAATACCATAAAGATTTTTCGCAAAACGCTGGTTATATGAGTTGGGGATGTCCCAAAGACAGCTATCTGGAAATGGTGGTTGAATTGGAGGATGATACGCTGAGAATTTCTAATTAGGAATAAAGGAGGCGGCTTTCAGCAATCTATTGCAGTTAATTGATTTACCAAAGGGAGATAAACTGTGGCGCAATTATGGGAATATATCAAAATCGCTCTGATGAATATCAAAAGCAACAAAGGGCGTTCCATCCTCACCATGCTAGGTATCATTATCGGAATTTCTTCCGTCATTATGATTATCTCCATCGGTAATGGGGTGCGAAGTTCTGTCAACGATGAACTGGAAAACATATTCGGCGGCAAGATTACCATTTATGCCAATGGTGGAGTAGAAGGAAATGACGTGAGATTTACGGAAGATGATTTTAAACTGGTGAAAGAGAAAGTGACACATGTGAAAGGCGCGACGACGCAATACAGCTATTGGGGAGCCACAGCCAGAGCACGCAAGGGCAGTTTTTCGGCGAACCTTGAGGGCGGCAGTACGGCGTTGCAGTATGCGGTTGGCAATGAGCCGATCATCAGGGGCAGGTACTTTTCACAGAATGAGTGTGATGCGGCGAGTATGGTCTGCGTAATTACAGAAAGCTCGGCGAGGTCTTTGTTTGGCACCTCAGATGTGGTAGGCATGACATTTGAACTGGGTCTTGGGGATGTGACGCAGGTGGCGGCAGATACAATCCGGCTGATGGAAAACCGTTATAACGTGCGGGGAGAAAACAAGATCATGATGGAGAAGTTTGCAGATTACACGGCGGAGTATGACGAAGTTCTAAGTACACTGACGCTTTTTATCTCTTTTGTCGCGGCGATTTCCCTGCTTGTGGGCGGCATTGGCGTAATGAACATTATGCTCGTGTCCGTGACGGAGCGAACACGGGAGATCGGTATACGCAAGTCACTTGGCGCAAGAACGAAGTCAATCCTTATACAATTTCTGGCGGAGGCGGGCATCATCACCTTCATTGGCGGTCTGATCGGGATTGCGCTTGGTGTACTGGGAGGTATTGTGGTCTGTGGTGCGTTGGGTTATACGACAAAAGTCAATGTACCTACGGTGATTATTGCTGCAGTTTTCTCTGCGGGTGTAGGTATCTTCTTCGGTATTTACCCGGCAAGAAAGGCGGCATATTTAAGCCCGATTGAGGCGCTGCGGCATGAGTAGGGTATTAATTTTAATGGGTTATTTTAATGTTAATTTTATTGTAAAGACAGGAGCTTTTTTGTATAATTAAAGTGTAGTTGGAGTAGGATATATCGTATCTTGTGTCACAGATTTTTAGAGACAGGGGTGGTAAAGTGTCAGATAATACAAAACAGATAGAGGAAGTCATGGCAAAACGCACTGCAAAAAACAGTGTATTCCTTGACCTTTTTCAAAACAAAAGTTATTTGCTGAAGTTGTATAAAACGCTCCACCCGGAGGACACCACAGCAACAGAGGATTCGCTAACAGACGTGACGATCACAAATGTATTGACGGATAATCTGTATAATGATTTAGGTTTTATTGTGAATGATAAGTTGATGATACTTGTAGAGGCACAGTCTACTTGGACAGTGAATATTCTGGTAAGGGTATTACTATATTTGGCGCAAAGCTATCACGAATATTTCCAGCGTACCAGCCAAGACTATTATAAAAGTAAAAAGGTCAGAATGCCCAAACCTGAACTGTATGTGATATTTACAGGCAGTAAGGGCAAAAAACCTGATAGAATAGTATTATCAGAGGAATTTTTCAAGGGCGCGGATATAGATATTGAGGTCAGAGCCAGAGTGATTTATGAAGGTGATACAGATGACATCATCAATCAGTATATCGTTTTTTGTAAAGTTTTTAATGAGCAGACAAAACAGCATGGAACGACACAGAAGGCAGTTATGGAAACAATCCGTATATGCAAGGACAGGAATGTTTTAAGGGAATATTTGCTTGACAGGGAAAAGGAGGTTGTGACGATTATGATGAGTTTGTTTGATGAAGAACAAATTATGAAATCATTTATCAAGAGTGAGAGACATGAAGCGGCACAGGATAAGGTAAAAGAAAAGGCAATTCTTATGTTACAAAAAGGAAAAATTTCTATAGATGAAATACAGACATTTTTCTCAGAATTATCTGATGATGAGATTGAGGAAGTTAAAGGAGAAATTATGCAGTTGGCATAATGCTTTCAGGTCGCTGATATGCAGGACGTAGGGAATGTATAACTGTTGCTCAAGATTTTTATAAAAAAAGAAGTATCGCTCATAAACTATAATTTATGAAACGATACTTCTTTTCTTTTTTTACAGTCTCACATCCACCGGATGATAACCGTAGGTCTGTGTTTCCACGATTTCGGCGTCAGGCGTACCGGAGACGGTTTCACCCGCTTCTCCGCTGTCCTTCCCCTCGCCGGACACGCCCTTTTCTTCTTTTTCCTTGTCTTCTGTGCGGTCTGCCGTCTTGTCTTTCTCAGAAGCGTCTTTGAGTTCTTCCCCTGCCTGCGCCAGAGAAGAGAGCTGGTCGGAGGCAGCTTTCTGCGCCGCGTCTCTCGCGTCGGCAAGTTCGGCTTCCTTCAGCTCTGCATTGCTGCTGCCGCCTCTGCCGGAATCCAGAGCGATTTCCGTTTCCAAAACATTTGCCCTGCCGTCCATCTTCCTAGCGGTACTTCCCTGCACGGCCGCCTGTTTGACGGAGACATCCGCGGAAATCATGGCGGTCATACTGCCTGTGGACATGCTGCTGCCGGGATTGTTATTTTGGGACTCTGGCTTTTTGGTACCCATCAGATCATCGAAGGAGGATTTTTCCTTTTTCTTTTCCCGCTCTTCCCGCTTTACGTCAATCTGATGCTGGCGGAGCTGGATCTGCAGTTCGCTGATCTGTTTTTGGATTTCCTGCCGCTTTTTCATTTTCGTGTCCGCAGGCATCTCCTGATTGGAAGAAACTTCTTTTAAATCATTTTGCAGTTTTTCAATCTGCTGCTGCAGGTTTTTGCTCTCCGCATCCATCTGCCCACTTTTGCCTGCTGTCATTCCTGCTGTGTTCTGGGACGCGCCCGCGCCGCCTATTCCGTTTATGTTCATAAATGCTCCTTTCCCGCGCACGTTCCACTCATAGATGTTGTCAAAATTACAGAAGATGTCATTTCGTCGGGTGCGCGCAGACATAAAATTCGTATGTCATCTTCTTCTCTGTCCTTTATTTCGTCGCGGCAGCAAGGTTTATCAAGAGATCATGTTGTGGAAGAACTTTAAATCGTTGTGAAGGTATAGGCGATGTATTTTTAAACCCTGGCTCCTGTTTTTTGTTTGTATTCCACTTTCTCTCTTGGACGGAAATTTCAGGTTGCAATTAAGAAAATTGGAATTGCAGCCTAACTGTTATACTTTGTAACAGATTTTACCCGTCAGCCGTGTTATATCTTACCCTCCCGTGTGGTCCCGCCGCTTACATAGGTGACGGGCAGGCAGACGAGCGGCGGTTTGGCGGACATATTTTCCTGCAAAAGCAGATTAACGCACATTTCGGCGATTTCCGGCACGGGCTGCACAATGGTGGAGCAGACATACTCTGTTCCCGGGAAAACCCGGATGCCGTCAAAACCGATCACCTGTACGTCCTCCGGGACGCGCAGATTTAACCGGTGGAGCGTCTTTATAATAAGATAAGCCAGCTTGTCCGTCACACAAAAAATCCCGTCAAAAGAAAGTCTGCCGTCGTGCATATGCTCGGAGAGAAAACGTGTAAACTCTTCAAAAGGTTCCCCGTCATTCAATATTTTCATTTCATAGGAAAGTCCCCTTGAGAGACAGCCGTTTTCAAAACCGGCTTTGCGCTTGTTAGGCTCATTGTCCAGCGAGGAGCCGATACGCAGAAAGGCGACGTTGGTGCAGCCAAGGTCCGCCAGCTTCTCCGCGGCAAGCTGTCCACCGGCAAAATTATCGCTCGCCACGCAGGGGATTTTGGATCCCATAGAGCGGTCGATCGCGACGAAGGGGGTATTTTCCTCAATCTGCAAATTTGGATTGTAGGTCAGCCCGATGATGCCGTCCACTTTATTCTGCTGTGCCATAGTGACGTATTCCTGTTCCTGATCGGAACTAAAATCGGTGCAGCACAGCAGCATGCGGTATCTGCGTTTCAGGAGCGAGAGATTGATATGATAGGCGAGGGAGGCGAAAAAGGGCTCCTCCGTGTTGGGAAGCAAAAGTGCGGCAGTGTAGGTCTTGTTCGACTTTAGCCCCTGCGCGTAGCTGTTGACTTGATAATTTAATTTTTTGATCGCCTCTTCCACGCGGAGTCTGTAAGATTCTCCGACGGGAATGCCGTTTACTACTTTTGATACGGTTCCCAGCGCAACGCCGGCTTCTCTCGCCACATCTTTCATCGTAGGAACGGAATGTTCTGACTTCATAGTACCCTCTTTTCTTTTACTAATCCATGAAACTTCATGAAATCTACTTGATAAGCAGACAGCCGGACAGGAAATAAAGATGGAAATCCGGCTGCCATAGCAGGAAATTTGCTTCATGTACTGTCATTATAAAGGAAAAAAACTGGCGTGTAAAGTCCGGAATGAAATAATATATGAAACGTTATATGAAATTATCATGTGTAAAACGCACAAATTTGCATAATAGGATTCGTATAAAATAACAAAATATATAAAGAATCACAAGAAAATAGCAAAAATACGTTGACTGGTCTCTCAAATGGTGGTAGCATACGGATAAGAGATGAAATAACGTTTCACGAAACAAAGGACACACAATCACAAGCTGCGTGAAGAGGGAGGAGATAAAACATGAGCAGAAATAAGTCGGCAGCGGCAAAACCGGCGGTAATGTCGGGAGGGAAACCTCTCGGAAGGCGCATCAAGGATAACTGGCAGTTATATCTGATGCTTTTGGTTCCCGTAGTTTTGACAATTATCTATAAGTACATACCCATGTACGGCATACAGATTGCCTTTCGGGATTACAAGGCGAGTAAAGGATTCATGGGAAGTGAGTGGGTCGGTCTTGAGTGGTTCCTTCGGTTTTTCAGCGCACCGACCTTCTGGCGCATGATGAAGAATACAATACTGTTAAGCCTGTACAGCCTGCTGTGGGGATTTCCGATTCCGATTATTTTGGCGCTGATGATGAACCAAATGCGGTTTCACCGTTTTAAGAGAATTACCCAGACAGTGCTCTACGCGCCGCACTTTATTTCCACAATGGTCATCTGCGGTATGATTCGTATTTTCTTAAGCCCTTCGGGTGGTTTGATTAACCTGATTGCGGGCACGTCCATCGATTTCCTGACAGAGTCTTCCGCCTTCCGCACCATCTACATCGCGTCGGGCATCTGGCAGGACGCAGGCTGGGGCATCATCGTTTACATGGCAACGCTGGCGAATGTAGATACATCGCTCTACGAGGCGGCAAAGGTGGACGGTGCATCCCTGTTCCAGCGGATCATCCATATCGACATACCGGAGCTTGCGCCTATCATGGTGCTGAACCTGATTATGAGTGTGGGCGGTCTGATGAATGTAGGGTTTGAAAAAGTATGGCTCCTGCAGACGGACTTAAACAAAGCGGCGAGCGACGTCATAGCGGTTTATGTTTATCAACAAGGTATCGAACACGCCAAGTACAGTTACTCCACGGCGGTCGGACTGTTTAACACGGTGATCAATATCATTTTACTGATTGTGGTGAATAAGGTAGCGGGCAAGATATCGGAAGACACGAGTTTCGTATAGGAGGTGCGGTATGAGTAAAAACAAAAAATCAGGAAAGCTGACAGGACTTTCCGAAAAGAGCAGCGATATCATTCTGGTGATTCTCTGTACCATTATTCTGTTGATTGTGGCATATCCGCTCTACTATGTGCTGATTGCTTCCGTGTCCAATCCTTACGACGTGTATGCGGGAAAGACATTCCTTCTGCCGAGTCAGTTTACATTGGACGGGTACAAATCGGTGTTTGCCGACCCCGGTATCCTGCTTGGACTCTTTAACAGTTTTAAGTATACGATCATCGGTACGGTGTTCTCTGTGGTTATGCTCTATCTGGCGGCATATCCCTTAAGCGTGAAAGATCTGCCGGGACGGAAATTTTTCAGTATCTTTTTTATCATTACCATGTATTTTGGCGGCGGTATGGTCCCCACTTATCTCGTTGTGAAGGAGACAGGGTTGATTAACAGCATGTGGGCGCTCTTCCTTCCGGGTGGTGTTGCCGTCGGCAATCTGATCATTGTGAGGAATTTCTTTGAAAACAGCATTCCGAAGGAGATGATCGAGGCGGCAAACATAGACGGCGCCTCCACGTGGACGACATTCATCAAGATTGTAGTGCCCCTTAGCCGTTCCATCATGGCGGTTATGGTGGTGTTCAGCATGGTGGCATACTGGAACGACTGGTTCACATCCATGATTTACCTGCCCTCGCCGAACAAAGCGCCCCTGCCGCTCGTGCTCAGGAACATACTGATTAAGAGCTCCGCCAGCGCAAGTCAGGCGAGCACCATATCGGGCGGATTTGCGGAGCTTAACAAGATGACGGAGATGATCAAGTTTTCATCCATCATTATTGCGGCATTGCCGATGTTGATTATCTATCCTTTTGTACAGAAATATTTTGAAAAAGGTTTTATGGCGGGCGCGGTAAAGGGCTGATGTCGAAAGAAGATAACTGAAAGAATAAGTCTGATGGTTTGAGGTTTTTATCAGCAATCTGAGGTTCTGACATGGAGGATGAATATGTTGAAAAAGAATAGAAAATTTTACGTAAAAAAAAGAATCCTGACCTGCGCGCTTACAGCGGGAATTGCCTTGTCGATGACAGCGTGCGGAAATAACGATTACGGTCATCACGAAAAAGGTGTCGTCAACCCCGATACCTCGCAGACACAGTTTGCCATCATGGGCGGACAGAGCGCGCTGAGTCCGGGATATGACGATAACGTGGTATTAAACCAGCTGCAGCAGGAGGCGGGCATCAGCATTGACTGGACTACCATGAAGGAATCTCTGGCGGAGCAGGTAAATATCCGCATTGCGGGCGGCGAGCTGCCAGACGCCTTTATGGGTGTGGGATTCAGCAACTATGATATTTCGCGCTACGGGGACGACGGCACATTTATTGACTTGACGCCCTATCTGACGGAAGAGTATATGCCTAACTTAAGCAAAATCCTTGATGAAAACCCGGATATCCGCAGCGCGATCACTATGGATGATGGCTATATCTATGGTCTCCCGGCGGGAGAGCGCATGGGGACGGCAGGAATCGGCGCGCCGGAAGATTACAGTATTTACTCCGTCCCGCAGTTTTCAATGATCAATAAAGCGTGGCTGGATGATCTGGGGCTTCCCGTGCCCACTACATTGGATGAGCTTCATGCGGCGTTAAAAGCATTCAAAGATAATGATATGAGCGCGAAGTATTATGGAAATGCGCCGGGCAGCACGATCCCCATGAGCACGGGCTTCGACGAGTGGTGCTGGGGACAGAATATTTTCTATGCGGGTTTCGGGTTTACGAACTGGCCTAATGACGTCTGCAACGATCTTGTCTTAAAAGACGACGGAACGGTAGAATTTATGTGCGTCACGGACCAGTACCGGCAGGCGGTCAGCTATTTCCATGACTGGTATGCCGAGGGGCTGATGGATGTGGAGATGTTCAGCCAGACGGACACGCAGTTGATTTCCAAGTGCTCGCAAGGCTATGTGGGTGTGTCTACCTGGTGGTACATTGAAGAGTTGATGGGCGATTACGCGAAGGATTATGTATTCCTGCCGATTCTCGACGGACCGGACGGTACGCACAATGTAACAATCCGCACAGGCGGCGGTATTAACAGCGGGCAGCTCAATATTACGAAGGCTTGCAAAAGTCCGGCAAATCTTCTAAAATTTTATGACAGGTGGTATGATCCTGAAATTGTGATGCAGATGCAGTATGGTCCGATTGGCACTTATTTTACAGGGCAGGACGAAAACGGCGTATGGCTGAGTATTTCTGATGAGGAGAGTCAGGAAAAGTACGGAAAAAGTTCCGGCGAGTTAAAAGGCGAGTGCGAAGTGGCGGGACCCAAGCTGATTCTCAGCGATTACTATCAGACGACCTTTAAGATGGAGGATCGCGCCATTGAGCGGCTGACGGACTTGTATGATTTCTGGATGCCCTATGTGGACGATACCGCGACTTATCCTGTGGACTGTGTGTTCACGGGAAGAGAGCTGGATGATATCGACTGGTATAAGGGGAATTTTGAGAGTGCGGTTTCCGAGCAGGAAGGATTGTGGATCAAAAACGGCGGTCCCACGGATGAGGAGTGGAACGCTTATATTGAACATTTGACGAAGAAGTGCGGTATGGAGAAACTGTTGACCGCATATCAGAACGCGTATGACCGTTATTCCGGCAAAACTCCCGCAGAATAATATCCGTAGACACAAGCGGAAAACAAAGAGTGGGAAATGACCGATGGGTAAGATTGTGAAAAGAATGGACATGGAGGTATTTTATGATAAGCCAGACGTTGCGTGACGCCAGAAAATATGAAGAGACAATGGAGAAAAAAATCGGCAGCGAGAATCGACCGGGATTTCATTTGGCGGCAAGAGTGGGATGGATGAACGATCCCAACGGGTTCTCCTATTACAAAGGGAAATATCATCTCTTTTATCAGTACAATCCCTACGATTCCCACTGGGGACCGATGCACTGGGGTCATGCGGTGAGCAAGGACCTGCTGCACTGGGAGTACCTTCCGGCGGCGCTTGCGCCGGACGCGGATTTTGACAGGGACGGCTGCTTTTCTGGCAGCGCGGCAGTTCTGCCGGACGGTCGGCAGCTGCTGATTTACACGGGTGTAATCAGGGAGACGCAGCCGGACGGCAGTATGCGCGACGTGCAGACACAATGCCTTGCGGTGGGCGACGGCGTGGACTATGAAAAATTTGCGGGTAACCCGGTGCTCACAAAAGAGGATCTGCCGGATAACGGGAGCAAGTTTGACTTTCGCGATCCCAAGATCTGGAAGACGGCGGACGGCACTTACCGCTGTGTCGTTGGAAACTGCACGCCCGAGAGGGACGGACAGATTCTCCTCTTCAGCAGCGAGGACGGATTTAGGTGGAAATACGATAAAATTTTAGCGGAGAACAACGGACGCTACGGCATGATGTGGGAATGCCCGGACTTCTTTGAGCTGGACGGCAAAGGTGTGCTGCTCACAAGCCCGATGGATATGCTGCCGCAGGGATTTGAGTATCACAACGGAAACGGCACTTTATGTCTGATTGGCTCCTACGATAAGGGGAGCGATACCTTCACGGAGGAACATAATCAGGCGATAGATTACGGGATTGATTTCTACGCGACACAGACGCTGCTTACACCGGACGGCAGGAGAGTGATGGTCGGCTGGATGCAGAACTGGGACACCTGTAACCTCCATGCGCCCGACCAGCCGTGGTTCGGGCAGATGAGCCTGCCGAGGGAACTGTCGATACGTGACGGAAGACTGTACCAGAATCCTGTGCGCGAGCTGGAAAACCTGCGTGGAGAAGAGGTGAGGCATGAAAATGTGACCTTCCACGATGTGATAAAGCTTGCCGGAGTGGAGGGCAGAAAAGTGGATATGGAACTGACGCTGCGCCCGGCGGATGCGGAAAATATTTACCACAAATTTGCGGTGCGGTTTGCGCAGAACGGCACCTACCATACCTCCGTCAGCTTTAGACCCTACGAATCCATCGTCAAGATAGACAGAAAATTTTCGGGTTCAAGGCGTGCCATTATTCATCAGCGCCGTTGCCAAGTGCGCAACAAAGATGGTAATATAAAGATGCGTATCATATTGGACA
>ERZ779637.791-NODE-791-length-17348-cov-19.694269_pt1 | contig 17348 bp, 9 predicted proteins | sample MGYA00514196_ERZ779637 | MGnify/ENA primary metagenome ERZ779637 (study PRJEB29562, sample SAMEA4376700) | mouse gut metagenome | isolation source: Cecum | study: EMG produced TPA metagenomics assembly of the A DSS colitis mouse model was used to assess the...
TCCATTTTTCGGAACGCGAAAAACTCCAATGCCCTCAACAGGCTAAAGCCCATACAAAAAATAGACAGACCATAGACAGGACTGGACCAGATCCATTCCCAGTTAGAGATTTGTTTTGAGGAACGGCTTTTCGGCCGCAATCTGTAACGGAAAAATCCTGCCAGCTTTTATTGACAGCATGGAAACAACCTATATAATACAGGGGAAGGGGCGGACCCCGAAATCCGGCATCCGCCCCTTAAGTAACTATTAACCTATCTTATATCAGTTTTTGAGTTTACACAAAACTTGAAACGCTCTCATAATCTCGGATTACAATTCAAGCTTACTGTCAGGCTGATAAATGCTCACACTAATTTGAAGGCAATAATTTTTTTCTCGCCTTTGTATATCGAGCCTTTAATCCTGGATTTATTAATTTATCATGCGCATTATTATATATCCTATCACTAATCAACAATTCACTATCTTCAATAATCCTTTTCACAAAACAATCCGCTGCTTCAAATGAATCAAAACCTACAATACAAGCAAAATATTCTTCTGCTTCTTTCTGTGGTAACGTATCAAATATATGCTGCAACAAGTCTACGCTCTGCATCGCATGCGCATATTCAATTACCTGATCTCCTGCACTTTCGTATGCATGATCATCAACAAGTTCTTTCAAGAATTCCTTATTCTTTATCATGTATGTTCGTGTATTCGTATTATGTGTTCCATTAAACATCTTTTTATATGTCTCCCATAATTCGATTTTTTTATCTGCCTCCATTTCAAATTTATGCATTCCTCTTGTCTTTGAAGAGACATACTGCACATACTCTTTCATATCATATAATTTATTATTGATAACGGAACTATAAATTTGAATATTCTCCAATTTTAGAATATTCTGTATTGTAAAAGTCTCAACCGTTTCTAAAGAGTTGATAAACTGTAAATACTTATCCAAAATACTTTTATCATCATTTAGATCAATATACAAATCTTTTTCCAAACTACCAATTGGGGTTCCAATATGATTCATAAATTGGATTTTTTCGCTGGCTGTTTTAATGTCTAAAAGATGAATTAATTTCATACTAACCTCCTTTCTTCTCGCTTTAGACATTCTCCGATACTGAATTTTTCCGTTTACATCAAGTGCATAAAAAAATTGCCTCGCAATATCTTCTTTTAACTCTAAAATATATTTATAAATATTATAACTTTCAGTCTGATTTCGAGATTTCTGATTAAAATATTGAGCTATATAATCCACTTCAATTTCTGTAACCACACTTATTTTCAAAATCTCAATTGCATTTTCAATATTTACAACCAACATAATTTCATGCTGCGTTATGATCGGAAATTTCTCACTAAACAGAATCATATACTTCGATATAAATTCATCACGACTTAACACCTTTAACCTCAACTTTAACCATGCGGCATTAGCATTTTTATAGAACCACATTGCGTTATCATGAATCGCTTGAATAACATTACTATCTAGCAAGTCTATTTCACTCTCTCTATTTATCGCCATATTACAAATATAATAAATCCACTCCCCCACTTCTGCTAATCTATTACATAACTTCACCGAAAGTCCATTTGTCCATATTATTGCAGCCAGAGACTTTACAGCAACATCACTTAATTTTTCTACACTTTCCAGCAAATGTACATACGATTTTCCAGGCAGTGCATTTCCATTCACTTCTTTTACTAATATTTCAATAAAAGGATCAGGAATCTCTTTAATTTCTGTACAATATTCATATATTAAGTCATAACACTTTTCAATGCTAAACCGCTCTATTAATGTGAGATAAAATTTTACATATTCATTTCCTTTCACACTATTTTCAACTATTTTTTTATGTATAAAAATACATTCATCAAAGCAACCATCTATTTTAGAATAATTAATTAATTTTATAATCATTGATATATTTCCTATACAATCAATTTCTTTTTGAGATATAAATTCATTTTCTCCTATAAACAATTTTATAAAATGCGTCGCTTCTTTTGGGCAATTCATAACCATCTTTTCTCTAATTTGCTTAATTATACTTTTATCCTCGGTAGCTTCACAAAATATCTCAGTTATTTCCTCCCATACATCATCTCTATTATCAATATTTGTGTACTGCATTATCATTTGAATATAATTTAACGTTTTAGAAAAACTCGCCTGATCATACCGAAATCCACGCACAATATCTAACACTTTTTCTCTAAATATATTGATTGCAAGGCAATATATTTTTTCAAATTCAATAATAAACCTCGGGAATGCCATATTTAATTGATTCACCTTATTTAGCCCGTCAATAATCACACTATTATCTGTATTTTCCAAATGTATTTTATAATCATCGATATTTTTAGGTCTTTCATTGTATATTATGCTATTAAACACAATCGTCTCGCTAATATCATATAATTTACTTTCCTTAGGATAATTGTAAAAATACGTCCGATAGTTTGCGTCTACTAATTTCAGTTCGACAAGTTCTAACAACGCCTTTTTAAATTCCTCCGATAAATTTCCAATTTCTCCATTCCAATTCTTTATATCTGAATCCAGCGTTCCCTCTATATATTCCTCAATTATCCTATCAAAATCTCTATCTGCAACTTTATAAAAATCTTCCTCATACTCCGTCATTAAATAAGTTGCCACAGCACATTTTTCATATGTGATACCTCTTCCCTGAAACTTTTCATCAAGACTTTCATATAAAGCTAATGACATATTCAACCTATTCTTAATTTCTCTAATCCCCAGTCTTTCCCCTCTAATAAGCCATTGCATGCCAACAATTCTATCTATAGAAGCCTCCTCCATTTCCTTTATTAATCCTAAATCAAATAGCTCTTCCCGTAGTTCTGAAAGCAAGCCATTCAATATCACATCATAATTATCAATATTAATTTTTCTCAAATTAATTATATAATCAAAAAATTTATCATAAAGTTTTTCTTCTTGACCTGCTTCCGTTTGACTTTCATCATATTCCTTCAACTGAGATTCCGGTTTTATATTTACTACAAACGTAACTTTATTTCCATGAAATCTGCTTCTAATATTTTGATCTGATAAATAATATTTTCTAATCTCTTTCAGAAAATTTTTCACTGCTATGATATTGCTGGTTCTATCTAAATCCTCAATCACAAATACATAATGTCTAAAAAACTTTTTGTATAAAACTTCCTGATTATAATAATCAATCAAAACGTTTTCATCAATTTCCCTATTTCCCTCTGATTTCGCTGATGAGAAAATAAAATCAGCTTTGAACAAAACAAGAATAGCACACACAATACCAATCACATATGAACCAAACATAATCATCTGCAGTTCGCTTGATCCAACCTGTATAATCTGTCCAATTCTATCACCAAATTGCCTAAGTCCTTCTCCTACAACTATCGCTATGATCGCCACCACTAATATAAGCTTCTTAAACCAACTATCAGTCTGTATAGAAAATAATCCATAGTTTTTGCTTAACCGTTTACTGATATAACTTCCCTTAGAAGGATTCAATTGATTTATTACATGAAAAAGAAATGATTTATGCAATTCAACAACCGATTCCCCTCCTTCATTCATCTTCTCTAGCACCTCCCACATATTAACAATATATATAGATTTAGGTCTAAAGTGAAAAACACCCTTTTGTACACGTTTTTTATACATTGCCAATAAACTAGACTTCCCCGAACCAAAATCAGAAGTTACAGCAATCATTTTAGCACCATAATTAATAGCCGCTTCTAATTTATCAACATAAACTTTTACCCCAATCCAATCATTTGATTCATCTTCAATCGGTTGATTCAATATCACCCGCCTATGCTTTTGGAAATCTATTTCATTCATTTTTTTTCGTATTTCTTCAAAAATTTTCATTTGTAAATTCCCCCCTTAGCCAAACCAAATCTCAATCATCCATCAAACCTTTTTTATTTAAATTAGCTTTATATATTTCCATTTTTTAATTATAGCAAATAATATTGTATGCAAAAAGTATAATTTCAAGTCCATCCAACAGAACATTGCATCTGATCTCCTTTACTTCATCATTCCTGCAAAACCTCCCATCCGGGAACATCCTGCCAATTTCCCCGACAATGGATGCCGCGCTCCGCGAGCATCCTTATGTCAACAGCTCCCAAAAATGAAATCATACCACTTTTGAGGAATTGTGGATTACTTTTTGGGAAAAACGAAAAGCCAAATATCCAGCATTTACAAGGCTTCCATGCCTGTTATCATTTTCCCAAAAACATCATAAACAAATATCACCATGTCGTAGGGCACGGAAATTTTTTCTATAAAGGGCATAAAAAGGCACTTTGTTTTATCCTGTCGGGCTTTCGCCCTAGCTGCCCCTACTCCATGGTGATCCTGTGCAGAACATTCCTACAAATCCAGTGTTTATGCAAGGGAAAGGATAAGTCCGCAAACAACGGATGTCCGGCTTCGCCAGTCATCCTTATGTTGACAAAAATAAGACCCCGCATCTTCCGATGCAAGGTCTTATTTTTCTATGTCGTAGCTAATTTAGTTTGCCCTTCTATAGAATAAATTTCCGTGCCCTACGACACCAAAAATCCTATGGCATTATTTTTTTATAGCCGCCTGCGCCGCCGCCAGACGAGCTATAGGCACCCTGAAAGGTGAACAGGAAACATAAGTCAGCCCCACCTTGTGGCAGAACTCCACGGAAGACGGATCGCCGCCGTGCTCGCCGCAGATACCAAGCTTGATGTTCGGTCTGGTTGCGCGTCCCTTCTCCGCTGCCATCTGTACGAGCTGCCCTACGCCGTTCTGGTCCAGTCTTGCAAACGGATCGGACTCATAAATCTTACTCTTATAATAATCACTCAAGAACTTACCGGCATCGTCACGGGAGAAACCAAAGGTCATCTGGGTCAGATCATTGGTTCCGAAGGAGAAGAACTCCGCCTCCTCTGCAATCTCATTTGCCAGAAGTGCGGCACGCGGAATCTCAATCATGGTTCCGACATGATACTTGATATCGGAATTTTTCTCTTTCTTCACGGCTTCCGCCACTTCTACAACCACATCTTTAACGAACTTAAGCTCTTTCTTCTCACCCACTAAAGGAATCATGATCTCAGGTTCGATATCGTATCCCTTCTCATTCTTCACTTCGATGGCTGCTTCCATCACGGCCCTTGTCTGCATTCTGGCAATCTCAGGATAGGTAACCGCCAGACGGCATCCTCTGTGTCCCATCATGGGATTGAACTCGTGGAGCGAATCACAGATCTCCTGCACTTCCTCCGCCGTCATCATCATCTCAACCGCCAAGTCATCGATGTCCGCCTGCTCGGTGGGCACAAACTCATGTAACGGGGGATCAAGGAAGCGGATGGTCACGGGTCTGCCTTCCATCACCTCATACAATGCCTTGAAGTCGCCCTTCTGGAAAGGAATCAGCGCGTTCAACGCCTTCTCTCTCTGCTCCTGCGTTCTCGCCAGAATCATCTGGCGGATCTTCGGGATTCTGTCGGGGTCAAAGAACATATGCTCTGTTCTGCAAAGACCAATGCCCTCCGCGCCGTACTTCACGGCATTTGCCGCATCGGCAGGGGTGTCCGCATTGGTGCGCACCTGAAGCTTGCGGTACTTGTCCGCCCACTCCATAATCCGCCCGAAGTTTCCGCTCACGGAAGCCTCAACGGTCTTGATATCGCCTTTATAAATCTTACCAGTGGAGCCGTCCAGCGAAATGTAATCGCCCTCACGGAATACTTCTCCGCCCAGTTCAAATACTTTCTCCTGCTCGTTGATCGCGATCTCGCCACAGCCGGATACGCACGCCGTACCCATGCCGCGCGCCACGACTGCCGCATGGGAGGTCATGCCACCGCGCACGGTAAGAATACCTTCCGCCGCATGCATACCCTCGATATCCTCCGGTGAAGTCTCGAGACGCACAAGCACGACTCTCTCGCCTTTCTCATGTGCTTCCTTCGCCTCGTTTGCCGTAAAGTAAACCTTACCTGCCGCCGCGCCGGGAGAAGCGGGAAGTGCCTGTCCCACTACCTGTCCTGCTTTCAGAGCGTCGGGATCGAAGGTCGGATGTAAGAGCTGGTCCAGAGACTTCGCTTCTATTCTAAGCACTGCCTCCTCAGGCGTAATTTTTCCTTCGTCTACCAGATCGCAGGCAATCTGCAAAGCTGCGGGTGCGGTACGTTTGCCGTTTCTGGTCTGCAGGAAGAAAAGCTTGCCTTCCTCGATGGTGAACTCCATATCCTGCATATCACGGTAATGCTCCTCAAGGCGGTTTGCAATCTCCATAAACTGCTTATAGCACTCGGGAAGATCCTGTTCCAGTCTGGTGATGGGCTGGGGTGTGCGGATACCCGCCACCACGTCCTCGCCCTGCGCATTGATCAGGTACTCGCCGTAAATGCCTTTGGCGCCGGTAGAAGGATTTCTCGTAAAGGCAACGCCCGTGCCCGATGTATTGCCCATGTTGCCAAATACCATCGCCTGCACGTTTACCGCCGTGCCCCAGTCACCGGGTATATCGTTCATACGTCTGTATACAATCGCCCTCTCGTTATCCCAGGAACGGAACACCGCTTTCACCGCTTCCATAAGCTGTACTCTGGGATCCTGCGGGAACTCTTCGCCTTTGTTTTCTTTGTAAATATTTTTGAAACGGACGATGATCTCTTTCATGTCCTCAGCGGTCAGGTCGGTGTCGTACTTCACGCCCTTGGACTCTTTGATTTCGTCTAAGATTCTCTCAAAATAAGATTTGGGGATCTCCATAACTACATCGGAGAACATCTGGATAAATCTACGGTAAGAATCATACGCAAAACGGGGATTTCCCGTTTTCTGTGCAAAGCCCTCCACGGCTGCATCCGTCAGGCCCAGATTCAGAATGGTATCCATCATACCCGGCATGGATGCCCTTGCACCGGAACGAACCGACACGAGAAGCGGATTTTCGGTATCACCGAATTTCTTTCCCTGTTTTTCCTCAAGCCCTGCCAGAGCGCTAAAAATCTGCTCCCTGATCTCGTCTGAAATCTGTCTGCCGTTATTGTAATAGTCTGTACAAGCCTCCGTCGTCACGGTAAAGCCCTGCGGAATCGGCAGCCCCAGATTCGTCATCTCTGCAAGATTGGCTCCCTTGCCTCCCAGAAGATTACGCATGTCCGCGTTTCCTTCTTCAAATAAATATACCCATTTCGCCATGTTATTTGCTATCCTCCATTCCGTTAAAATTAAAGCCACTCGGCTAGCATTTATTTTACCATATTTTTGTAATTTTTACACTGCTTTTTTGAGAAATTTCACAAAAAGAAGGACAAATATTACAAAATATTTGTCACATTAGCGTGCGAAAGCGCCACCATATTCTTAAAGCGAGCCAAAAGATCACAACCGACCGGCTGTATGAGGAAGAAAACTGTCAAAAATAAACACATCATACTCGCCTTTCAGCGTCTCCAGATCCTGCTCGCTGCGGACCGTCCACGCCGCGGCAGGATGTCTGTAAAGCCACCTGCATATTCTTCTGCCCGGCTCCTCGCTGAATTTGTGATTGTAGGCAATAAAATCCGGCTTGGTCAGAAAATTGAACAGAAGGTGCGTCATGGCAAAGTAGAGAATATTCCAGTACACGCCCTCTTTACGGAAATTTGAGGAGAGCTGTCCCCGCACCACATCGCCGTGGTTTATACGGAACCACCAGAGCACCATGGGATTAAAGGATTCGACGCAGTAAGCGCCGTGATAGGCGCGCAGCAGCCCGTCTATCACTGTGCAGCAGGAAACATCCGCCGTCTCCGCCTTGATCTCCACGATCAGGGGCACACGTCCGTCCACCATGTCGAGCAGATCTGACAGCTTTGGAATCCGTTCCCCAGACTGACAGAGCGTATACGCCTGCAACTCATTATATGTATGGTCCACGACCTTGCCCTCCGCGCCGCAGATTCGCTCCAGTTTAAAATCATGGAAAATAACCGGCACGCCGTCCCTTGTTACCTGTACGTCCAACTCCATGCCGAGCCCTGCCTCCACCGCCTTTTTGAAAGCTGCCATAGAATTTTCCGGCGCATCCCCCGCGTTGTCGTGAAGACCCCTGTGCGCAAAATACACTTTTTTAAAAAGCGAGGTATCGGGTCTTTTTAACATGCGCGGCATAATCGCCAGCAAATATAAAACAGCAAGCATTACGATGCTGCACAGTGTAATTTTGATTGCTGCCAGAATCATGTGATTGTCCGTCCTTGTCTGTCCCTGTGATTATTCATTCTCTAACATGGCCTGGTATATATTTCTCAGTTCTATGAGCTTTTGTTGTCAGGCGAAATATCAAGCGCCTTATCAATCTGCACAAGTGTTAAGCGAATAAAAGCCTGAAACTGTTTATTTGTCATTCCCATAGCGACAGCTTCGCCTTTCATCCTGTTTTTCTTCTATTATAACAAGCACGCAGATATTTTCAAGACCCATCCGACAGCCGCACCACATCCCCCTTCTTGATCTCCTTTGTGGAGGAATCAATGATCCGGCTCTCATCCGTGACCGCTCCTTCTATTGCCGCCAAGTTATCGTTTTTGTCAGCCACGCTGACGGTAATCTCCTCCACGTAATATTCCGTGCCGAGAATGCCCTCCCGCTCATTCACCACATACACAAAGTTCCTGTCGTTCTCCTCGTGCAGCGCCAGAAGGGAAACACAGCACGGGTACTTATCTCCCGCCTTGGAACAGGTCATTTTTCCGGAAAGACCGGGCGTCCCCGTCTCCTCCGGCAGCCGCAGCAGCGCCGTGTAAGTGCCCGGCATGTTCTCATTTTCCTCAATATAATCTACCTTTGCGTCAATCTTTTTACGACCATCAAGCTGCAGTTTCACATCATCGTTTAAGTTTACATAACTTTTCTGTTCTTTGGTAAGAGGCACTCGGAACTGGCAGGGCACCTCGTCATCCGCAAGGAGAAAAGAAGCCGTATCCGGCACTCTGCCGCCAGTCTGTACATAGACATCCGTCACCATCCCGCCAAGGGGGCTGGTGATTCTCCCTTCCTGCTCCACAATCTCCTGATAGGCTGCGATCTTTTCCTGCACCGCCGCAAGTTCTGAACGATACACCGCCAGTGTCGCGTCCGCCTTATCCTCCTGCAGAATATCCTCCACCTTGCGCCCGGCATCTTTTATGGTGTTATCACGGTTCCACCTGGCGTCTGCCTCCGCGTAAGCGGCTGCCTGCAGTTCCTGCTTCAGACGTTCCTCCTCCTGTTCTCTCGCTTTTCGCTCCGCCTCCATCTCCTCCTCTGTCTTTCTCTCTCCATCCTCCCTCTCCCAGTCGCCCTCATGCGCCCGGTTCTCCGCCTGCAGCTCCTCCAGCGCCTCCTCCGCCTGCACTACGCCCTCGGCGGCTCTTCCCACCAGCGTATCCTGATATCTGGCAAGCGCGTCGTAATCCTCTCTCGCCCTTGCCTCCTCCAACGCCTTCTGGTTCTGCGCCAGCTCTTTATTGTGGACAATCTCGTCGATCTGCAGCTGTACTTTCTGCGCCGCCAGCTCCTGCTCCTCCATAATCTGTTTCATGTCCTCCAGATCCACGGTAAAGAGAAGATCCCCCTCCTCTATCCTATCCCCGGTCTGCACCGCAAGTTCCTCCACCCGCAGACCGCTTAAGACTGTCACCGGAAGTTTCGCCCCCGCCTCCACAATGCCTTCCGCCTCCACGATATGCTCGATATACTTGGAATCCGTCCGGGTCGTCGAAACCATTGGCAGTTTTGAAGCATATATGCTTTTGGAAATCAGCGTGCACAGCCACATAAAGACCATAAAAGCCGCCAGCCCTCCGACAATCCTCTTCCTCCGCTTATCCATGGTTCAATCCTCCTCATATCTATTACATCATCTTCGCATTTGGGAAACTCTTCTCAGCGCTGCGTTCTACTCTTTTAAGCCCGAATACACGATCCCCTGCTCCAAATAATCCTGCCCCAGCACAAATACAAAAGCCGCCGGAATCAAAGTAACAAACGAGGCGCAGAGCGCAAAGCCAGCCTGCAGCCACGAGATCTCCGGCAGATACAATGACAGCGGCCACAGCGCCTTCTCTTCCAGAAACGCCAGCGGCTGCTCCATCAAATTCCAATACTCCAAAAAACCTAACACCATGGCAGATAACAATCCACTTTTCCCTAAAGGAAGCCCCATTGTCAGAAATATCCGCAGTTCACTCGCCCCGTCAATCCGCGCCGCCTCAAACAGCTGCGGAGGAATCGCCCGGAAACCGCCGTAGGTCAAAAAGATCGGCAAGGTGGAAAACACCGCCGGTAAAATAATGGCAGCATGGGTATTCATCATCCCCAGGCGGTCAAGCACCAGATAGCTGGAAAGCATCGTCACCTGGAACGGCAGAAGCATCAGCACCACATAGAGGGCAAACAAAGCCCTGCTCCCACGCACAGAATAGGCAGCAAACGCCCACGCCGCAGGAACCCCCACCAGAAGCTGCCCCGCCAAAATACAGAGCACCAGCTTCACAGAGTTCCAAAAGAGAACAAAGAACGAAGGCGTCATAAACAGAAGCCTCCCGTAATGTTCAAAAGTGGGATAATCCGGCATCAGTTTCCAGCGGATATACCCCTCCCCGTCACCGAACACCGGAAGCAGATACTGTTTCATTTCCAGACTGTCCATCACCGATCCTGTCAAAATCAGAAGCACAGGAAGGCAAATCAGAACAGCCGGCACAAGCAAAGCTCCCGCCGCAATATATTTTTTTATCACACTATATATTTCTTTTCTAAACTTCGGCATCCCACGGCCTTCCTTCTTTTTGTCTAGTATGTACATTGCGAAGCTCGTCTCAACGTTATATCTATTGTGCAGATAGCACAACCATAAACAGACCCTGCCTCACTCCGCCCGGTCCCAGACCCTCTGCAGCGCCATAATCGCCACAAAAAGCACCGCCCCCACGCAGACTGCCGCAGCAGCCATCTTGTCAAACTCCAGATTGACGAACCAGTTGTTGAACAGATGCTGCAGCAGGTAAATATCCTCCTGCGGATAAGACCCTGCCACCAGATAAGCCTCCCTGTAAATCTTAAACGAATTGAGGAAGGACAAAATCACAATCGTATAAAAACTGCCTTTCAGATTCGGCAGGATGATATAACGGATGCATTTCCATCTTCCCGCCCCGTCCACTCTCGCCGCCTCGATAAACTCACTCGGAATCGACAGAATACCGGCAAGCCAGAGCACAACCGTATACCCGGTATTCTTCCACAGATAGCTCGTCACCAGTACCCAGAAGGACGCGCCCGTCCCCAGATAGTCCGTAGTCACACTCCCCCATAAACCCGTAAGTTCCCCGATTTTCGTGAGAAAGAGATTTAAAAAACCCTGCCTATAAAAGACCATTTTCCATACAAGAACGATGGTGGCAGTCGGCATGGCAAGCGGAAACAGATACACCGACTTGATCAGCGACGCGTTATGAAAGTTGCTCAGCGTAAGCGCCACCAGAAGCCCCGCCAGCACCAGAAGCGGAATGCATACCACCGTAAACCGCGCGGTATTTTTTACCGCCAGCACAAACGCCTGATTCTGAAAAATAACGCCATAGTTTTTCACTCCCGTAAACTCGCCCGTGACCGCCGTCTGAAAAGACCGCTTCACCACGTCCAGAAAAGGCAGGAGCACAAAAAGAGTCACCCCCGCCAGGCTCGGCAAAAGAAATAAAAGGAAAGCACGTCTCCTGCGCCTGTATTTTTTCCCGTTCCCCCACGCCTGCCTATTCCGGATTCGTAATTTATGTAAACTGTATTGCATTCCTCGTGTTTCTGTCATTCCTCCACAAACTCTCCCATTATAGTATGGTATTATTCGTTTTTTCACTATTTTCTATTATTATCTACACAATTATATCATATCACAGCCCATAATCTCTATGCGGAGAATGCCGTCCTTTGGCATTCTCCCGTGCGAATCTATAGAACTTCTTAGCGAAGCAGCCTCTGCTGCTGAGCTTTAGAAGTTCTTTTCGCACTGTTATTCGGACATATAAATCCCCAGTTTCTTCTGCACAGCCTCCACAGCCTCCTCCAGACTGCATTGCTCTTCCATGTAATACTTCCCGGCTTCCCGCACCGCATCTTCCACAACCGCGTCAGACAGATAGGGGGTGCGGACAGAGGAGAGCAGATCGAACAGCTCCTTCGTCTCCCGCTCCGTTGGCACATAGACGCTCATTTGAACCACCAGACCATTCTCGTCCCCAAAGCCGTATCCGCTGAAAGGCTCTCCCGGCTTGCCCCATTCGGGGAGCTGACCGCCCAACGTCTCAAGATATGTCTCTAAACCCGCCTCATTGACGGGAAAACCGACTGGATAAATCATACGCTGCATATCCTCGGAAAGCGCTTCCCGCAAAAGCCCGCCGGCAAGCTCCGTCCGGGCGGATGCTGCGTTCACGCCCATCAGCGCATAAGGGCGGAAGGAATCCTTCGCGTTTCCCGGCGTCAGCGCCATCTGACAATTTGTGCCATTCTCCCCGTTGTCCGACCGCTTCACAGACTGTAAAAAGGCGTAATTGTATGCGTTTTTTAATTCTCCCAGAGCCACCTTCTCATTGCCGGCAACGATCTGCACGCCGCCGCCCAGCAGGTCATTGTAGGCGCTGAACTCATCGCTGCTGCCAACTGTGTTCTCGGCTCTCCCCTGATAGACTTGCAGCAGTTCCTCGGGCAGTCCCTCCATACAGGCATCATAAATACGCTTCGTCTGCTCCAGATAGTCGGACAGCTCCGCCGCATCGAGCTGCCCCGCCTCGGTAAACCAGAGCGGCGCGGACACCGGCATCAGCGCGTTCAGTATCATGTCCTCGCTGTAAGTCTCCAGAATGCCCTCGCCCGGATGCTCACTTCTGAGTTTCTCTATCATATCCGCCAGAGCGGAAAGATCCGACACTTCCGTCATATTTTCTTTGTCAGTCATATACATGGACACGGTCAACGCCGCCGGAAGCATACAGATTTTTCCGTCCGCCGTAAAACTTTCCTTGATATTCGGAAGAATCTTTTCCTCCTTCTCCAGTTCTGCCAGATACGGCGTCAAGTCCGCCAGCACCCCTTTTTCCACATAGGAGTTTACGGGAAGCCCGTCCAGAATAAGAAAATCGGGACCCTTACCCGCCATGATTTCCGTGTTCAGTTTTTTCACCGCATCTTCTCTGGTGACGCTGCCCTCCTCGTCCATGCCCACCTTGTATTCCACATAGACGTCGGGGTTCGCCCCCTGATAGCGGATGATCGCCTGCCGTAAAATATCGTTCTCTGTCAGACTGTACGCTGTGAGCGTCTGCGACGGCACGGTACTGATTTCGGGATCGTAGGCGAAGGATGACACCTTGCCCTCGGAAAATGCCGCCATAAACCCTTCCTCCGCCATCCGTATCATCTTCACCACATGCTTCATGGGGTCGCTCAGACTGCACAGTCCGCCGTTGATCACCTGCTCCATGACCGTGCCGCCGATCACATGACGGTACACGCCCTTGCTGCAGACCAGATAAACGCCCTCTTCCTCCGCCGGAAAAATACTGTAGGTGGATTCTGCGACATTCTTGTTGATCACACAGTTTTTATTCACAAAATCCGTGATCACGTCATCCTCGATCTGCTCCGCCGTGTCAAGTGCGTACAGGACAACGCCGCCACTCTCGCTCTTGACCGCCATATAGTTGTCCCAGACACAGAACATGTCTGGTATAATATCCACCGCCAGAAACAGCTTTGCCGTCCCCGTTTCCTGATCGATCTCATAAATGTTCGGCTCCATCGACGCCACAAAAAGCCTGCTGCCATCCTCCGAAAAACCGAGACTTGCGGCAATATCAAACTCATCTGCGGGCACATCAAACCACTTCGTCTCGCCCTGCGCGGGAATCAGACAAATCTTATTTTTGCTTCCCTCGTCCGTTTCCGCTTCTTCGTCTGTTTCGGCTTCCTTTTCGTCTGTCGCCCCTTCGCTGTCCCCGGATTCCTCGCCGTCCGCCGCTTCGCCGTCCCCAGATTCCTTGCCGTCTACCGTTTCTTCTCCGTTCCCGGATTCTTCAGCGTCCTCTTCCGCTCCTTCTCCGTCCCTGGATTCCCCGACGTCCTCTTCCGCCCCTTCTCCGTCCCCGGATTCCCCGGCGTCCTCTTCTGCCGCCCCGGTCAACCCGGCAAAGCTCCCGCAGAGCATAGCCACGCTTCCGTCGGGAGCCGCCTTCATGTCATATACATAATAATTCATCGCCAGATCATTCCAGCCCGGCAGGGCATCCGGCTTCCACGTCACACCTTTGTCATCGGAGACCCATCGCCCCTCCGCGCCGTTTTCCAGAAGGACGAGCTTCCCGTCGGAAAGCTCTTTCAGATCCATAAGTTCCCCGGTATCCACATCCAGCATGGTCTCCACATACCGACCCATGGCGACGGCGTCGCCGGACAGTTCACCCGTCTTTGTCGTCGTGCCGCCTGCTCCGTCGTCCCCGCCTTTGCCGCCGCACCCTGCAAGGGACAAAGCCATCACCCCCGCCAGCCACAAAGCCGCCGCCCGTCTCCAGCCATTCTGTTGTTTCCCGTTTCTCTCCCGCATCTGAATTATCCTCCATTATTATATTAAAACTATTTTGGGCAATTGCGAAACTTGTCACAACACTATCGAACTGTGCAAATGTAACTTCGCAATTACTTAACATCCTATTCAGCCATATACAATTCCACCCGAGACTTTATCTTCTGCACCGCCTCATCCAGCGACATCTGCCCCTGCAGATACTGTGCGCCTATCTCGATCACCGCATTCTCCACCACGGTATCCGCCACATAGGGCGTCTTCACCTGACTGCAGAGCGTGTAAAGCTTCTGAAACTCCTCCTGCGTCGGCATATAAATATCCATATGGAACTCCCTGCCATCAGCGTAACTTCCACCCACCGAGCTGCTCGGCTCGCCGTACTCTTTGTCCGTGCCGCCGTTCTTAAAAATCTTCCACTGGTTGCTTAGCTGCTCCTTCAGCGCCGTCTGGTTTACCATGAAACCGTCGTAGAGCAGGCTCTGCACCTGCGTGCCCATAATGATGTCAAAGAACCGCTCCGCCTCCTCCTGATGGGCGGACGATGCGGAAAGCCCAACCAGAACCGACGGCTCGAAAGCGCCCTCACTCATCCCGTCAAAGAACTTCATGTCCACATCCTCAAACCCCTCGCAGTATTTTAAGGATAATCCGCTCTGATAGCTATAGACATTTTTAAGCATGCCAAAGTTGAGCTCCATACCCTGCATCATAAAGTCGTCATAATCCAATCCCACGCTGTTGAAATGCTCATACGCGTACTTCTCTTCCTTATAATAATCCTTCTGCCACCCGTAAGATTCCTCAACATACTCGGGGATTCCTTCCAGGGCGGTCGTTGAAATCTGATTCATGGCTGATAAATATTCCGAAAGCGCCGCGCTGTCAATGCCGCCCGACTCCCCGATAAATGCCGTAGCCGCCACGGGAAGGAGCCACCGCACTGTCGCCTCCTCGGAAAAGAACCGGCTGATCTCCGCCTCCGGCTTCTCGGCTTTGATTTTTTCCACGGTGTCAACCAGAGACGCAAGATCCGTAATGCCCGCAAGATCGTCCTGTCTGCCAATCACCATGGGAATCTGGAAAGAAACCGGCATCATGTACACGCTTCCCCCATGGTTGAACGCCTCCACAATATTGGAAAGGAGAACCGCGTCCCCGGACAGACTGTCAATGTGGGGTTTTAAATCTTTTAAAATTCCCTTCTCCTCATAGGATTTCACGGGGAGCCCGTCCATAATGATCACGTCCGGTCCCTTGCCAGCCATCAGCTCCGTGTTTAGCTTCTTGATCGCGTCCTCCGCCGCCTTGGCGTCCGTGCCGCTCACCCCCACTTCATATCGCACAAAGGTATCCGGGTTTTCCGTCTGAAATTGTGCGATCGCCTGCCGCACCGCGTCCTGCTCCTCCAGGGAGTACACCGAAATCATATTCTCGGGCACTGTCGGTACGCTGGCATCATACTTGTAAAGCGCCACCGTTCCGCCGGAAAACAGCGCCGCAAACTCATTCTCCCCGTATGCGGTGACGCCGATCATGTTCATGGAAGGGTTGCTGAAACTGGTGAGCGCGCCGTCTATGATCTGCTCCATCACGCTGCCGCCTATCACATGGCGGTACATCCCGCCCTTGCCCGCCAGATAAATCGCGCCATCCTCGCCCGGCGTCATATACACCGAGTAGCTGTCGTTGGCATAATACTCATTCTTATAGTTTTCCTCCATGAAGTCGGCGAGAACGCTGTCCTCCACCCACTTTTCTTCCTTCCGGTCGTATATGGAAATGCCGTCTTTGGAAGTGAGGAAAAACATGTTGTCACCCTGACATTTCACCAGATCCGGGCGCCACTCCATGGTCACCTCTTTCGTCAGCGTACCGCTCTCCACGTCCACCCGGTAAATCATACCTCCGCCCACCGTTGTGGCAAACAGCTCCCCCTCCGGGGAATAAAAAATGCTGTAAACGTAGCTTTCGTTCTCCTGTACCGGCAGTGAATCGATCCTCTTCACCGTGCCGTCCGGCTTCGCCACATGGAGCCACGGGTTAAATTCTTCCGTCTGATCGTACGCTGCATTGTCCGAAGAGAGCACCGCCACCGTCCCGTCCGGTGCCGCCGCCATACTGAATATATAATTGTTCTCCGTGAAGACCTTCATATTGTCAATCCCGGGGATCGAAACCACCTCCCAGTTTATGCCGCCATCAGCGGAGATCAGCTGCCCAGCCGTCTCGTCCAGAATGACCAGCCGTCCGTCCGTCAGCACCGTAATATTGTAGGAGCGGGAAGTGTTTTCCGAGACATCCACCGTCGTCTCCACGTAGCGCCCCATGGCGGTCGGCTCATTGTCCGAGTTTTCCTCGCCCGTCCCTGTCTCTCCACTACGCACATCATTTTCTGCTCCCGTTTGATCCGCCGAAGACGCCCCCGTCCCGTCCGTAGAAGCTGTGGGACTGCCGCCCCCGCAGCCAGCGAGCGTCCCCGCTGTGATAGCAAGCATCATGCCGACCGCCAGCAGACTTTTCACACTGCCACATTTCTTTACCTTATTTCCGTATCTATTCCCATTTCGTTTCATATATCTCAATCACCATACCTTTCTTTTCCGCTAACCGCCATGTCACAGCTTGACGCGACTCAAATCCGTTTTTCACGCTACTCGATGCTCATCATCACAATGCTGTCCGCCAGAAAACTCC
>ERZ779637.792-NODE-792-length-17338-cov-7.092345_pt1 | contig 17338 bp, 17 predicted proteins | sample MGYA00514196_ERZ779637 | MGnify/ENA primary metagenome ERZ779637 (study PRJEB29562, sample SAMEA4376700) | mouse gut metagenome | isolation source: Cecum | study: EMG produced TPA metagenomics assembly of the A DSS colitis mouse model was used to assess the...
AGCGCCGCCCTGTCACGGCGGAGGTCGTGGGTTCGAGTCCCATCCGGGTCGTTTGGAATATCAATGGTGTATTTATATGGTTTGGTATATGCCTGTATATTTTGCTGGTGTGGCGGAATAGGCAGACGCAAAGGACTTAAAATCCTTCGGGAGCAATCCCGTGCCGGTTCAAGTCCGGCCACCAGCACTTTTTCTTTACAGGGAACAGAATTTGTTCCCTGTTTTTTTGTGCGCAGTCCCATGCAGAGGAAGTTTGCCGCTAAGGCGGCGCATGGGACGCGCGGCGACGAAATGATATTTTAGATAGAATTGTGATATTTGAATGAAAAGTGCAGCCGTTTTCGGGATTTCTCTGCCTATTTGGGAGATTGAAACTTCTGAAGGCGTGTGTTTCGGCTCTCTTTTTGAGTGAAAATCCCCAACGACAGGTTAAAAACGGGGATTTTTTTGGACGTTTTTTCGGAATGGAAAGTGGGATGAGCAGGAAAAGGAAAAAGAAGTACTTGCAAAATAAAAGGAGTATGCTATAATACCGCTTGTGTAACAAAAAAGAAAATAGAGAGAAAAGAAATTGGAGGAGAGATAGTTATGGGAAACAAATTTGTAAAACGCATTGCAGCACTTGTAGCAGTAGCGGTTATGGGTATGTCCGTTGTGGCTTGCGGCGGTAATGCAGCAGGAACGGAAGCATCTTCTTCCGCGCTTACGGAAGAAGAATACGCAGCAAAGGTTGAGGAATTGCAGGCGGCTTTGGAAAAGGTTGGAACGGAAGCAAACTCCCTTGATCCTACGGATGTGGAAGGCGCAAAGAAATTACTGGAAGACTTAAAAGCTCCTTTTGTGGAATTTGCAGCGGTTCAGGCACCTGAAAAGTATGCAGAGGCACAGGAAAAGTACAAATCCGGCTCAGAAGCAATGGTTGAGTACATTGATTCGGTAAGTGAAATGCTGGATCCTGAAAAAGCGGCTAATGTGGATGCAAATAAGATTATGGAGCTTATGACGAAAGCGGCGACGGATTTCCAGGAAGGCGATAACCTGCTGGAAGCTGCACAGTAAGGATTTTGAAGAAAGAAAATTTCCGGGTATGGAATTTGGGAAAAGGATGCGCAGGCATCCTTTTTTCATTCACACGGGCACCAAAGGAAAACGGGTATGGGAAAGGAAAATATGAAAATGCATAAAAACGGTTTTGCAGTGACACCGCCCATGGGGTGGAACAGCTATGATTATTATGATACGGGGGTGACGGAGGAACGAGTAAAGGCAAATGCCGACTATATGGCGAAGCATTTAAAGGAGTATGGCTGGGAGTATGTGGTGGTGGACATCCAGTGGTATTCCAATGATGCCGGAACAAAGCGTGACCGTTACCAGTATATTCCGTTTGGGGATGTACAGATGGACGGGTACGGGAGGCTGCAGCCAAGTCCGGCAAGGTTTCCTTCTTCGTCGGACGGCAGCGGTTTCCGGGCATTGGCGGAGTACATTCATGGGAAAGGGTTGAAATTCGGCATTCATATTATGAGGGGGATTCCGAGGAAGGCGGCAGGGCTTCATTGCCCCGTATGGGGGACGGAAGTTACCGCGGATGAAATAGCGGACCCTTCTTCCGTTTGTGTATGGAATCCCGATATGTACGGAGTGCGCGATACGAAAGAAGGACAGGCGTATTATGATGCTCTGATTGGTATGTATGCGGAATGGGGAGTGGATTTCATTAAGTGTGATGATATCTGTGACAGCCGCCTTTACCGTGAGATTCCTTTTTCCGGCTGGCATGAAACGGAAATGATACACCGCGCTATATTAAAAAGCGGCAGACCCATAGTGCTCAGCCTCTCCCCGGGACCGGCGCATCCCGACAGGGCATGGCAGTACTGCAGGTATGCCAATATGTGGCGGATTACGGACGATTTTTGGGATGAATGGCATTTGCTGAAAAACATGTTCTGGCGCTGCGAGCTTTGGCAGGCGCATGTGGATGCAGGCTGTTTTCCAGACTGTGATATGCTTCCGCTTGGAAAGTTGGGCGGCGGGTTCGGAAACGGGGAATGGGACTGTCGTTTGACGAAGGAAGAACAGAAGACCATGATGACCCTGTGGTGCATGTTCCGTTCCCCGTTGATGATTGGGGCGGAACTGACCAGGCTGGATGCGTGGACCCGCTCCCTCCTGACCAACAGGGAGATTTTGGATTTGCTTGACAAGGACTGCCGCGGGATGCAGATTGTCCGTAGCGATAAGGAAGCGATTTGGAAGAACTGGAACCGGAAGACAGGGACACTGCATGTAGCGCTTTTTAATCTGGGGGAGGAAATACGGGAGATATCCGTAGATTTAGGGGATTTGGGAGAAGGAATGGAAGAAGGCGTTCCGTATACCCTTTATGAACTGTGGGATAAGACCGCACAGCCCGGAACGGACGGTACGGTCCATGCAATGGTTCCGGTACATGGGGTGAAGGTGTACCGGGTGCGGTTTTAGGATATTAGAGCGTGTCCGGAAAGCAATTCTCATACACGCTCTAGGAATGATAATCCGTTTTCCAAAAGCCGTGCAAATTACAGTATGCATAAGCGGCTACCGGTTCGTCTCCGTCCTGCAGGACAAAGTGTGCGGTGGGTTCTCCATCCGGTTTTAAGGAAACACGCTGACAGCCTGCCTGTGTCTGGAGATAAATCCAGGTGATGCTGTGTTCCGTGGACATCGGGTGGAAGACGCTTCCTACATGGACGGTGACGTCCGCACCTTCCCGCTTAATCACGGGAAGGTGCTTTTCCGATGCGCCTTCGGACGTGTTGGCGGTAAGGTGCGTGAGCGCGGGACAAATATTTAAGATGTCCGCGGTTTCAGGATTTGTAATACTTTCAAGGATTAGACCGGTATCCTTGTGGAGATAAAAGTTGGGTTCTTTCTGCATAATTGTTTTCCTTTCTTTTCCTTGTTGTTTTGGTTTTTATCATTGCGTATTTCAGGTACTACGTTTATAGTGTGGAAAGTTTGACACATTTTATACCTGTGATTTTTAGCCGGAGCAAAAAACATTTGTGTTTGGAGGATTGCGCGGTTTATGGCGGAAAGCAATGGCTGCCGGATGAAAAACTATTGACTTTTGGCAGGATATTTTTTACAATTTTAGAGACTTACAGACTTTATTAACGTTGGCAATGAGCAAAGTGACCGTATAAGAGATGTTTTTCGTCTTTGGAGCGTGTTTGCAGATTAGAAGGGAGAAAAAGATGCCAGAAAAAAACATACCATACAAAATTTACCTCGAGGAAAGCGAGATGCCGAAACAGTGGTACAATGTCCGTGCCGATATGAAAAACAAGCCGGCGCCGCTGTTAAATCCGGAAACGTTTAAACCCATGACTTTTGAGGAGCTTCGCGGAGTGTTCTGTGACGAACTGGTAAGGCAGGAACTGAACGATACGGACGCATATATTGATATTCCGCAGGAAATCCGGGATTTCTATAAGATGTACCGCCCGGCGCCTTTGGTAAGGGCGTATTGCCTGGAAAAAAAGCTGGGGACACCGGCAAAAATCTATTATAAATTTGAAGGCAACAATACCAGCGGCAGCCATAAGTTAAATTCTGCCATTGCACAGGCTTATTACGCGAAACAGCAGGGACTTAAGGGCGTAACAACGGAAACGGGGGCAGGACAGTGGGGAACGGCGCTTTCCATGGCATGTTCTTATTTCGGACTGGACTGCCATGTGTATATGGTTAAGGTATCTTATGAGCAGAAACCGTTCCGGCGTGAAGTGATGCGTACCTACGGTGCGCAGGTAACACCGTCCCCTTCAGACACCACAAGCGTGGGAAGGAAGATTTTGGAAGAATTTCCCGGTACCGGGGGAAGCCTTGGATGTGCCATTTCCGAAGCGGTGGAAGCTGCTGTCGGGAAAGAGGGGTACCGTTATGTGCTGGGAAGCGTGTTGTCACAGGTGCTGCTCCACCAGTCCATCATCGGGGAGGAGACGAAAGCCGCGCTTAAGAAATACGGCATAAAACCGGACATGATCATCGGCTGCGCGGGCGGCGGTTCTAATTTGGGCGGACTGATATCCCCGTTTGTGGGCGAGAAGCTGAGAGGGGAGGCGGATTACCGGATTATTGCGGTGGAACCGGCATCCTGTCCGAGCCTGACCAGGGGAAAATATGTGTACGATTTCTGTGATACCGGAAAAGTATGTCCGCTGGCAAAAATGTATACGCTGGGCAGCGGTTTCATGCCCGCTCCGAACCATGCGGGCGGTTTAAGGTACCATGGGATGAGTTCCGTTGTGTCCCAGCTTTATGACGACGGTTTGCTCGAGGCTGTCAGCGTGGAGCAGACGGCGGTATTCCGGGCGGCGGAGCAGTTCGCGCGGGTGGAAGGAATCCTTCCGGCACCGGAAAGCGCTCATGCCATCAAAGTTGCCATGGACGAAGCGGTAAAGTGTAAAGAAACGGGCGAGGAAAAGACCATTGTGTTCGGTCTTACGGGAACCGGCTATTTTGATATGGTGGCTTACGGAAAGTTCCATGACGGGGCGATGGTGGATTACGTGCCGACGGAGGAAGATTTGGAGAAAGGGTTCGCAGGGATTCCTTCCGTTCCGGGGAAATAAAAAGGGAAAATAAAGTAACAGTTCAGTTTGAAATGTTATGTTGGAACACGGACGCACGGGAGAAATTTTTTGGCGGGGCGGCGGCAGCGGGATTGTCTGTACCGGATTTTCCGTGCACTTTTTTCGGCTGGAGGTTTCTAAGCAGAATGGGAAGTTGTATCAAAGGCTACGGGTCGTCCTTAAGCGGCACCCATGCCGCATCGGACTGAAATGGGCATCCCTGCCCATTTCCCTCCCGTGCTGAGTAAAGTAAAAAGGAATACAATGATGTTGCCAAATAAATACAGAAAATAAAAATTATGATTGACAATTTCATAAGAATCATGTATAATTAGATTGTTGCGGATGGCCTGTACATAAAACGGGTATCAGCAGCGGATGTGCGCTTAGCTCAGCTGGATAGAGCGTTTGGCTACGGACCAAAAGGTCGGGGGTTCGAATCCTCTAGCGCACGTTATCTATGTGCAGGCGGTGATACATAAGGCAGGCACAGTCGTTTTGGAAAACGCAGGAAACTATGTAAAACGGATGTTCCTGTGTTTTTTTGTTTCACGGACCGGATTAAAAGGAACGGAAAGATAAGAAGAAGGAAAACAGGATGGAAGGAATGAAAAAAAACGGGAAATGGATTGCCGTTGCTGCAGCAGGACTGTTGTTAATAGGGGGCGGTATCGGGTATAAGATGATTTCGGATTACCGGGAAGCAGCCGTTGAGGCAGCGCGGATGGAACGGAACAGGGAAAGTCTGGAGAAAGCGGCGCAGGTGCAGGAGGGCGGGATGTTTGACGATTCCGTGGGGTCCGGCATCAGCGTGTTTGAAACGGTAAGGAAGCGTCCGGAAGCCGTGGAACTGACGGAGGAAAACGCGGCGGATTTCATCACCGTGGAATCCTGCCTGGTGGATCAGAAGACGAGTAATATATCGTTAAAATTTTCTTCACAGGGAATTCCGGTCAGTGATGATAAGTATTATTACCTTTTTGCCATACGCGCCTGCTATGACGGGATTCCCGATGACTTGTCGCCGATTATACGGAAGCGGAAGGCGGAGGAAATGGAATTTCTGTTTTCAAGGCATTTTGGGAGCATCAGCGGTTTTCTGTATAAGTATCAGGTAGCGGTGAAAGTGGATGATAAGTATGTGCCGGTGGGAAGTCCGAATTACGTGACGAATCCGGAAGGAATCGCATTTTACAAATCCAACGGGGATACGGTTTCCTCCAAGAAAGGGCTTTTGGTGGCGCCCGATAAGGTGCAGTCAACGGAATTGGAGGACTTGGGCGTGAAACATGCGGCGTATAATATCCAGATGTCGAGGATTTTGGATGTGGAGGAAGGGGATGAAGACGGGGAATATCCTCCGGTTGCCTATGCCTATAACGGAAAGGGGTATCTGTTCAACGGACAGGTAATGGCGGAATATGATATGGTATTCCGTACTCTGACGGAAAAAGGAATTGAGATTACGGCAATTCTGCTGAACGATGTGACGGATTTCCCGGAACAGGCGATTCATCCGTTGTCGCGTTCCGGTATCGGGACGGCGCCTTATTATGCTTTTAATGCGGCGGACGAAGATGGAATGGAATATCTGGCGGCGGTAAGCACTTTTTTGGCGGAGCGGTATACCGGCAGGGAGAACGGCAGGGGTGTGGTAGCGAACTGGGTCATTGGCAATGAAATCAATGCGAGGAAAGAATGGAATTACATGAAGCATGTGGGGCTGGAAACATATGTCAGGGAATATGTGAAGGCTTTTCGGGTATGCTATAATTCCATAAAAAGCATAAACGGCGCCAGCCGGATTTACATTTCCCTGGACCAGCAGTGGAACAACGGTGCAGACAGGAACGGGAATTATAATGCGAAGGATATTTTGGACGAGTTTAACAGACAGGTCCGCAGGGAGGGGAACATTGACTGGGGACTTGCCATCCACCCTTATAACGTACCGCTGGATTCTCCCTACATATGGAAAGAGTCTGCGTACGTGAAGGATTCCGCGGATACCCCTATGGTGACGATGGCGAATATTAACGTGGTAACGGATTATTTGCAGGCGGAGGAATTTCTTATGCCGGACGGCGGGGTACGTTCCGTGACGTTAAGTGAGCTTGGGTATACATCGGTGCAGGGTGAGGAGCTGCAGGCGGCGGCGATTGTTTACGCGTACAAAATAGTGGAGGCAAATCCGCATATTGATTCCGTCCTTTTTTCCAGACAGACGGATGCGGAGGAAGAAATGGCGCAGGGGCTTGCGCTTGGGATTAACCATACGGACGGGACGCATAAATACGTATATGAGGTATATAAATACATGGATACGGAACAAAAGGAAAAATATACGGATTTTGCAAAGGAAATTATCGGCATTAGTAAGTGGTTTTAGGCTATGGTCCGGGAAAGACGGATTAAAAGAAAAAAAATTTACCAAATAGCCGGATACACCTTGACTAACCTATCAATATGTATGAAAATAGGATATAAGGCTTAGACTATCCTGCGGCATGTGCAATGAAAATAGGGGCTGCGGGACAAAAAAGAGGATGGATGGTGCGTGAAATGAAGATTAAGGATTTTATGGATTTGGACAAATTACAGAGGATTCAGGACCGGTTTTCGGATGCCACGGGATTGGCAGTCATTATCGTGGATACGGAAGGGGAATATGTAACGAAGGGAAGCAATTTCACGGATTTCTGTATGAAGTATACGAGGGGGACGGAAGAAGGCATAAGGCGCTGCAAACAGTGCGATTATGAAAGCACCGGTACATATCTTTGCCATGCGGGACTTGTGGATTTTTCCTCGGATATTATCGTGGAAGGGGAAAAAGTGGGTGCCGTAATCGGCGGACAGGTTTTGACAAGGGAACCGGACGAGGAGAAATTCAGGGGGATTGCACAGGAACTTGGCATTGATTCGGAGGATTATATCAGGGCGCTGCATAAGGTGCCTATCCGTACGGATAAGGCAATCCGCGCGGCGGCAGGGCTTTTGGAGGAAGTCATAAATCATTCAGTGAATTTGGAATACATGAAATACCATAACAGCAGAAGGCTGGATACGTTTGATGCGGAACTGGAGAACGCCACGAAGACGGTAGACGTGATTTACCAAAAGACAAGGGAACTGGACGGTATTGCAACGAAACAGAATATCCTGTCCTTGAATGCATCCATAGAGTCCGCAAGAGCAGGCGTGGCGGGCGCGGGATTTGCCGTTGTGGCAAAACAGATGGGCGATTTGGCATCCCAGTCTGCCGGTATTTACAAACAGATCAGTGAATCCGCCCAGCAGATTAAGCGCTCCGTGGAAGTGCTGAACGGAAAATATAACAGCGGGGAAAAAGGCTGAGGGAAAAAGACATGTCCCATAATAACCAGAAAAAAATAGCAGTAATTAATGATTTATCCGGTTTTGGACGCTGTTCGCTGGCAGTGTTCATGCCGATTATTTCCTATATGGGGATTCAGTGCTGTCCGGTACCGACCTCCATTTTTTCCAACCATACGGGTTTTCCGGAATTTTTTTTCGATGATTATACGGAACATATGGATGACTACATCTCGATGTGGCACAAGCTGGGACTGAAATTTGAAGGGATTACCTCCGGTTTCCTTGGTTCCAAAGAGCAGATTGAGACAGTCATCCGTTTTGTTGAGCAGTTTTGCAGCGGCAGGACGAAGGTAATCATTGATCCCGTAATGGGGGATTACGGGAAGCTCTATGCCACTTATACGGAGGAAATGTGCGGGGAGATGCGGCGGTTGGTGGCATATGCGGATATCATTACGCCGAATCTCACGGAATGCTGCCGCCTGACCGGTACCCCTTACAAGGAAAAGGGATGGAAAAAGAAGGAACTATGTGAAATGGCGGAAGCACTGTTTGCACAGGGACCGGGGAAAGTAGTCATTACCGGAATCCCGCAGGGGGAATTCATTGCCAATTACGTCATGGAGAAGGGGAAAGAGCCAAGGCTTCTGCGCACCCATAAGGCGGGGACGGAGCGTTCGGGAACCGGCGACGTGTTCGCGTCCATAATTGCGGCGGATGCGGTGAACGGCGTTGCTTTTGACCGTTCGGTAAAAAAGGCTTCCAATTTCGTGAAAAAATGCATTTTAAAGTCCATGGAGCTTGGTATCCCGCAGACGGACGGCGTTTGTTTTGAGGAAATCCTGCATTCCCTGAAACGGGACTGATGTGCGGCATAAAAGGAAAGAGGGAGAAGGAAACGGCGATGGAAAAAGAGATGACGATTTTATATGAAGTGCATGATAACCTGTATGTGAACCTGACAAACCGCTGTCCATGCGCATGTACGTTTTGTCTGCGCCAGACGATGGATGAGATGAACCATTCGGGCAGTCTTTGGCTGAAACGGGAACCGACGGTGGAGGAAGTGAAGCAGGAGTTTAGGAAATTTGAGGAAGACGGTGAGCTTTCACGGAAGTACCGGGAAGTAGTGTTCTGCGGGTTCGGTGAGCCGACGGAGCGTTTGGAGGAACTTTTGGAAATAGCGGCTTTCGTAAAGGAGCGGTACCGGATGCCTATAAGGGTCAATACCAACGGGCTGTCGGATTTAATCCATGGAAAGCCGACGGCGCCTCTGTTCCGCGGGTGTGTGGACGTGGTATCCATCAGTTTAAACACGCCCGATAAAGACGAATATTTCAGACTGACGAGGAGCAAATTCGGGGAAGGGTCTTTTGACGCATTGTTAAAATTTGCGGAAGAAGTGAAGGAATATGTCCCGAAGGTGGTACTTACCACGGTGGAAACAACCATCAGCGAGGAGGACCAGACGCGGTGCAGGGAAATCTGCGGCCGTATCGGGGTGACGTACCGGATCAGGCCGTGGGAAGGGTGATGCGGTCAATCATGCATAAATAAATAAGGAAAAGGTGAAAAATGATGGCAGATTTAAAAGGAACAAAAACAGAAGCAAATTTACAGGCGGCATTTGCGGGGGAATCCCAGGCGCGGAATAAGTACACCTATTTTGCGTCCAAAGCAAAAAAGGACGGTTATGTGCAAATTGCAGCTATTTTTGAGGAGACGGCAAATAATGAGAAAGAACATGCCAAGCTGTGGTATAAACTGTTAAACGGCGGTATCGGGAGCACGGTGGAAAACCTGAAGGCGGCGGCGGACGGTGAGAACCACGAGTGGACCGATATGTACGAAACCTTTGCGAAGGAAGCAAGGGAGGAAGGATTTGACGAGATAGCCCGGTTATTTGAAGGCGTTGCGGCAATCGAAAAGGAACATGAGGAGAGGTACCGGAAGCTGTTGGCGAATATTGAGAAGGAACTGGTGTTTTCCAAGGATGGCGATGTGGTTTGGCAGTGTGCGAACTGCGGGCATGTCTGCATTGGAAAGAAAGCGCCGGAAGTATGCCCGGTGTGTGACCATCCCCAGTCTTATTTCCAGGTTAAGGCGGAAAATTATTAAAGAGCTGAAAAACAGCGGCAGTTCAGGCTGAACGGTTACGGAAAACAGAAAATTTTGCCAAAATCCCCTTGCTTTTGGGATATAACCGTATTATACTGAAGATATAGAGGAGCAGAACAGGTAAGGGTATTGCACAAATGCTTTTTTGTGCGGGAAAGGAGTTATTATGGGTATATCAGCATTAAATAATACAAATCCTAATTCTATATACGGCAAGATTGCCAGCGGTAAGAGAATACAGACGGCTGCGGATGATGCGGCGGGGTTAGCCATTTCCAATAAACTGAAAAAAGAGGAAAACGGTTACAATGTTGGTGCTGCCAATATTCAGGACGGCATAGGCGTTGCCAATATAAAGGATGGTGCGTTGGGTTCCATTCAGGATTCCCTGCACAGAATCCATGAACTGAGTATTAAAGCGTCCAACGGTTTATACGGTGATTCCGAGAAACGGATGATACAGGATGAAATAGACCAAATGCTTCAGGATATTGAGAGCACTGCGGTAGGCACCCAGTATAACGAGATGAAGCTGATGGACGGCAGTATGGCGGATATGCACATTGCTACCAATCCTGACGGCAAGGGCATGAAAATCCAGATGCAGAATACGACCCTCAAGGCTTTGGGTATAGAGGGATACAGCGTAATGGGTGATTTTGACATCAAGGACATTGAAGCGGCGATGGATAAAGTCACCACGGCGCGGAGCAATAACGGGGCATCAACGAACCGTTTGGAACATGCTTACAATTATAATACGAGCGCTTCCCTTGAAATGGTAAGTTCCAGAAGCCGTATCGAGGATTTGGATATTCCGAAGGCGGTTTCCGAGCAGAAGAAAGATAAGCTGATGGAAGATTACCGCATGGGTATGATGCGCAAGAAAATGCAGGATGATTCCATGGTTCTTAAGATGTTTGGCACCATGTAAGTGAAAAAGGCGGAAACCGGCAGAGGGGTTGTTGACTCAAAAAAAACGAATGGCCGGTTGAAAAGAAGATGGATTAGAATAAAAAAAGAAGATCAGGGTATCCCAAAGGTGGGATACCCTGTTTTGAAATGCTTGGACGGAAAAAGGCAGGGGATTAACGTGAAAAAATACCTGAACATATTATTAAAAATCGTATTCAGCCGGACCATGGTGACGATTGCGCTTTTGCTGGTACAGATTGGCTGGCTGTTTGCCGGTTTCCGGTGGCTGAGGGATTATTCGGAAGTTACGCTGGCTTTTACGCTGGGACTTAGCGGGGTACTTTTGGTTTATATCATTAACCGTGACGAAACGCCGGAATTTAAGCTGACATGGGTGATACCGATTTGCGTGGCACCGGTGTTTGGCGGACTTTTATACCTGTTCGTTATGAGCAATGCGGGGCACTGGGGACTGGAAAAAGAGGTAAAGCGGGGCAGGGAGGAAGCGGAAAAACTGATGCATACCGGTATGTCGGTGCGTAAGAAACTGGAGGAGACGGACGCTCATACGGCGGGGCTCTGCCGTTATGTGGAGGATGTGGGGGGCTTTCCTGTGTATGACAATTCGTCCGTTACCTATTTTCCCTTAGGGGAGGACAAGTATGCCGACCTGCTGGTGGAGCTGGAAAAAGCGAGCGAGTTTATTTTCCTGGAATATTTCATCGTGGAACGGGGGACGATGTGGGACAGCATTTTGGATATCCTGGTGCGAAAGGTGCGGGAGGGAGTGGAAGTCCGTTTTATGTATGACGGAACTTGTACTTTGACACTGCTTCCGTATTCCTACCCGAAGAAGCTGAGGGAGTTGGGCATCCGGACGAAGGTGTTTTCCCCCATCCGTCCGTTACTCAGCACTGCCCAGAATAACCGCGACCACAGAAAGATACTGGTCATTGACGGGAAAGTGGCATATACCGGCGGCGTAAACCTGGCGGACGAGTATATTAACGGGAAAGTCAGGTTTGGGCATTGGAAAGATACTGCCATACGGGTGGAGGGGGACGCGGTGAAAAGTTTTACCGTCATGTTCCTCCAAATGTGGAATGTGGGGGAGATGGGACGGAGGGATTACGGGAAGTATATCAGGAATTGTGTGAAACCTTTGGAGGGCAGTTCCGGTTTCGTTCTGCCTTACGGGGACAGTCCCACCATTAAGGAAAACGTGGCGGAAACGGTTTATATGGACATCATTAACCACGCCGTAAAATACGTGCATATCATGACACCTTATTTCATTGTGGACAACGCCATGCTGGATGTATTGCAGTTTGCAGCGGGGCGGGGAGTGGATGTGAAAATCATTATCCCCCATATACCGGACAAAAAGCCGATTTTTGCAATGTCCCGTACTTATTATCCGGATTTGCTCCAGGCCGGTGTTAAGGTGTATGAGTACAAGCCGGGGTTTATCCATGCAAAAGTGTTTACGTCGGATGATGAAAAGGCGGTGGTGGGGACGATTAACATGGATTACCGCAGCCTGTATCATCATTTTGAATGTGCGGCATATTTATATCGTAATCAGGCGGTGGCGGATGTGGAAAGGGATTTCCAGGAGACACTGGGAAAATGCATGGAAGTGGACCTGGGATATTACCGCCGGATTCCATGGTACAACCGCATGATGGGAAGGGTATTACGATTGGTGGGTCCCTTGATGTAGGAAGCAGGGAATATTTTATGCATGTATCAGTTACGGAATCGATAAATTTATAAAAATGTAATTTGACGGATGGCAAAATCTCCATTATGATGGACATATGGCAGAAAATAGAAGCACGCACGGAAAACGGCGGGGAAAGAAGTGGGGAAATATGCAGGGAATCCTGTATGACGCAAGAAAAGTGAAAGCGTATGAATATCTGCTTGCGCTGGGGGAATATGCGGGGCAGGACAGTGGATGGATTGGGGAGCTGTGGTCGGATTTGCTTGCCGAACCGGAGTTATACGGGGAAATGGTGTATTATTTGGAGCGACATGTGTTTTTGGATGCGTTTAAGTTCCGGGGATATTCCCTGACGGATTTATATGTATGGCAGATGAACAAATATAATCTGATTAAGGATTTGGGGAAAAATACGGCGGAGTGCAATAAAGAAACGATGGTGTTACGTTCGTTCCGTACGATGCTTGACCTGATGCGCAGCCCGGAGGAATATTTGAAGCGGCTGGGCGAGGACCGGGGTATGGACAGATTATAAGGAGACGGGGTATGACGAAAACGGAATTTATGGAGGTTTTGCAGAGGACGCTGGCGGGTTCGCTGGGAAGCGGCACGGTAAGCGGTCATATGCGCTATTACCAGGATTATTTTGATTCTCAGCTTGCCATGGGAAAGGACGAGATGCAGATTACCGCAGAGCTGGGTGACCCGCGCCTGCTTGCCAAGACCATCATTGAAGCGGCGAAACGGGAAGGCATGGGCGGCGGTACGCCGGAATATGACGAAGTGTACGAGGACGGGACGGCGGAACCGAAAGGAAACGGCAGGGTAAAGGCGTACCGGATGCCGGTGTGGCTGGTAGCGGTACTTGTCTTTATGGTATTGTTTGTCATTGTGGGAATGGTGACTTCCGTGGTGACGGCGCTTCTCCCGGTGCTGCTTCCCGTATTGGCGGTTCTTTTGGTGGTACGGCTGGTGCGGAACCGTTGATTTTGGGTATTTAATCGAGTAGGGGAAATCTTTTCCCCTACTCCGCGCGCCCCATGCGCCGCTTTGCGGCACACTTCCTCTGCATGGGGCTGTGCAATCGAGTAGGGGAAATCTTTCCCCTACTCCGCGCGCCCCATGCGCCGCTTTTGCGGCACACTTCCTCTGCATGGGGCTGTGCAATCGAGTAGGGGGAATCTTTCCCCGACTTCGCGCGCCCCATGAGCCGCTTTTGCGGCACACTTCCTCTGCATGGGGCTGTGCATAAAAAGGACGGCTATTTAGCCGTCCAAATATCTTTGAAAATGTGTATCCCGCCGGAATCGCTCCGGCGGGATAATGAGGGGAGTATAAATAATTAATATAAGGGTCTGTAAAGGGAAACGATGAAGGGGTATTTCCCTTTACATGTTTTATTATAGCACGATTTGGAAAAAAAGCAATACCAAAAATAGTACCATGGTACCGCCTGTTTTTTGTGCAAAATGAATAAAAAACCGGTACCATGGTACTATTTTTCCTTTTGCTTTTTCTTTTTTGCCTATTAGATAGGAAAAAGAATCCCGAAAAGAGAAAAATGTTTGAATAGATTTCCGGTTTGGGTGACATACTACCTGTGTAACAAAAATTTATCAGGAGGAATGAAACATGTCTAAAAACGATTATAACCAGAACAACGAAAACAAAAATCAGGATAACAAATTCAACAACAGCAACAACGAAAAGCAGAACCAGAAGAACAGCAACAACAGCAACAACAGCTCCAACAACAGCCAGAAGAACAACAACTTCTAAGCTGGGGCGGGAAAAAGGGATGCCGGTGGGCATCCCTTTTTTACATCTGCAAAAGCCAAAGGGGACCTTTCCTGGCTTTTGCGTTTCCCCTCACCCCTGAACATAACATTTCAGGCTGACGGTTACATTCCTGTGGATTTTGTGGTTGAAATGTGTAGGAAATACAGGTATACTGTTAGGGTGTATGGAAAATGTGTTCGGCAGTAGGACCGGGTTGGGAGATGCGTCATGGCGGACTGGATGGTTTCTGCGGGCGAAAGGAATCGGAGGAAGAATGAAAAAATATGAATTGGTTGCGCCCTGTCATTTCGGGCTGGAAGCAGTACTGAAAAGGGAAATCATTGATTTGGGTTATGACGTCAGTCAGGTGGAGGACGGAAGGGTGACTTTCCTTGGCGACGAGGAGGCGGTTTGCCGTGCAAACGTGTTTTTGCGGACGGCAGAACGGATTTTAATAAAAATAGGGAGTTTCCATGCGGAAACTTTTGAGGAATTGTTCCAGGGGACGAAAAGCCTTCCCTGGGAGGAGTACATACCAAAGGACGGGAAATTCTGGGTGGCGAAGGCCGGAAGCGTGAAAAGTAAACTGTTCAGCCCTTCGGATATCCAGTCCGTCATGAAAAAGGCAATGGTAGAGCGCCTAAAGGATGCTTACGGAATCCATTGGTTTGAAGAAGACGGGGAGGAATTCCCCATAAGGGTATTCCTGATGAAAGACGAAGTGACGGTGGGATTGGATACCACGGGGGATTCCCTGCATAAGAGGGGATACCGGAAGCTGGCGGCGAAAGCACCGATTGCGGAAAATCTTGCGGCAGCGCTGATTATGCTGACACCTTGGCGGGGGGACCGTATTTTGGTGGATCCTTTCTGCGGAAGCGGCACATTCCCCATCGAGGCGGCTCTGATGGCGGCGAATATTGCGCCGGGCATGAACCGTTTTTTTACCGCAAAGAATTGGCCCCATATTGTGGAAGGAAATATTTGGCAGGATACGGTGGATGAGGCGAAAGAGATAGTGGATTTGGATGTGGAGACGGACATACAGGGATTTGATATCGATGGGGACATTGTGGCGGCAGCCAGGGAAAACGCAAGGCTCGCTGGGGTGGAAAAACTGATTCATTTCCAAAAGAGGGGGGTGGAGGAATTAAGCCATGCCAAAAAGTACGGTTTCATTATTACGAATCCGCCTTACGGGGAACGTATGGAAGGAAAGGAACAGCTTCCGGCCTTGTACCGTACCATAGGGGAGAGCTACCGGCAGTTGGATGCATGGTCGCTGTATGTCATTACCGCCTATGAAAATGCCGAACGGGATATCGGTAGGAAAGCCGATAAAAACCGGAAAGTTTATAACGGCATGATAAAGACATATTTTTACCAGTTCATGGGTCCGAAGCCTCCGGCAAGAAAGAAAAACGGGTAAGGGGCGGAATGCGGCGAAGGCGGTATACCGTGCCGGTTGTTGAAACCGGTGAAAGTTGGGGATAGACGGCAGAAAAAGAAAACGGGATGATAAATATGGAAAACAGGAAAAAAATTGTATTCGCAACGGGAAATGAAGGAAAAATGCGCGAAATCCGTGAAATCCTTGGGGACATGGATGTGGAAGTCCTTTCCATGAAGGAGATGGGGATTGACGTTTCCGTGGAAGAAAACGGGACGACGTTTGCGGAAAATGCACTGATTAAGGCAAAGGCGGTGGCGGAGGTTTGCGGGGAAATCGTATTGGCGGACGATTCCGGTTTGGAAATTGATTATTTGAATAAGGAACCGGGGATTTATTCGGCGCGGTATATGGGGGAGGATACCCCGTATTCCGTGAAAAATGCAAATTTGGTGGAACGCTTGGCCGGTGTGCCGGAGGAGGAGCGCACCGCGCGTTTTGTCTGTGCGATTGCGGCGGTATTTCCGGACGGGGAAGTAAAAGTCTCCCACGGGACTGTGGAAGGAAGGATTGGTTACGGGGAAATGGGATTGAACGGTTTCGGTTATGACCCGATTTTTTATGTGCAGGAGCTGGGAAAGACAACGGCACAACTGAGCGGCAATGAAAAGAACCGGATTAGCCACAGGGGCAGGGCGTTGCGTGAAATGAAAAAAGAACTGAGGAAAAAGATTGCAGGTGGGGACGGGAATGAAGATACTGATCGTAAGTGACACGCACCGCCAAAACCATAATTACCTGAAAGTGGTGGAGCGGGTAGGACCGGTTGACATGGTGGTGCATTGCGGGGATGTGGAAGGAAGTGAATATGTCATCTGCGAGGCGGCAGGCTGTCCGGTGGAAATGGTTGCCGGAAACAATGATTTTTTTTCGTCCCTTCCGAGGGAAAAGGAGTTTATGGCAGGCAGGTACCGCGTATGGTTGACGCATGGGCATAATTATTACGTGTCCATGGGAAATGAAACGCTGAAAAAAGAGGCGGTGGCAAGGGGGATGGATATCGTTATGTACGGACATACCCATAGACCGGTGGTGGATATCGAGGACAGCGTGATTGCGGTCAATCCGGGAAGCCTGACTTATCCCAGACAGGAGGGAAAACGTCCCTCATATGTGGTGATGGAGACGGACCGGGCGGGGGATGCGCACTTTACTATTTGTTACCTTTGAAGGGGAAGGCGTATGCATGGCATGAAGCTGCAAAAATGCGTGCGGAGTATAAAAATGGAAAAATAATTGTTAAAAACAGGTTGACAGATGGCGAAATGTATAATATAATAGGTATTGCGCTGTGACAAAGTGAGAAAACATCGCGGGGTGTGGCTCAGCTTGGCTAGAGCGCCTGGTTTGGGACCAGGAGGTCGCAGGTTCGAATCCTGTCACCCCGAT
>ERZ779637.793-NODE-793-length-17333-cov-16.227573_pt1 | contig 17333 bp, 18 predicted proteins | sample MGYA00514196_ERZ779637 | MGnify/ENA primary metagenome ERZ779637 (study PRJEB29562, sample SAMEA4376700) | mouse gut metagenome | isolation source: Cecum | study: EMG produced TPA metagenomics assembly of the A DSS colitis mouse model was used to assess the...
AACAGAAATCTGAATGGTCTGATTTTAAACCGTTCAGCTACCTGATCACCTCTTCCAAGTGAAAATGAAGAAGGAAACTGGTATTTCAGTATCTGATTTGTCAATATATCTACCGGAGAATCGCCATTCATAATAGCTTCCCCCGCTAAAGTCAGCTTTATCTTACCTGTTGATTCCTGTGTAAAAATCAATCCAAGACTGGCAAGCCACGCTTTATATGTCCTTGCGCCTCCGCCTGTTTGATCACGTCTTTCGCCTTTGCGCTTTAGTCCTGCCGCCTCCAAAGCATCTTCATATGCCAAATGCGAATCCCTCTGTCCATCCCACTCCTGATTAAGCGATAAATCCGCAAATGCCGCCAATACTTCCGGCACAGAATTTAATTTTCTTTTTGGTCTTGTCACCCACCAATAATTCAGCATATCTTTACCTCGTTTTCTATTCGTCACATCCGGTATACGCATCCACACTCTCATATGGTATTCCGGCAAAAGTCTTTAATATTGCTTCAAAAATAACCCTTGCGCCTTTAGAGGGAACTGCCATACCTATTTGTTTCCTAACCGATTCTTTAGCACCTTCAAAAACATAATTATCCGGAAATGTTTGAAGTCTTGCCCTTTCTCTGTTTGTCAATGCCCTCGGTTCAGCATAATGATAAATATGTGTTCCGCCGCCGCCGGAACCCGTCACTGTATATGCTGGCTTATCAGGATCTAACCTTTTATATATTTGACTGATTTTCGCTCCTCTGACATTCAATCTTAACCTTTCCGGAAGTTCTGCCGAAAAAGCGTTCTGCCCCGGCTTAATATAGTTCAATCTTTCTACTACTTGCGCCGACTGTTTTGTCAACTCATTATTTGCCGCATCAGCAGGAATTGGCGGAATTTCAATCGCTGTTCTGCAACTCACATCAATGTCCTTATACGGAGCAGGACTTGGTATTTTAAATTCATAAGGCAAATCTTTCCGTATCCCTACAATAATCATACGATGTCTTGCCTGTGGAACGCCATACTCCTCAAATTTATATAAATTAGGATATATCCGGTACCCAGCTTTAATCAAATCTTTTTTTATCTTTTCAAAAGCCTTTCCTTCATTTGCGCTTTTCAACCCGCCGACATTTTCAGCAAGAAACCATAAGGGCTGGTATTTCTTCAACACCTTAACCCCATAGGTATATAACGGTCCAAAAGTTCCGTTAAAACCCTTCTGCTCGCCCACTACTGAAAAATCGTTGCAGGGGAATCCAAAAGCCAGCGCATCAATATCTCCCAAAGGTTCTATATCCAGTTTTCTTACATCGCCGCAGATAACGCTTTCTTCATCATCAGGGCATATATTTCTCCGATATGTATTACAAGTGTCCAAGTCATAATCATTTGCCCATTTATGTACTATCCTGTATTCTGGATCGTCTATTTGGGCAGTTATGGCAGCAAGCGCAAGTCCTCCCGGTCCGCAAAATAATTCCCCAAGCCTGAACTCTTTCACATCTTCTGCATTCATTATATCTTATCTCCATTTTCTAATATAAATTCTCTATTAAAAGATACGCCCAAAACATCTGCCACCTTTTCAATCTCCGGTATTGAAAAACTGCCTCTTTTCATTTTGGAATTAAAACTCTGAGGGGATTTTCCCAAACGTCTCGCCAATTCCGCCTCACTTACATTACATCTTACACATAATACTTTTATTTGTTCTGAAATAGTCATAATGTTCCCTTTCCTCCACGCTTATTATAAAACATTTTTTTGATGATGTCAAAATAATGTTTTAGCTTATTATACAAGTTATGCAGCACATACTTTAACCAAGAAAAAAGGCACTCATTAAATTATTACAGCGAGTGCCCATTCCTAATCTCAATATATATTTTACTTACTTTTAAAAATGTAAAAACCAGTCAATTTATGATATTATTTTCCCATTATTGGCTCCTGCTTATCTGCAACACTGTTTATCAGACTGATTCGTTTTACCTCTGACATCAATGTAATACCATCATAAAACCCCTGCCTATAAGCAGCCGCTCCATACGCTGCACCACTGGCATTAGCCGCAGAAATAGCTTTGTCTACCGCTTTATTCTGCTCCCGACTCAATCCCGCTTGCTCTAATTCATTGATAGCTCCATCGACTTCTTTTTGTGCAGATTGGTACAGTTCATTATTATTTAATGCTTTTTCCAGACCTTTATGTATTCTTTCTTCCATGAGTATATCTAATAAGTTTTCATTTTTTGCTTCCATATCACACACCCTCCCGCTCCGGTTATTTATATTAGAATTATAATATGCCGTCATTCTGCCGTCAATACATTTTTAGCCGTTATTTCGACGGTATAATAATGTCAGATTGGAGGTGTTGCTATGACAACTGATACAGCTAAATTTACATTAAGGACAGATGCCGAATTGCTGAAAAAGTTCCGCTATGTTGCGGATTACAATGCCCGCTCAGCCAACAGGGAATTAGAGGTACTAATGAAAAAACATATTGCAGAATTTGAAAAGGAACATGGAAAAATAACCTTTGAGCACAATTTCTCATAATATTTTTGTAAAAGTGGAGCAGTTGCCTACTCCACCTTTATAAACAGTATACTATCTCCTTTAAAACGATTTCTTCCGCCCTCGCCCGGATGTTATTCATTCTTCTTATCCAAAGCATCTGATCCTGTGCCTTTAGCTGCTCCGTCATGCCTTCCTGCACTGCCATCTGCTCCACAAGCAAATCAAATCTCGTTTCTGCCTGCTCCTGTATCATAAGCAGATGTTCCTTTAATCTGCCTGACAACAACAATCCTGAATAAATGCCACGCCTATGGTTTTCCAAGTATGATTTCCTCATCAATCCAAATTTTCTCAACTCCCCCTCCGGCTCCGGATCCGGTATTAAATTCGGGATCAGGTAATCACCACATTTTTCATAAATCAGATTCATCATCCATTCCTCACTTTCATAAAATTCACATTTCCTGCTGCCACTGCCTACTTTTTCCTGACTGCCCTCTTTCCGACACGTCCCTCTGCCTGTTATACGCATCTGACACTGATTTTGCATCCGCCAATCTCTGTTTCATGGTTTTCGGCGCAAGCGATTTAACATACTCCACGAATGCCTCGCCAAGCCCTCTTGATGCCACAAAACGCTTTAATTTTTCAACCTGTTCAGAAAGCGTAACGATCTTCTTCTCCAGAGCGGAAATCTTCTTTTCATACTTCTCCAAAAGATGGTTTCTTGATACCGACCTGTTAAAAGCATCCAGCAGCATATTCCAGTCGCTTTTCTTTATTTTGACATATTCCTCTCCGCCGAAAAGATTCGTCATCGGAACAGCTGCACTTTTCATGTCCTTTGTTTTCGCCGTTACTTCCTTTGAAATCATTTTTAAGGTTTCCGCCCTTAAATCATGCTTCGCAAGAATCTCTTTTGCCGCTTTCTCCTTTGTCTCCGCTTCCTCAATCTGATCCGTAAGCTTCTGCGCCTGCAAAACCAGCTCATCATTATGCGCTTCCATTTCCTGCATCTGTCCGCAGAGTTCCGATGTCCGTTGCTCCAAATCGTCATTCTGCCGCCCTAATGCCACGTTCTGCATATCCAGCGCCACTGCCTGCTGTTCCAGCTCCTCCACTTCACGCATAGCCGCTTTATATTCCGGCAGCGACAGATTATCACGCTGTATGCCGAGAACTTCTATCTCAATTCCCTGCTCCCTGCACAACTCCGTCAGATATTCCCTCTCCCGTTCCTGCCATGCGACCGTTTCATTCTGTTTTCTGCTGACCGCCTTTGCAAATCCCATCTGCTGAAACGCTTTCGTCAGGCTGTTGCGTGTCTTCATCCCGTTTTTGTACCCATGCGCCACAGGAATATAATCTATATGCAGATGCGGCGTTGCCTCGTCCAAGTGCATCACGCAGTTGAACAGATACAGATTCGGATTGCGCTCCTGAAAAGTCTTTGCATACCGATCCAATACTCCTATCGCCGCTTTCGCCTCCTCTGTCAGCACCCCGTTTTCGTCTGTGACCGGAGTATCCGCCTTTTTGCCTATCTGCACGATATTTTCATAAAATGTCTTTTCCTTGTTGCCGGAATTTTCTATCTCTTTCAGATAATCTTCTTTCTGCCTGTCTTTACGCTTCTGCGCCGCATTATAATCCCGAAGCGCCTGCCCGAAGCATTTTTCATAAGCATCTTTTAATGGTTCCTGTATGTAAATCCGGTTCCAAGCTGTTCTTTCCGGCACCACATTATTGCAGACAAATTCCCTGTTATTGTGCGTAAGATGTCCTTTCCCTTTTGGAAAAGAAATTGTTTTTGCTGCCAATGCATCACTCTCTTTCTCATATTTTTATGTATCAAGACTAACTATGGTTTTGTTACTTTTGTCAAAAGTAACGCCTTATTACTTCTGACGCATACGCATCAGAAGTAAGGCGCCCTGCGGGGCTGATGCCGCAGATACAGCGGCATAGTCTGCCATAAAACCTATCCGGCAGACTGCTCATTTCGGCAGAATACCACCGTCATTCGCTATGGGCGGCGGTGCCGGATAAAACTTTTCGGCACCGTTCAATAGGCTTCCTTTTGGGGATTGAGTACCGAATATAGAAATTCGGAACCGCCTATCCGCCCATTGCAAATGCAAACGCCATCATGTCCTCGGACAGTTCCGGCTCCTGCATCTGCCCCATTCTGTCCGCATACGCTTTGTCTTCTGAGAGTTCTGCATCGGAATGAAAACCCTGCGCATATTTCCTGACAGCTTCGTTGATCTGCTCCGCAAACACTTCCTGCATCTCTTGAAGCATCTTATGAAATTTTTGTTCCAACACCCTGTCCAGCAATTCCGCCAGCTCTCCAAAATCCTGTTCTGCCAATTCTAATCGGGAAACCGGTACGTCATCGGTTCCAGTCTTTATTCCCCCGTCAAGAACCGCCACAAACGCATCCGAAAGTATCTTCCCATAAGAACCGTCTTTTCGTGTCATACCCTGTAGATATTCCCATGTCCTGCGCTGGTTTTCATCTTCCGTGCAGAATTTTATGTTGCTACATTTATAGGTCTTCTTCATTCCATAACCTCATTTCTATACCGCCTGCCTGCGCTGTTTCTGCATTGCAAGATACTCATATCCTTTGGCATTGGCACAGATGTCCTCAATAAAAGTCACACTCCCTTTTGAAGCAATATCACTGTAATGCCTGAGTAAGCATCCGCCGCCTCCGATCACATATAGATGCACCAAACTTTCCTTATACCCATAGTCAACCAGCCTTTTTAAAATATCTCCTGCATACCGTTCTGCAATCCGGCTGACTATCCCTGCCACATTATCCGTCCTGCCCTGCAAGCCGTTTATCAGCATCGGCTCGATCATAAACTCCGGTATGTTTTCCCCCGCTGACTTGGACAATTCCTTTTGGATTTCCTTCATGCAGATAGAAACACCGAATTTGCCCGTCACAAGGCTTTTCTCCAACGGTCTGCCGTCCACAATCTGCATCACGTTCATCGTGCCGTTTCCGATATCCGCTATCATGTTGAAGCCTTTCATCGAACCGGCACTGCATACCGCCGCAAATCCCTGCGGGAACACTTCCACTCCGCACAAATGCACCCTGTAATTCTCTTTGCGGAACGAGAAGAACAGCTCCTGTTCCTGCATCAGATATTTCTTAAAATCTGCCGCCTGACTTTTTGCCCAAGCAAGTGGAAGTCCAGCCGCCAGCACCACTTTTGCCTCATGAAGACCTCGAAATTTCAGTTCCTCCGCCAATCCTGCCAGCGTAAGAATAAAGAAGTCCTGCGAATCGGTCTTGTTGCCCTGATAAATCAAATGGTTTTCCCCGATTACATAATACTTATCTTTGTATTTGATATAATTCATACTGACTATCGGTTCTTCCTCAAAACATTCCACGCCTGTCCTGAATACCCTGTGCACCGTCTTAATATTCCCATAGCCATGATCCAAACCGATAATTACTTTCGTACTGTTGTTATATTTCTGCATTATAAATGCCCTCCCATATTGTTGTTAATCTTGTTATTGTGTTTTCAGTTTTTTCTGTTTACACCGTTTACAAATAGCTGAAAGCATTGTTTTTCCTATATCCTGCTGTAAACCCGCCGTTTACAAAAGTGTAAACAGCTTTGTAAACGGAATAAAAAAGAGTTTAAAATAATACTGCACTTTACCCAAAAGGTGTCTGCACATTATCCGGCAATGGTGAAAAACCCTGACTGTCAGCCTTACGTTTCCATCCTCTCTGCAATCCATACCTATCGAACCTATGGGAACTGATTTTCTCCCACCCGTCAATGCAGGTGTTCATAATGCTGTTAATCTCCTTAATCTCCCATTGTTTCGGTTCTTCGTACTCGTGCCGCAGCGCTTCCCTGTAAATCATCTCGCTGCATACATATTCGTCAGTACAGGCATCCAGCCACGCCTGAATAACACCAACCTTTGTATCCTCCGGCATAAACTGTTTCTGCATCTCCCTCAGATATTCTTCCATTTCCTTTGACAGCTTCAGCTCACGCGGACAGTTCTTGTAGATAACCATTGCCTCCGCCCACGCCTGCATAATATATTCCCTCGACTCCTTTTCGTCCTCAAGGATATGCTTTTCCACACGCTCCTGATGAACCAGCACAGGCGCAAACCTTCTGTTCCCCGTCCTGTCCAGCGGAAGAAAATCAAGATTGTTTGACGTGCCGACAAAGATACACTGTCTTGGTCTGTCCTCCGCATAAGTCTGATATGGAATACGGTATGTTTCTTTCTGCCTGCTCAAAAAAGACTTAATATCCTCAATGCTTTTTGCGTTGACAGTGGCAAGCATTTCCGACATCTCAATAATCCAGTGCCCCTGCATCTTGCTGTAAACATTTTCATCGTCCATGCGTTTCAGATCGTCCGTAAACCACTCGTCATTCACAGCAAGGAAACGGAAGAATGTAGATTTTCCTGCGCCCTGACCACCCACAAGGCAGACCATAATCTCAAACTTACAGCCCGGCTCATAAATACGGTGTATCGCCGCCAGCATCAGAAGCCGCATAATTTCCCTTGTATACTCATTATCATCTGCGCCGAGATATCGCGGGAGCAGACCTGCAATCCGGTTTTTTCCATCCCATTGCAGTTTTTCGAGAAATTCCCTTATCGGGTGATAACTTTTCTCACTGGCTATAATACTGACAGCTTTGTTAATCGCTTTATCACTGGAAATTCCATAATTCGTTTCTATGTACCGCTGGATCTGGTACATATCCACATCAGTAATACAGCTTACGTTCTGTTTCCATGACAGCGGCTTCACAATGTCAGTTTTATTTGTCAGCTCATTTTTGCATATGGCATCTTTCAGCGCCGGATCCCTGTATAAAATAGTCATGCAGTTTTCAATGGAAGATTTCACATTCCCTTTCTGCGTTCTCGTAAGCGATTCCAGCACATCCTCAACCGTACTCATTTCTGTATCAAGCGCTTCCCCGATTTTCTCCCATGATTCGTTTTCCACTGCTTCTGACTCTTTGGACAAGTTTCTCCACCTCCTTCCTGTTCCTGATAAATAACTCCTGCTTGTCTGCTGTTTCTCCCATGCACAGAATATCCAGCCAGTAATTGATAACCGGCTCCGCATGGAGCATCTGCGCATAATCCTCTGAAAAAATAATGTCAGGCGGTTTTCCAATCAAGAAACGGTTTACACTGTCAATCTCCAAAATGCAGTTCTTCAATATGTCAACCGTCCGGTTACACCACTTTTCAAAACGTTTCCGAATATGTATTACTCTTTCACGTTCTGCTTTTTCCCTGCGGATGCGCTCTTTTTCCTGCACACCCAACTCCGTATTTCCCCTTGTGTCAACAGGCAGAGAAAAGTCCTCTATCAGCTTTAACGCCGCATCATACTGTGACAATCCATACATGCGGGAAACATAATCAACCGCATCTCCGCCGACACCGCAGGCAAAACAGTGATAATTCTTATCAATCTTCATGCTTGGGTGCTTATCATCATGGAACGGACAGCAGGCAGTTCCATTGCTCCTGACTTTCAGACCATAATACTCCGCCGTCTTCCTTGCGGTCAGATGTTCCTTTACCTCTGAAAAAATATTCAATTTTACAGCTTTCCCTCCTTTTCATCCGGAAAAGCCTCTGTTATAATAAATCTGCATAATATATTACGAAAAGGCTTGTCCTTTTTATGCTAAGATTAGATTGCACCAACAGTCTAATCTGTTTTCGAAATGCTCCTGTTACCAGCAGGGGCATTTCCATTCCGCCCGATTTCTAATAGCTGCTTTATCAGCTCCAGCAGTATTTTTTCATCTTCCGTATTCCCATTTTTCAGATGTTCCAATATCTGCCCTAACACTTTTGCAACCCTGTTAGACATATAATTTCCGGCAGTTACCGTTACTTCCTGCCCTAATACGGCTTTGCGGTAATAATCCCCTTTGGGAAGCCCCGACAGGATAATCCTCGCTTCTACTTGGGCTTTTTCTTTATCACTCAGCCAGAATGCGATTGTATTACGCCGGAACCTCGCTTCACGCTTACACGCCACTTTCCTCACCCCTCTCCACCTTTCCAAGCCTGTCCGCAATTTTTATCTGCGCATCCATAGACTGATGACAGTATGTTTCAATCGTAGTCGTAACTTTCCCATGCCCTAACCTTTTCGCAATCTCAACAGGACTGAATCCCATCTGCACAAGCATACTCGCATGGCTGTGTCTGGTACAATGGACGGTAATCTTTTTCACGCCTGACAGCTTGATTCCACGTTCCATTTCATGCTCAAAGAAACTCTTTGTCCTGCCTGCAAAAAGACGTGTGCCTGCCCTTGCCCGATAAAGCGTCGAAATATACTCTTTGATTACCTCCTGCAATTCCTTGTGTATGGTAATTACCCTTATGGAACTTTCCGTTTTCGGCGCAGTAATCAAATCCTCTCCGTCAATCCTCGCAAGAGATTCATCAACGGTAATCGTACCTTCCTCAAAGTTTACGTCTTTTACCTGAAGCGCAAGCAGTTCTCCCAGACGCATCCCCGTCCAGAATAAAATCTGAAATGCAACCCACGAATCCTGCTTATCCATAATCGCATCCGAGAACTTCTGAAATTCCTCCAAAGTCCAGTACGGTCTTTCATCCGCCCTGCTCTTACCCATGCTTCCCGCTTTCCGGCATGGATTGGAGCGCAGATCATAAAAGTTGACCGCATAATTCAGAATGGCGCTGAGCTGGTTATGTATGGTTTTCAGATAAGTCGGCTTGAAGCCTTTCTCCATCATCTCGCCCTGCCACTTTCTTATCATAGGCGCTGTGATTTCATTGATTGGCGTACTGCCAAAGTAAGGCAGAACCTTATCGTTCATCACATACTCTTTCTGCTTCATGGTAGTTTTCCGCAGACGTTTTTCCATATCCGCCTTGTAAATCTCCCAAAAATCAGCCAGCGTCATTGTCGGATCAGAGGACTGCTGCAACAGAAAGTGCGCATACCATTCTTCCGCTTCCTTCTTTGTTTTGAACCCTCTTTTCTGCGACTTCTTTTTCGCTCCTGTCCAATCCGTCCAGCGGTACTGTATTCTCCAAGTGCCGTTTGGATCTTTCTTCGCATTACAGCTCATACGACCGCCCCTCCTTTGCCGCCCCGTACCATTTTTCTCTGAAATAGGCTACGGGGATTTTTCCTGCGATTGTGAGAAAGCCTTTGGAAGATAATTCGCTGTTCATCTCCCGCAGAATCTTGTAGGACTTCCCCATACTGATGCCGAGCATCGCCGCAATGTCTGCGGCATTGTAGTAAAGTTTTTCGTTCATGTTGTTCCCTCCTGTTTATACCATTTGATTTATATATGTATCTTTTTGATACGTTTATATATTAGCGCATCTTTTGGTGCGTGTCAATAGCTTTTTAAAATATCTCTTTATTTATTTCGTATCTTATGGTATTATTAAGTTGCATTTGATATTTACTTGTATTGATGAGCAATCTCATAACACAGGAGGCATGATATTATGACAGTCGGCGAAAATATTCGGCGCATACGTCAAGAACGAGGTTTGACATTAAAGCAATTAGGTGAAATGGTTGGCGTTAGTGAAGCCTACATTAGAGCATATGAAAGCGGACGCAGAAACCCAAAATTAAAATCTTTAGAGGCTTTAGCACAGGCGCTTGCCGTCAATGTTGAAGTCTTAACTAACTCTGACTTTGACGGTGTAAAAGCTATGCACAGACTTTTTCAAGTATTCCGGCAGTATGACGGACATTTATTTGAATATCAGGATCAAGACGGTAATGATATGGTTGCCGTCAGCTTTGACACACTTTCTCTGATGCGTTCATGGTGTGACCGATATGAGGAATATATGAAAGAAGTGGAGAAGTGTAATTCTATTAAAGATGTGAAAAAGCGCGGGGAGGCATTGTTAAAAGCAGAGGCGGATTTTAACCTTTGGATGGATATTTATCCGGAGTCGGAGCCGTTTGATTTGAATTTGAAGATACAAAAGACACATGATGAAACTATGGATGAGATTGGGTTAAATCCTAAAAAAGATACCCAATAATTCGGAGGTAATACGATGGAAATTTTTCTTGATATATTGGACAAAATAATTCCTCTACTTTCTACTTTATTAGGTGCCTTAATAACATATTTTGTTGCAACATCTACAAAGAAAAACGAAATAAAATTGAATTCTAAAATTAAGGCAAGAGATGAGTATTGGATACCCTGCTCAAAAACTATATTGGACTTAGAAGATAAAATATCTTTATTAACCAAAAAAGATTACCTTGTCACTTTCTCTGGTACCCATAATAGTTGTGAGGCACAAACATTAGCATTGCTAAGATATTTAAACGCAGATAAGAGAATTTATTTTTATAAGCACACAAGGAAACTGCTGCAATCTGTCGCAAACAATATTCAAACCTATGAAAATCGCATTAATAATGATATTGAAACAATAATCGATGAGTTTCGCAAGCAATACTATTTGATGATAAATAATTCTTCAATTTATCAAAATAACAACTGTACCGATTGCGGAATTTCCATTTCAACAAGATTGCCTGATAATATAAAAGATGCCCTATGCCAACACCAAAAAATGGATTGGCGCGGCTATGTAACATCCATTAATTTTTTTAGAGGCAATCCAGAGTATTCAAATTCATTTTCTGCTGAACTATATTGCAAAGATGATACTGATTTCTTTTATGATATATGGTTACACATACAAAGGGGGTATAACACCAGAGATGAGTTTGGATTATCTCCTGAGCAACAATTAGGCTTAGATATATTAGATTATGAGAACAATCATATTCAAACATTATCAAAAATCTTAAATCAAATTATTATGGAGAAGGATTACCATATAGAATATTTAAAAGTTTTTGAATCCTTATCCTTATTACAAGATGAATTATACAAAAATATTGACAGTGCTACAATCCTATAAAATTTTCTATAAGAGTAATAAAATTTTTGTACCCAAATCGTACCCACTGCCACCCAAAAAATCCCCGCAAGCCCTGATTTTTCAAGGCTTGCGAGGATTTTACTTCTCACTCGAACTCTATGGTCGCCGGGGGCTTCGGACTCATATCATAGCAGACCCGGTTCACATTCTCCACCTCAGCCAAAATCCGCTCAGTAATCCGCTCCAGCACATCCCAGTCAACCTTCTCAACTGATGCCGTCATCGCGTCAACAGTATTGATCGCCCGGATGATGACCATATACTCAAACACCCTCGCATTGTTCTTCATTCCCACAGACTTAAAATCCGGAACGACCGTGAAATACTGCCACACCTTCTTATCCAGTCCCGCTCTGGCGAACTCTTCCCGCAGAATCGCATCCGACTCTCTGACCGCTTCCAGCCGGTCTCTGGTGATCGCCCCAAGGCACCGCACGCCCAAACCGGGACCTGGGAACGGCTGCCTGTACACCATGTCGTGCGGCAGTCCAAGCTCCACGCCGCAGGCGCGCACTTCATCCTTAAACAACTGTTTTAACGGCTCCACAAGTGCAAACTTCAAATCTTCCGGCAGACCGCCTACATTGTGATGAGACTTCACCATCTTTGCGGTCTTAGTACCGCTCTCAATGATATCCGGGTAAATGGTTCCCTGCCCCAAGAAGTCGATTCCCTCCAGTTTCCTTGCTTCCTCCTCAAAGACACGGATAAACTCACCGCCTATAATCTTCCGCTTCTGCTCCGGGTCCGCCACATTTTCGAGTTTGCCAAGAAAGCGCTCGGACGCATCCACGTAAATCAGATTTGCGTGAAGCTCATCGCGAAACACCTTCACAACGCTCTCGGATTCATTTTTCCGCATCAGACCATGGTTCACATGTACGCACACAAGCTGCTGCCCGATCGCCTTGATCAGCATCGCCGCAACCACAGACGAATCCACGCCGCCTGACAGCGCCAGAAGCACCTTGCGGTCACCGACCTGCTGTCTGATCAGTTCCACCTGATCTTCAATGAAGTTCTTCATATTCCAGTTTGCCTCCGCGCCACACGCCTCGAAAACAAACTTTTTCAACGTCTCCTGATCCGGAAGTTCCGTAAACTGCGTCTTACACTTTGACTGCGGATAATCTATGGAAATCATCGGGATGCCCATATCGTAAAGTTCCGGTCTGACTTCCACTTCCTTTCCGTCAACCACGCGGTTTTCCCCACCGTTTAGCACGATTCCCTTTACGTTCTTCAACGCATTGAGCTCGTCCACCGTAATATCATGGGGATGTATCTCGCTGTATACACCGAGATCACGAATCTCGCGCGCCAGCACGGTATTACTGGTGCTGCCCATATCCAAAATGACAATCAAATCCTGTTTCATTGGGTAAAACCTCCTTATCCTTCTCTCTGCTGTCCGTTGTCCTGCAACCTGCTGCCTGTGCACATACAATATGCCGCCGCTAATTAATTATATAGTAATCTTCTCAGGAAAAGCAATGAAATTATTCTTTTCTGACAATGCATTACTTGCCTTATTGCCTAAATCCCCTAAAAATAGTATAGGGACTAATCAAAGGCATTGGGGGTACATGATGACATATAATTTACAGGAAGACTGGAATCAGTTCAAAAAAGTGACAGCACAGTTGATGGACGTGTATCGTTACAGCTCCTCCTGCCAGATCTGGAACAACGATATGACCAACTTGGTCAACGAATACAAACAGGAAGAAGCGGCATGGTACAACAGTCTGGAAATTACAGAAAACGGTTTTATGACCGCAACGCAGAATCTTTGGTATACACATTATCTCAATAAAAGATGTCTTATGTCTCTGGGGCTGACGGCACATTACGATTACATACAGCCTACAAAATATGAGAAAGGCGAGAATCAGCGATACCCCTATTGGGACTACAGACACGACGGGAAAAATTTAATCTGCAAAATCAGTGATTCGATGAATTACCGAAAAACATTTTATGACAGAAACCACTGTGTATGGGCGGATGAAAGAAGAAACTCGCCGGGAGAATACTATATCATCCATTCCAGAAGCGTGAACGGGAATTATATCTGTCCGAGCTGCGGTTGGGAAGATCCGCTGGAATGCTTTGTGGACGGCTGCGACTATTGTCAGACAAAGTTCCACATTGAGGATCTGAAGCAGAAAGTTTCTTCCGTATATACCCCGGGAGATTGGACACAGCACAGAGACGGTTTTACGATTCATAAGAATTTCGTGCCTATGTATGTGGCGCTCGCTATCATTGTCATCGCGCTTCTGGCAATCGGAAGCAATATGGGCGGCGCTATGATGATGTTGGCACCGCTGCTTGGAATCGTTGTGATGGTACTGGTTATGACACTTTTTATAGGAAAAAATCCAGAGAGAGTGTTGCCGGCGGTCCTGCCAGAACAAACCAGACACTTGAAAAGATACGAAGCGTTGACAAGTATTTCTCGGTAGAAACCTTTATCGGAAATCTCTCCAACAAACTGCTCAACATCTGCTATGCCGATTCCCCTCAGGAAATCGCGCCATTTGCGGTATGTGACATGTCGCCACTTGTCGCTGCTTTCCGCGGCGTGATTGACTGCAAGCTGTTGGAATGCGTTTTGATGGATTATCAGGCGGACCGCAATTCTCAACATTTACAGGTAAAAACAGGGCTGCTGCTGACCAAATACGAAAACGGCGGGGTACGTCAGGAAAAGGCTTACCTTAATCTTGGTCTCGTCAAGAGCATCCGTGCGCTGACACAGAGTATCAACGACGTAAATGTGTACCGCTGCGATTCCTGCGGCGCAAGCCTGACGCTGCTTAACGGCGGTAAATGTGAATATTGCGGGCACGGGCTGGATCTGAAGGAATACGACTGGGTGATCGAGGTATATTCTCCATAAGCTCCTCACTATGGCTGATGATCCCCCCCCAGCTGAAATCGTCTTCTGAAATTGCGGTTTCTTTAAACTTAGCAGACTCCGGGTGATGCGCGGATCCACACACCGGGCATTTCTCACCTACTACCAGTTTTTTGCCAAAATGCCCGCCGGCTGTCCTCAAGAATGCGCTCGGCTGCTTCCCGCCTGCCACTCGTTTCTTCGTATTCATTACATATACTCATAAATCTGTTTCACAGCCTCGGTCATAATTCCCCTGCCCCAATATTCTTCTGCAATGCAGTAGCCTATCGCGATATTTCAGTCTGGCAGTATCCACAAGAACCGCATTCCCTTTCCCTCAATAATATAGCAGTTTCCCATTGCCCCCTTCTGTGTGCCTCATTCACGCTATAAGCCGCACTCAACGGTAATCCGACTCCCGTCTTTCGTCTTTCTGACCTTAATCTGCTGTGGAATGTTATCCATAAGCTCCTCCCTGTGGCTGATGATACCTACCAGCTTATTACTTCCTGTCAGGTTCACCAGAATTTCCATCGCACTGTCTATGGATTTCCGGTCTAAAGTGCCAAAGCCTTCATCTACAAAGAGCGCGTCCATCTGTATGCCGCCAAGATTGGACGACACGGTATCCGACAGTCCCAGAGCGAGACTCAATGAAGCCTTAAAACTTTCCCCTCCGGAAAGATTGCCCACAGGTCTTCTGTGTCCCGTATAATTGTCCAGCACTTCAAGGTCAAGGAAATTATTGCTCCTCCTGCCAAGAGAATCCTCCTGTCGGTACAGCTCATACTGCCCGTCGCTCATCGGCAGCAGACGCCTGTTTGCAGCGGCAATAATCCCGTCAAATCCCGCCGCCTGTATGTACTGTTCCAGCGTAATTTTCCCGTTTCCGGTTGTGCCTTTGACCAGATTGTAAAGCCGCTGACAGATCGCATTCTCTTTCTGCGCCTCTTCCAGTTCTCCTCTCCTGTCAAGAATCTTCTTTTGCTTCTCTTGATTCGCGGCTATCCTGTTTTCGTTATTGTTACATTTCTTCCTGATTAAATCTACTTCTGCACTCTGCCCGTCGCATACATCCTTTAGTCCTTCGATATCTGTCTTCTTTTTGCCTTCTGCATCCGTTCTGGCATCTGACAGCTGTTTTTCATTCGCCGCAACAGCCTGATGATATTCAGCAATCACCTTATCCGACGATGCAATATCTTCTTCCTTCACAGCGTATGTCAGCATCTCCTCTACAGAAGAAAATCCGTTTGCGCAGACTTCCTGATCGAGTTTCTTCCTGAAAGCTTCTTCATCATTTTCCTGCTGTTCCAGACTGCCCTTCCACGTCTTTAGCTCCGACGTGACGGCGGCAACATGGTTATCGGCTTTTTTCTTTTCCTCCTCTGCTTTCGCGATATCCTCTAATATCCTGTTTTTCTTCGTCTCCGCCTGTTTTCTCTTTTTCTTAGCCGTTTCCCAGTCCGAAAAACACAAATTCTCAAGAGTCTTTAATATGGTCTTTGTTTCCGTCAGCTCCCGATTCACCCTCTGCCTGTTTTCATCAAGTTCCTCCCTTTTTGCATGGAGCTTTTCCGTCTCGTCCCCCTGCGCAGTTTCCAAATCTTTCTCCGCTTTTCTGAGCGTTCTGCAATCTTTTTCAAGAGAAAGACATTTCTTATGATTTTCTTCTGACATGGTTCCGACCCGCGTTTTTGCCTCCCCTGCTGCCCTGATCAGTTCCTCGAGTGACACTCCCGCCGTCTCCATGTCCAGAAGCGGACTTTCCACGCAGTCCAACATCGCTATTCTGAGCTGCTCCTCGCATTCCTCCAGCGATGTCTTTGCCTTTTCCGCTTCCGTATTTGCCGTATTCTTTTTCTCCTGAAGCGCAGTCTCTTCCTCCTGCAGTTTTTTGAAATCTTCTTCCGAAACCGAGGACTCCTTAAGCTTTGCCGGCTCCGGATGATGCACGGACCCGCACACCGGACATTTCTCACCCTCTACGAGTTTTTTCGCCAAAATACCCGCCCGGCTGTCTTCAAGAATACGCTCCGTTTCTTCTCTCCTGCAGACCGCTTCATCGTATTTGCCGCGCGCCTCTAAAAACACTTTCTGTTTTCTTGTAAGCTCCTTCTTCCTTTTTTCTCTTTTCGGAATCCGATCGTCAAAGACTACACCTAAATCCGCCAAAAGCGCCGCTAACTTTTCACCCTCGTTTTGTGCCCCTGCCAGCTCGGTCGGCTTATCCTTTAATTCCTTAACTGTCTTCTTAAGGGCGTCTATCTTTTCCGTAAGGGATTTCTCATATTCTTTTAACTCCGTTTCTTCTGTGCCGACCCTTTGATCGAGTTCTTCCAGTTCTTTCCGCTTTCCCGCAAGCTCCTCTTTCTGATGATATTTCTGCTCCTCGTCGTCGATCCTGCTTATCGTCTGCCTGCATTCATCAGCCTCAGGCTCCCGCTTTTTTGCGTCATTAAGTGCGCTTTCCGCCTTCTTGGCATCCGCCACAGCCGTCTCCAGATCAGATTCCGCTTTTTTAATCCGCTTCCCAGTCAAAGATACCTCACCACACTTTTTCGTCCATATGTCATAAGACGGATGCACATTGCGGGCAGCTCTCTTTTGTCTGTCCAAAAGCAGACTTAATTCTTCAATTTCCGCCTTTCTGTTTTCAAGCTCTGCTTTTTCCTTTTCCAGTTTATCCCTTTTTTCGATGAAGCCATTATTGGTTTTTGCAAGCGCAAGCTCCTCCCTGTTCTTCTCCAGCTCCGCTTCTGCTTTTTTCAAATCCACTTTCATGTGCTCTAGTTTTTCTTTATCCGACAAAGCCAGACGTTCCAGCAAGCTTAAGATTTCATCCAGATTCCATGCGCTTCCGGAGCGTCCGGCTCTGCCCTTAA
>ERZ779637.794-NODE-794-length-17319-cov-6.425684_pt1 | contig 17319 bp, 11 predicted proteins | sample MGYA00514196_ERZ779637 | MGnify/ENA primary metagenome ERZ779637 (study PRJEB29562, sample SAMEA4376700) | mouse gut metagenome | isolation source: Cecum | study: EMG produced TPA metagenomics assembly of the A DSS colitis mouse model was used to assess the...
CACAATCCCGTGTTCCCTTACGCCTTCGCCGCTAATCTCCCCTACCGGAAGTCTTGGAGACAGACTGGAAAACGTGTCCTGGAAAATAATCTGAATATTGGGGCGGATTTTCCGAAGTTCTTCTTTACTCAGAGAAAAGATTTCCTGTCCGTTAAAATAAACTTCTCCGTCCGTTTTTTCCTGAAGCCTTAAAAGAGTTCTTCCCGTCGTAGATTTGCCGCAGCCGGATTCACCTACAAGTCCCATGGTACTGCCGCGTTTAATTGAAAAGGAAACGCCGTCCACTGCTTTTACAAAAGTCTTGCCTTTTCCGATTATACTTTTTTTAACGGGAAAATATTTTTTTAAATCCTTAACCACCAGCAGTTCCTGGCTGTTATCTATTTGACTCATCTTACAGTTCCTCCACATTCACAGGATGAGGATATCCTAAAACCTGGCCTTCCTCATAATACCGATAGCAGGACACGACATGCGTATCGCTGATCTTGATCTCAGGAGGATACTGCCCATATCCTTCCGCGCGGCTTTTACCCTCTTTGTGATCGTAACACCTTTCCACACAGGACTCGCACCGGTCTCTGAAATAACAGTAATCCGGCATATTGACAGGATTCGGAACGCTTCCCGGAATGTTATACAGCGCTTCCACCTTCTTGCCTACCACCGGTTTGGACTTCATCAGACCGATCGTATAGGGATGGCAGGGATTACTGAAGATTTCCTTCGCCGTTCCCTTCTCAATCACACGTCCCGCATACATAACGACAACATAATCAGCCATATTCGCTACAACACCCAGGTCATGGGTTATCAGCATAATCGAACTGTTAATTTTATCCTTTAATTCCTTTAACAGATCCAGAATCTGCGCCTGAATCGTAACATCCAGCGCCGTAGTCGGTTCGTCCGCTATAATCAGCTCCGGACTGCAAGCCAGTGCAATGGCAATCATAATACGCTGGCGCATACCGCCGGACAGCTCGTGGGGATACATGCTATAAACCCCTTCCTTGTTAGCGATTCCTACCAATTCCAGCATTTGCAGAGTTCTTGCCTTGATATCCTCTTTACTCATATCCGGGTTGTGAAGAGAAATCACCTCATCCACCTGATCTCCGATCCGGAACACGGGATTTAAGCTGGTCATAGGTTCCTGGAAAATCATGGACATCCGCTTACCGCGGATTTTCTGCATCATCTCTGTCGGTGTTTTAACAATATTATAAGCGTCATAAGCGCCCTGATCACCCACGTTAAAGCGTATTTCCCCGCCTACGGTCTGCCCCTGGGGCCTTTGCAGAAGCTGCATCAGAGACAGCGACGTTACCGACTTGCCGCAGCCTGATTCCCCTACGATTCCCACCGTAGAACACTTGGGAACGTCAAAGGAAATACCGTCCACCGCCTTGACGGTTCCGATATCCGTAAAGAAATAAGAGCATACGTTATCAAATTCAACAATATTATTTTTATCCCGCATACTGGTACGGTATACCGAAGGATCAACTTTGGAATCGGCCCGCTGTTTTTCCAGTTTTTTAGTAAGCTTCCGGTTAAATTTGGAAATCTTCTTGGACTCTTTTCCTGAAATATAGGAAGAATCCTTCTTTGATGTTTTTTTAACATTTTCATTCTCTGCCATCATTATCCTCCTAACGCTTCATCTTCGGATCAAATGCGTCTCTTAAACCATCGCCCACAAAATTGAATGCAATAACGGTCAGACAAATAAGCAGGCCAACCGGAACCCATATATACGTGTAGCGAATCATATTTTCAGAAGAACCGGTTACGGAGTTAATCATGGTTCCCCAGGTAGCAAGCGGATGCTTTACGCCAAGTCCCAGGAAAGAAAGCGTGGATTCCGTAATAATGATACTTCCCAACGCCGATGAAGCCGTAACAATCAACTGCGGCATAACATTAGGCACCAAGTGTTTAAAAATACGTCTGCTTGTCTTCAAACCAATGGATTCGGCAGCCACCATAAATTCCTGCTCCCGCAAAGAAAGAATCTGTCCGCGCACCATTCTTGCCACACCGGCCCATCCGAGAACGCCGAGAATTACCATCATCCACACAAGGCGGGTATAGGGAGTCATTTTCTGCGCGTCAAATAAGGCGCCGGTGATAATCAGAATCGGCATGGAAGGGATACAGTAAAAAATATCCACCAAACGCATAATGACATTATCGACCCAGCCTCCGAAGAAACCTGCAATACCGCCCATAATTACACCCAGTATCGTTTCGATAAACACTACCACAAAACATACCATTAACGACACTCTTCCGCCGTACATCATACGCGCCAGAACATCCATTCCGTCGCCGTCCGTGCCGATCCAGTGCTCTTTGGAAACGGATCCGTAAATATCAATCAAATAATTAACCTGTTCACAGTTAATTACAAAAGAACCGTTTTTGTTCTCAATCTGCATCTCCGTCTGTTCTTTTATAAGATTACCGTTTTCATCGTATTCGTATTCGCCATTCTCATTTAACTGCGGAATTTCCCACTCAAAAGAAGATTTTACAACGCCGCCAGAAACCATCTCGTCAACTACTTCCCTGACCTTTTCCTTATAGGCAAATTCCATGGTATCTTCTCCGCTGTAAGCACGCACTACCAAATTGGAAAAAGCGGCAAACGGCTCTTCGCTGCGGGCCGTATCATAAATGACAATCTCATCCTCTTCTTCCTGCAGCGTATAAGAGCTTTCTCCAACCTTAAAGGACTGATCACCCACGGCAGCCCTGATGGCTTCTACACGGAATTCATCCGTAATAGCGGAAGAATTCTGATACGCGTCAAATACATAAGTGGTCAGATATGCTACCTGCTTCTGTTCACCGGCTTCAAAAACCCGGCTGCTTCCGTCTTCCGTGGAAATAATATATTCCTTTCCTCCAAAAGAAAAAGCTTCCTGATCCATGTTTTCCATAAGCGCCGCTTCAAAATCAGCGCCCATCTCCTGCCCCTGCGCATAAACAACCGCCCCGGCTTCCCGTTCTATCGTATAGTTGCCTTTTTTACCCGCCGTCAGCCGATAATTGGTATCCTGATATGAAAACTCCGTTTTCTCAGAATCGATAGCCCGGTCCAGAGCATCCTTAAACCCTTCGTCCGCCGTTTCGCTTCCGCTGTAATCCAATTGTCCGAAAATGCTGTTGTAAGCGGCAAATGCACTGTACCCGCCGACACTGCAGATTTCAACTGCGGCATCCTGTCCCAGCGAATAGATATTATCTTTTTCTTTACGAAGCACATATCCGATTCCGTTTTTATCGGCAACGGAAAATTCGGAAATACCTTCCTCTTCCATCTGATTAATATAACTGTTCAGACGGTTTTTTACGGAATTATCTATCTGTACGTCTTCCAGCATAAGCGTAGTATACTCGTTTCTAACGGTAGCCTGCGCATAATTGACCATTACCTTGTCATATTTATAAAAAATTTCTGTCTGACTGTATGGGTAAAGAAGCGGGCACAGAAATGAGAAAACGAACATAAAAATCAGTATTACGCTTCCTACAATTGCCAGCTTATTCCTGATAAAACGATTAAACACCAGTCTGCCAGGACTTAATACCTTGACACGCTGCGTATCGTCCAGCGCCATTTCGCTTTCCTCACCCTGTTTGTCCTGCATCAGTTTTTCTTCTGCCTGCTCCTGTTGTTTCAGCACTTCGTTAAAATTCTTTTTATCCATTTCACGCGGCCTCCTAATTCACTCGTACACGGGGGTCAACCACGGCATACAGTATATCCGCAACCAGGTTTCCCAGTAAAGTCAAAATTGACGCAAACGCCAGGTAAAACATGGTGAAAGGAATATCTCCGTTAACCATGGAATGATATGACGCATAACCGATACCGCGGATCGCAAATAAAGTTTCCGTAATCAGCGCTCCGGCAAACAGTCCCGGCAGGGAACTTCCCAAAACCGTAACCAGAGGAATCAGCGTATTACGGAACGCATGCCGGCCGATTACCTTTCCTTCAGGCAGTCCTTTGGCCCTGGCCGTACGGATATAATCCGCATTCAGCACCTCCAGCATATTGGTTCTGGTATAACGCATCAGACTTCCCATACTAACCAAAACCAGCGTAATAACCGGAAGCACCATATGGTTCGCCAGATCCATTAATTTTCCAAAGTCACTTAAAGCCGCATAATTACGTCCCTGCATACCGCTTAACTCAAACCAGCCCAAATGGACGGAAAAAATCAGCTTTAAAAGCGTAGCCACGAAAAAAGTGGGCATGGATATGCCGATCAGCGATATTACCGTAACCGTATAATCCGTAACACTATATTGTTTTCTTGCAGCCGCCACACCCAGCGGTATTGCAATGATAATTTCCAAAATAAACGCAATAAGGCCCAGTACAAAGCTGTACCAGACTGTAGAATTAAACTCTTCCGTAACCGGAACCGTCCAGTTCCAGCTGTCTCCAAAATTTCCTCTGATAGAATTCCCCACCCAGGTAATATACCCCGGTATTATGCCCTTGTCCATTCCATATTGGGCATTCAGTTCATCAATCCACTGCTGAGCGCTTTTCGTGCTGCCCGGCTTAGTTGCAAGTTCTCTTGCCGTCCTTTCCACGTAACTGGTAGGAAGGGAACATTCCAATACATAGATGATAAATGTTGCAAAAATTAATATGATAACGCTGATTCCCAGTCGCTTCAGGATAAATTTTAACATGTCTACACCGCCTGTTTTTACTCTATGCCCGGCTCATCCTTCCGGACACCGGCTATCTTCATTCTTTCTGTATTACCTTTTATTTTTTATACCATTTTTACAGCGGGGGCCTGCATCAAGATACAGACCCCGCCGCAAAATAAACATTGTCTTAAGTCTCAGGACTCTTAGTTCATCTCAATATTTTGAATTTCTGCAAGCCAGCCATAGTAAGGAGTCATATCAGCCGGTATGGAATCAATATTGATCCTCTCCGTACTGAATACATTGGCATCCTGTCTCTGGTAAGCAGGAACCTCTACGCCCCAGTCAAGAATAATATCCATGGCCTGCTTATAAGTTGCCTTACGATAAGACTGGTCAGCACTCTCTCTTGCTTCCATGATCAGACTGTCAAGCTCCTCATCCTGAATTCCGTAGTGATTGGAATTGGTGCCGCCTGCTCCGACAATATTTGTTGAATGATAGGTCTGGTACATATCCGGATCTGCCGTTGCCTGCCATGCAGCCGCCCACATTTCACCGGTACCGCCTTCAAGCTTGTTCCAAAGCTCGTTAGAATCGGACGGGTCATTGATTTCAAGTGTAATACCGATCGGTGCAAGAGCCTCTTTAACAGCCGTTAAAACGCCGAAAATAGGGTGATCGCCGACACCGTCTGCAGGAATAATGAATTCATAAGCCATATCAGCGCCTTCCGGAGCCGCCGTAAACTGTCCCGCTGCGTCATCCCAGGTAAATCCGGCTTTCTTAAAGAAACCGATAGCTGCCTGAAGCGCTGCGTCATATTTTTCTTCTTCGCTCATCTCCGCCGTGTAGATAGGATTGCCGTCCACATCCGTAGAGTATGCAACCTGATACCCCTCGTCTGCAGGCTGCGGAGCCGCCCATGAAGTATTGGACATAGGATACTGAATAATCGTAGCCATCTCTCCATAGTAGGAATTAACTACCGTATCACGGTATACGGCCAGAAGCGTAGCAAAAGCCTTTCTTAACGCTTTGGATTCTTCGCTTGCCTTATCGGAACCTACCTTCATGGTATCCGCACACAGACCCATATATCCGTAACCGCGGAAGTCAATTAATTCCGTTGTCAGCACATCGCCGACCGTTTCGTTGTTTGAGTTGTATTCCTTGATAGATTTCAAAACGCTTACACTGATTGCAGGATCGGAAATATCAAAGGTACCGCTGACAATACCGGTCAGTTTATCCGTTGCCGGAGTCTCTTTAAACAATACGGTCTTAGTCTTGGGCGCTCCTTTGAAGTAAGATTCGTTTGCCGTAAAGGTAACGACACCATTCTGGTAGCTGTCAAATTTGTAAGGACCTGCTCCCATGGGAGTGGTGGTTTTGGATCTTACAAGACTCAAATCACCTTTATTAAAGCCAAAGGAATCGTTGTCATAGTCATATAAATCAGCGGAACCATAGTAGTGCATCGGAGCAACGGGAATACCTGCCACCTGATAAATGGAAACCGCATCAAATTTGCTCATGGTAATTCTCATGGAATAATCGCCGGTCTTCTCAACGCCTTCAATACGGTTAGCGCTTTCGCCGGTGCTAACACCCTTCTGATACGTTGCAGCCGCATCGCCAAGCTCTGCGTAAGCAAGTTCAAACAGATCGGAACCTGCACTTTCCGTTCCGCTCAGGTTAACATAATCTTCTTCATAAGCCGCTTTAAGTTCCGTCCAGTAATCTGCTACCGTAACGGAAGCCGTGTCATATTCCGTACCGGTTCCCGAACCGGTAACCTTGCTGCCGTCTTCATTGGCCTGGCCGAATCCCCAGCCAACCATACCAAGCGCAACCTCGCTGCCGCCTACGGAGTCCAGGTTATCTCCCAGTGCATTCACACAGTAATCTACGATTTCCTGTGCAAACACTTCGCCGGCTTTATCAATAGCCTCCCAGAAAGCAGTCTGCTCTTCTTCGGTCCAATTGGTAAAATCGGTATTGTCGCGGCCTGCCGCAACAAGCATATTCGCTACAGAATCCATACCGCTTCTGTATTCTTCCATACCTACGATAGGCTGTGCGTAAAGAGATGACGAGCCGTCGTAAGTAGGATCACATAATACGTAAATGGAGAAAATCGCATCGTCAATGGTTACGGGCGTACCGTCGCTGAAGGTTACGTCGTCACGGATCGTAACATCATAATAAACGCTTCCGTCGTCATTCTGTGTTACCACACAGTCGCCCAAACCGTAATAGGTGTAATCCGTACCGTTATAATTAACGGTCTCACCCTCGATACCATTCATCACAACCGCACCGCCGCGGTCCGTAGTCAGAAGATACGCCGTCGCCATTTCCGCTACGTTAATGTCATAAGACGTCTTACCGAAAAAGGTACTGAATTTGCTGGAAAAATAATCCATACCTACAACTAATGTTTTTCCGTCGTCTCCGGCAGTCTCGCCGTCGTCTTCCGTCTCAGGCGTAACGTCGTCCGTCGTGCTTTCCGTGGTAGACTCTTCTACGGTATTTTTATCGCCGCAGGCTGCCAGGGAACCGACAACCATAATCGCTGCCAGAGCCAGAGCCAGTTTCTTTACGAAACTATTTTTCATAAACTTATCCTCCTTTAAGTTATAGTAACTTGTATTTATATCAAGCAGTTATCTGCCTAATACCAAAATTATCCCTGAATTCCCCGATTCTCCCACTCTTTTGCCACCGGATTGTCCGTTTCCGTGACCAGCAGTTTCCCGCTGCTCTTAAAACCATACAGACAAAGATGCGTAAGAAGAATATCCGCTGTCGCAAACAACAGATCATTCCCAACGGAAAATTTTCGTAAAAAAATACTTACAATAACACCGATTCCTGTAAGAAGCCCGCAAACCGCCCCTGCGGCGGAAGAATTTTTCAATCTTGTACAAATTTTGTCTTTATTCTCCCGGTTCATTAATCCGCGCGTTACCGCCAGTTTAAATGACGCTCCGGTCAAAAAAGCCAATACCGGAATAAAACAGGCATAAGGTAACATCACATACAAAATTCTCGACACATTACTGTAAAAGGACAGGCTTAAAAGAAATAGCAGCCAGCCTGCTCCCGCCAGACATCCGTACAGGATTCGCAATCTCTTCAGACATTCCGCCGTAAGATCCCATTCATACAGAGGACCCGTATAAACCATTTTTCTTTTAACTTTTCCGGAAGGCATCGTCTGGGTATCCATCCGGTAATCTTTTACATATTTTGTTGAGAGCACGTTTTTACCCCATAATCCTAAAAATGGGGTGGATAAAATTACCCACTCCATTGTGTAACAAACCATCCTATTCCGTAAATGAAGCTTCATTTAACCCTAGGTGCAATGATACGTAAAAATGCGGAAATTGTCAAGTATACTTCTGGAATTTACTGTGATAAATTTGTAAAGAATTCTGAAATAATATTACACAATTAAATGTTTTCTTAAGAATTTCTGAATATTTAATTAGAGGAAATTTGACATATTGGTTTATTTTGAATAAATATTCTTTTAAAATTTTTCAAGAATTTTCCACTCTTTTGTATTCTTTCCAGATATTTGTAAAACGTAAAGTCCGGTAAACAGCCTGGCAGCATCTATCCGGCCTTTCGTTTCACAAATACCTGCCATATTTTTATATTTTATTGAAATGTTCTTTATATTCCGCCGCAGTTTTTAACTCTTCTTCAATGCGCAGCAGGCGGTTATATTTTGCAACACGGTCTGTTCTGCAGGGAGCGCCTGTTTTGATCTGTCCGGTATTTAAAGCCACGGCAATATCTGCGATCATAGTATCCTCCGTCTCGCCGGAACGATGGGATATCACGGCCTTATATCCGTTTTTATGCGCCATTTCCACCGCCTCAAAGGCTTCTGTCATGGTGCCGATCTGATTCACTTTTACCAGAATGGCGTTGCCCACCTTTAATTTAATGCCCGCGTCCAGTCGCTTTACATTCGTAACAAACAGATCGTCTCCTACCAGCTGGATCTGTTCTCCCAGCCGTCCGGTCATTATTTTCCAGCCGTCCCAGTCATCCTCTGCAAGGCCGTCTTCTATGGAAATGATAGGAAACTGCGAAATCAGTTCTTCGTAATAGGAAATCATCTCGGAAGTGTCACGGACCACCTCCTGCCCGGACAGTCTGCTTTCACCCGGAAAATGATACATGCCTGTTTTCTCATTATATAATTCGCTCGACGCCACATCCAGAGCAATCTTAATATCCTGTCCCGGAATATATTTGCTTGTTTCAATCGCTTCCACGATAAGGGAAAGGACTTCTTTGGCATCTTTTAAATCCGGCGCAAAACCGCCCTCGTCTCCCACACCCGTAGATAACCCGCGGTCGTTTAATATTTTCTTCAGGTTATGGTAAATTTCAGCGCAGACGCGCAGTCCGTCCGCAAATGTTTCAGCCTGCACAGGCATTATCATGAATTCCTGGAAATCCACGGTATTGGCCGCGTGCTTTCCGCCGTTTAAGATATTCATCATGGGAACCGGAAGAAGCTTTGTGTTAATTCCTCCCAGATAACGGTAAAGGGGCAGATTCAGCATGGCTGCACAGGCTCTTGCTGCCGCCATAGAAACTCCCAATGTAGCGTTGGCGCCAAGATTTCCTTTATTCTCAGTGCCGTCCGTTTCAATCAGCAGACTGTCAATCAGAACCTGCTCCAGCGCATTTTTTCCCAGAAGGACATCTCTGAGCTTCGTATTAATATTTTTAACGGCGTTTTTGACTCCCAAGCCAAAATACCTTGTTTCTCCGTCGCGAAGCTCCACCGCCTCAAATCTTCCGGTACTGGCTCCGGAAGGAACCGCTGCCCTCCCCGTGGAAAGTCTTCCGCTTACCCCGTCGCGGACCGTCACTTCCGCCTCCACGGTAGGATTTCCTCTGGAATCCAGAATTTCTCTTCCGCAAACTTCTACAATTTCAAAATAATTCTGCATGTTTTTCCCTTTCTTTTTGATTACTGTGTTTTTTACAGTATCTCCTTATCAGAGAAAAACATGCAGATTACTGAAAATTGTAAAAGATACATATTCGGATGTTTATTACATATACTTTTTTGCAGGAAAGTACGCATATGCAGGAGGAGAAAAATTGAAACGATTAAAATGTTATACCCTGATCGGAATTATTTTTGTTATTATAACAGGATCGCTTGCCCATTTTGTATACGAATGGACCGGCAATCATCTCATAATCGGTCTCTTTACGCCGATCAACGAATCCGTGCGGGAACATATGAAACTAATCTTTTTCCCCATGCTGTTATATGGGCTTGTCATGAACCGGAATCTGAAAAAGGAATTTCCCTGCGTCACTTCTTCCTTATCTTTCGGAATCCTGCTGGGGACTTTTCTGGTTCCCGTTTTCTTCTATACCTATACCTTCCTTACAGGCCGCGATGTTTTTGCGCTGGATCTTGCCGACTTTGTCCTGAGTATTGTAATTGCATTTGCAGCCGTTTATAAACTTACTTTATCCTGCAGACTGCAGCCGTTCCGATATATTCTGTACGGTCTGGTCTGCCTGACCGGAGCCGTTTTTATTTGGCTTTCCTACTTTTTAATCAGCAAAGATTTCCCGGTCATCTCTTTCGGCTGTTCCTTTCCCATAATCTGAATCAGCGTCGGAACGATGTCCGCCAGACATCCGTCCTCCCTTAAGGTATACGCCGGATCATAATTTACAAGAATAAAGGGCACCTGATTCGTAGTATGCGCCGTAAACGGGGCGCCTGTCTCATAGTCCACAAGCTGTTCCGCATTGCCGTGATCCGCGCAGATAAAGAGAACGCCATCCACATCCTTCACAGCCTCAACAGCTTTGCCCACACATTTATCCACGGCTTCCACGGCCTGAATCGCAGCCGCTTCCACGCCGGTATGACCCACCATATCCGGGTTGGCAAAGTTAATAATCACTACATCATATTTTCCGGATCTTATCGCTTCCGTCAGCTTATCGCATACCTCATAAGCGCTCATCTCCGGCTTCAGGTCGTATGTGGCTACCTTGGGTGAATTTACCAGAATCCGGTCCTCGCCCTGATTAGGCTCCTCCACGCCGCCGTTAAAGAAAAACGTTACATGGGCGTATTTTTCGGTCTCGGCAATTCTTGCCTGGGTCATTTGGTTTGCCGCCAGCCATTCTCCAAATGTATTCGTCACGGCAATCTTATGGAAAGCCACGTCTTTATTGGGAATGGTAGGATCGTAATCGGAGAAGCATACATACGTAAGCTGCAGTCTTTTCTCACGTTCAAAGCCCTTAAAATCATCATCGCAGAAAGCACGGGTAATCTCTCTGGCACGGTCGGGACGGAAATTAAAAAATACGACCGAATCTCCATCCTTTATCGTTGCCACAGGCGCTCCGTTTTCGGTAACGACCGTGGGCTTTACAAACTCGTCCGTCTCCTCCCTGTCATAGGAAGCCTGAATTCCGGCAGGTCCGCTTTCCGCGGTAAGACCTTCGCCCTTAGTCAGAGCGTCATATGCAAGCTTCACACGGTCATAGTTGTTATCTCTGTCCATGGCATAGTAGCGTCCCATAACGGAAGCGATTTTTCCTGTGCCGAGTTCCGCCATCTTAGCTTCCAGTTCCTGCGCGTACCCTTTTCCGCTTGCGGGAGGCGTGTCGCGGCCGTCCAAAAAGCAATGGACATAAACCTTTTCAAGTCCGTTTTTCCTGGCCAGCTCCAAAAGCCCGTACAAATGCGTGTTATGGCTGTGTACGCCTCCGTCGGAAAGAAGTCCGAACATATGAAAAGCGCTGTCGTTTTTCTTACAGTTCTCCACCGCTTTTAATAAAGCAGGGTTTTCAAAAAAGGTTCCGTCCTGAATCTCTTTGGTAATTCTGGTCAGCTCCTGGTATACGATTCTTCCTGCGCCCATATTCAGGTGTCCCACCTCGGAGTTACCCATCTGTCCGTCCGGCAGTCCCACCGCCATGCCGCTTGCATTGCCCTTTACAAAGGGATAATCCTTCATCAGAGAATCCATCACGGGTGTTTTTGCTTCTGCAACGGCGTTCCCTTCCGTTTTTTCATTCAATCCGTAACCGTCTAAAATCATCAATACGGCTGTCTTTTTGCTCATATCCGCACCTCTTTCTGTTTATATTGTTCCGATATCCGGACAATTCCTTTTCTCAGTTCGAAATTATACACGTTTTGTATCTTTCCCGCAATAGCAAATTCTAATAGAAGTTTCCCCGTTTTTCGTGATTTTTTCCACAAAAGAGTTGTTTTTTAGAGGAAAAAAGCATAAAATGAAATTCACTTTAATTTACTGATCTAAAGGGGAACGATATGATTACCTTATTATCCGGATTTTTTATCAAAAACAAAGAAAATGTGCAGGACCCGGCGGTACGGCAGGCTTACGGCATTTTGTGCGGCGCTCTGGGAATCGCTTTGAATCTGCTCCTGTTTGCAGGTAAATTTATTGCAGGGCTTTTAAGCGGTTCCATTGCCATCACCGCAGACGCCTTTAACAACCTTTCCGACGCGGGTTCTTCCGTGATTACGCTGATCGGTTTCCGTATGGCGGGACAGAAACCGGATCCCGGCCATCCTTTCGGGCACGGGAGAATCGAATATCTCTCCGGACTTTTTGTCTCCATTGCCATCCTTCTGATGGCGGCGGAACTGATCAAAACTTCCTTTGACAAGATTCTGCACCCGGAGGCAATTTCATGCAGTCTCCTGGTTGTGGCAATTCTTCTTATTTCGATTCTTGTAAAGCTTTATATGGCTTTTTATAATCATTCCGTAAGCAAAAAAATCGGCAGCGCCGCTATGAGCGCCACGGCGACCGACAGTTTAAGCGATACGCTGTCCACTTCCGTCGTGCTGGCCACCACCCTCTGTTCTCATTTCACCAGCCTTCGGATAGACGGGTACTGCGGGATTCTGGTCGGGTTTTTCATTTTCTTCGCGGGGATTAAAGCCGCAAAAGATACGATCAGTCCGCTTTTGGGACAGCCGCCCGAACCGGAATTTGTTAAAAAAATTGAAACCATTGTAATGAGCCATGAATCCGTCCTCGGCATACACGATCTGATCGTTCACGATTACGGCCCCGGCCGGCTGATGATTTCCCTGCACGCGGAGGTTCCCGCCGACGGGGATATCCTCACCCTCCATGACTTAATCGATAATATCGAACATGAGCTGCACCGCAGGCTGCAATGCGAAGCGGTTATCCATATGGATCCCATATGCACCAATGACGCCGAAACTCTCACCATGAAAGAATGTGTAAAAAAAATACTGCGGAATATAGATTCCCGGCTTTCTCTCCACGACTTCCGCATTGTAGCCGGCCCCACTCATACAAACCTGATTTTTGATATTGTAGTTCCCTACAAATTTGAATACAGCGACGCGCAGATCGTCGAACGCATCCAAAAAGAAGTCGGGGATATTGACGGCCGCTACTACGCGGTTATTGATGTGGATCATAATTACAGCGCCTGAGCGGCGCTCCATGGAGCAAACCCTCTGCTCCTGCATGAGCAGTCGCATTTTGCTTCGCAAAACAAGGAGGATTATTATGACTGACTTACATCTGCATTTAGACGGCTCCCTGTCTCCTGAATTTATATTAAAGCAGGCGCAAAAAGACGGCGTTCTTCTTCCCGCCGATACGCTCCCTTCCCTTGAACCTTATCTCACAGTGGGCGGTTCCTGCGGCAGTCTCAATGAATATCTGGAAAAATTTGACCTTCCTTTATCCGTATTGCAGACGGAGGATGCCCTGGAACAGGGCGTCTATGATCTGATGGCCAATCTGGCAAAGGAGGGCCTTCATTCCGCCGAAATACGTTTTGCCCCCCAGCTTCATCTTTCCCGCGGTCTTTCTCAGGAGGATGTCGTACAGGCGGCTATTTCCGGTTTAAAAAGCGCCTGCCGGGATTTTGCCGTGGACGGAAGTCTCATTTTGTGTTGTATGCGTATGGCGGACAATCATATAGCGAACGAAACCACTCTTGCCGTGGCTGCGCGCCACCTTTCTTCCGGCGTTGCCGGCCTTGACCTTGCCGGCGCCGAGGGTCTGTTTCCTACCCGCTGCTTCGAAAGCCTGTTCCGTAAGGCTTCCATAAGAGACATTCCTTTTACGATTCATGCGGGAGAGGCGGCCGGCCCCGAAAGCATCCGGGATGCGCTGCGCTTCGGCGCCGTGCGCATCGGTCACGGTATCCGCTGCATGGAAGATCCTTCCCTCCTGGATGAGCTTGTAAAAAGGCAAATACCTCTGGAAGTATGCCCTACCAGCAACGCACAGACAAAAGCCTGCGACAGTCTTGAAAAACATCCGGTTTTAAAATTGCTGGATTGCGGAATCCGCGTTACCGTCAACACGGACAACCGCACCGTATCAAACACAAATCTGAAAAAAGAATTTGAGCTTCTTCGTTCCTGTCTCCACATGACGGACGCGCAGGAAACGTCTCTTGTAGAAAACGCACGACGTTCGCTTTTTAAAAATTTGTAAATATTGAAATTTTTCAAAAAAAAATTAAAAAAATGCATTGACATTCGCTTTCTAAAGTCGTAATGTATAAAACAGCACTTACAAAATTTGAGAGAAGGAGGTAATACTATGTTACAGCAGTTAACGACAACAGGACATTTTAACAGAACAGGTTATTTACACAGAATTACCTCGGGACTTTTCATCTGTTAGCGGCACGACGTATTTTAAGCACCGCATATCCGAATGAAATTTTTAAGCCATGGTAGTTTCTGCCATGGCTTTTTTGACGCATTTTTACCAATATTTATGCCGGTTCCCAATTCACGGGCTGCCTGCAGAGGGAGGATTTTCATGAAAAAAGTAACTTCTTACATATGGGATTATAAATGGCTTTATCTTGCCGCCATCCTGTGTCTGATTATCAGCGTCGGCCTTGATATGCTGGCGCCCCAGTTAACGAAGCAAATTATCGATGATGTAATCGTGGCCGGAAACACGTCCAAATTAATATGGCTGCTTCTGGGAATCCTGGGGATCGGCGCGGGGCGCTGTATTTTTTCATACATAAAGGAATTTACGAGCGATTATCTCGGCTCCACCATCGGCGCCAAAATGCGGCTGGCGCTCTTTAACCATATCCAGAAACTCAGTACGGAATTTTTCGACCGAACCAATACCGGAGAACTTATGGCCAGAGTCAAGGAAGACATCGACCGTGTATGGGACGGCCTGGGCTTTATCGGTATGCTGATTTTTGAAATTGTATTCCACACCGGCATAATCCTCTTCTGTATGTTCCGACTAAACCCAACGCTGGCGGTTCTTCCCGCGGTCTGCATGGTTTTCTGCGGCGGCCTCGCCCTTTTTATGGAACACAAGCTGGGAAAAGTATACGAGGAAATCAGTGAGGAAAACGCCGTGCTGAATACGGTTGCGGAAGAAAACCTGGCGGGTGTGCGCACCGTTAAGGCTTTTGCAAGGGAAAAATTTGAAATCCGCAAATTTTTATCCCATAACAAGCGTTATTATGAACTGAACATGAAGCAATCAAAGCTGTTTGTAAAATACGATCCCATTTTTACCTTTATCAGCCGCCTGCTTCCCATTGTTACTCTGCTAATCGGCGGCGGAATGGTCATGCGGGGAGAATTCTCCTTAGGCTCCCTGGGCGCCTTCGTGGAATACTCCAACAATATCGTATGGCCTATGGAAATGCTCGGCTGGGTAACAAACAGCTTCTCTTCCGCCGTGGCTTCCAACAAAAAAATCAGAAAAATATATCAGGAAAAGCCGACGGTACTGGAAAAAGAAACTCCGGTTATCCTTCCGAAAATAACGGGAAAGATTACCTTCGATCATGTATCTTTTGAAAAAACCGACCGAATTAAGGGAGAAAACGGACAGGAAATTATGAAACCGGTGGGAATTCTGCGTGATATCTCCTTTACCGTAAATCCCGGAAAAACAATCGGAATTATGGGCGCTACGGGCGCGGGAAAATCGTCCCTGATTTATCTGCTGCAAAGGCTTTACGACTGTACGGACGGCGCGATCCTGTTAGACGACACCGATATACGCGATTTAACATTAAAGCAGCTTCGCGGAAATATTTCCACCGTTATGCAGGACGTATTTCTCTTTTCCGATACGATCAGTGAAAATGTAAAGCTTGGCAAAAAAGAACTTGTCAACCATTCCGTAATCCGGCAGGCGTCCGCCGATGCGCAGGCCAGCGGGTTTATCGAAAAAATGGAGAACCAGTACGAAACCGTAATCGGCGAACGGGGCGTCGGCCTTTCCGGCGGCCAGAAGCAGCGAATCAGCATTGCCCGCGCGCTCGCCAAAAAGAACCCTGTTCTGGTATTGGATGATTCCACGTCCGCACTGGATATGGAAACGGAGCATCTGATCCAGCAGACTTTGAAAACGTTCCACGATACTACAAAAATTATTATTGCCCACCGGATCAGTTCCGTACGCAGCGCAGACGAAATTCTTGTCCTGAACGAGGGACGCATTGCGGAGCGCGGAACCCACGAAACCCTGCTTGCCGGCAAAGGTCTTTACTATGAGACCTATATGGCGCAGTACGGAGATTATTTAGAAAAAAGGGAGGCGTAAATCATGCCTGTAAATGCAATAAAAGACGACGAACAGACAATAGAAGCCGGCAAACTGCAGACACTTTTAAGGCTGTTTAAATATCTGCTGTCTTACCTGAAGGAAATAGCGGGAGTCCTGTTAATTATGGCATACTGTGTGGGGGTCAGCCTGCTGAATCCTCTGATTGTGGAGTCGGCCATCGACGACTATATAAATGCCGGAGATTTTCCCGGCCTGGCAAAATTATTAGTATTTGCCATTATCATCAATACGGTCATGGTTCTTATGATCAAACTCAGAATGTACATTATGGCTAAGGTCTGCAACAATGTTTTAGTCACGATCCGCCAGGAACTATACACCCATATCCAGACGCTGGATTTTCATTTTTTTGATTCCAGACCTACCGGCAAAATCCTTGCCCGGATTATCGGAGACATTAACTCCTTAAAGGATGTTCTCGGCAACTGCGTTACAACGCTGATTCCTGACTTTATCATGATCTGTGCGGTTGTGGCGATTATGTTTATCAAAAATCCCATTCTGGCTCTGGCTTCTTTATGCAGCCTGCCGATTATGATTATAGGAATGTGGTTTATCCAGATCTATTCCCATAAACGGTGGCAGGTTTACCGGAAAAAATCTTCTAATCTGAACGCTTTCGTTCATGAATCGGTTTCCGGTATGCGGATTATAAAAAGCTTTACTGCGGAGAAAGAAACGGAAGAAGTATTCGACGGACTTGTAAAAGAAGTACGCTCTTCCTTTCTGGATGCGGTCCGCCTGAACGACGCTTTCGGCCCTGTCATTGATATCTGCTGGGGAATCGGCTGCGCCGCGCTTTATTATGTAGGAATTGTAATTCTCGGCACTAAGCAGGCGCCTGTCGGTACGCTTATGGCCTTCGGCACTTATATCTCGATGTTCTGGCGTCCTATTATGAATTTAAGTAATTTTTATAACCAGATTATTACAAACATTGCCGGCGCCGAGCGGATTTTCGAAA
>ERZ779637.796-NODE-796-length-17271-cov-4.720493_pt1 | contig 17271 bp, 20 predicted proteins | sample MGYA00514196_ERZ779637 | MGnify/ENA primary metagenome ERZ779637 (study PRJEB29562, sample SAMEA4376700) | mouse gut metagenome | isolation source: Cecum | study: EMG produced TPA metagenomics assembly of the A DSS colitis mouse model was used to assess the...
CTGAATCAAAGCTGGACGAGGAAAAATCCGGATGCGCCGGCTGCCCGCTCTGCCAGGCCAAGTGCCAGATGCGTGACCTGGGCGCAGGGGAAGCCGTGGAAATACTGGAATCCAAATGCAGGGAATGCCCGCAGGCTGTCTACACGGAAACTTATACCGAAAAGAAAAAGTACATCAACGAAAAGAACCAGTACGGCTACCAGGAGACCTTAAAAAGCAACGCCATCAAGCTTCTGATGGTCTACCATTTCTTACAGCCGAACGCCAGCGGCATGGTCACGGACATCAGCATAAAAGGGCTGGCGGAAATGGTCGGATGCACCACGGCAACTGTCCGTGCCTGCAACAAGACCCTTTCCGGCTACGGCTACTGCCATACCTGTGAGTCCGGGATTTATGACGGCTGCATCAATATCATTCTTCCGGAATACAGGGATTACCATAAAACCGCCGCAGAAGGCGGCAGGGGCTATATTACGATGTCATCCGGCATGATGCACAAAATCCTCGGATTACAAGGCGTGAATACGCTGCGGCTGAATTTAAAAGGAATCCTGGAAATTGACAGCAGCTCCGCCAGCAGCACGGAAGACCCTGAGCTTGCATCCGCCACGGCCACCTACAAAAAACTGCGCGGCTTTCTTCCGGATTACTGCAAGCGCAACGTGATTGTCCGGGCACTGCAGCAGGACAGCTCCATTTTCAAGTGTGATTTTTATGAAAGGGCCGTGACATTCCATACAAGCAGGGAGTTTGTGCAGAAAAACATGCGCAGCGAAATGTTAAAAAGCGAAGAAGCTGAAATGAAATCTTACATAGATACCCTCAACCAGACGCTCTCCCAGGCAGGCAGAACCTATCTAAACGGCGCTGATCCGCTGGCCGATGCCCGCCTGGAAGATTACCATATCGCTATGGCTGGCGGATACGAACTGCTCAGCCTCTCCGAAAAAGATTATAAAGATCTGGCGTCCATGTGCGTACAGTACAGCCGCGACATGGTCCGGAAAGCTGTCATCTCTGTTTATAATGATTACACCCTGCATGGGACGGAAATCCGGAATTTCGGCGGCATCGTGCGCACCATCATACGCGCCATGCTGTCAGCCGACAGGGCTGCGGCATAACATCCAGACAGGGTACGCATGGCACCATGCCGCGCTGCTTTACATGGGGGATAAAAAGAACACCTGTTTTTTTTGAATATCCCGCATGGCTTCAGGGATTTTATGCCCTTTTTTAATTGATTAAAATCTTCGTTCATTTCTATTATTCTGTTTATTCTGTTTATTTTAGTTATTCTCCAATTATCAAAAACAAATATATAAATTTTCTGAATATTTAAGTTATCCACACTATCAGTTTTTCATCCTTTGGAAAAGAATTTCATCAAATCAGATAGAATTACATCCGTTTTTTAAGAAATTCATCTGCATTTTCTATTTTTCATCCACCGCTAAAAGGACGTAATCTGTAATTATATATAAAATTCCCTTATCCGCCGCGGCTTTCCGGATTTCCATTTTAACAATGTCTGTAAGAATGTCTGTTATAATATCTTTTTAATATATGTAAATAAATGATATGTAAGGCCATATTCATTTATACATGTAAAACATATTTATATTATAAATATAAAATAAAATTTCATATATACCTGTATCTGTTTATGTAATGACACATATAAATCTATATTCATGCATCCAGCAGTTTTTACTGTACCAAAATAAAAGCCCGCGAAAAAGTACCAGACTATTGACAACTCTTTCATCCGGTCGTACACTATTTATATACCATTTTAGACGAACGTATAAAGTGGTACTTATATAGATTTTTGATTAGGGGGGACACATCATGGGGAAAGAATATGCTTATGCCAGAATTTCCAGAAAAACGCAAAAAATAGAAAGACAAATAGAAAATCTTACAAAAGCTTATCCGGGTGCAAGACTGTATCAGGAAGCTTATACTGGAACCAGAACAGTAGGACGGAAAGAATTTAATAAGATGCTGTCTGTTGTCCGGCGCGGAGATACTATTATCTTTGATAGTGTATCCAGAATGAGCCGAAATGCAGATGACGGGATTAAGTTGTACATGGATTTATATGATAAGGGGATTAATCTGATATTTCTCAAAGAACAGTATATTAATACGGATGTATATAAAGAATCTATCCAGCAGACGATAGCGGCTACAGGTAATGAAATAGCTGACATCTACATCCAGGCGACCAATAAAGTAATTAAGCTGCTGGCGGAGCAGCAGATCCGGAAAGCGTTCGAGCAATCAGAGAAAGAAGTACAAGACTTACATGAGCGTACAAAAGAAGGAATACGCGAAGCCAAACGTAAAGGAAAACAGGTAGGCCGGGCCACTGGTGCAAGAGTTACTACAAAGAAAAGCGTAGAAGCGAAAAAGATAATGCAGGAATACAGCAGGGATTTTGACGGGACGTTGAATGATATTGATACGATGACGCAGATCCGGGCACGGGTCGGGAAACTGAGCAGAAATAGCTACTATAAATATAAAAGAGAATTGTTTGAGCAGATGGCATAATGGTAGGCATTAAATGTTTCTGAATATATATCCTTGTACTTTTGTGGAGTATCAAAATATTTTTCATAATCTATTTTCTGATATTTTTAGAGATAAAAGAAAACAGCGTTTTAGAGACATTTTATCTCTAAAACGCTGTTTTCTGATTACTTGTTCTGGTACATGAGACAGTCCAGCATATCTTCCTCGATCTTGGAACCGTTCTGCCAGTTAATGGTATAATACTCAATCATATGACTGAGTATTTCATTTGCGATTTTCTTTGCAGTCCAGTCCAGCTTCGGATTATGCCATGCAGCTACGTTATATTCCCTTACAAGATTAGTAAAAATAATATCTGCGGTAGGAACCCGGCTGTCACGGTCTGTCAGCCAGTCCATCCCGTAACATTTCTCATGATCTTCGCACCATGCCTTAAAACATTTTATTGATGCATCAAATAACTGGCCAATATCCCTGGTCTTTCTTTTCTCCGCCTGGCCTTTGCTACAGGACATATCAACAAACAGGTTTCTCAGGCCGAGGTAGTGCGGCGGCAGGGTTTCGCATCCATTCTTCTGGAACATTGTGATATATTCTACCTTTAAAGCGCTTGTTTCGATGTTTTCTTCCTGACTCATTTTCTTTACGTCATTTAATACTGACTCCCGGAAATAATTACTGGCCGGGTCCATCCTCAGATTATGTACAAAATTTAACATGATTCATATTCCTTTCTATTTCACAGATACATCATCTGTATCTTAACTATGTTTTTGGGGCAAATATCAAATTTTTTGATGAAAGGTTTCCTTGCTGAAACAGCGATTTTTTATGGAAAAAATAACCATTTCTTCTTGTAATAGTGTATCATAAATCCGCTATCAGATCAAATTTCGGGCGTTTTTGCAGTGCTCAAAAATGCTTGCATACGTGGAATAAATAAAGTTCATAAAAATTTAACAATTAAAAAAATAAATCTGTTTGGATCTGGCCAGATCAGAGGCAGGCGGTAATATAATTTGTATTGCCGTAAGCAGAAAATTTTTTGCAAGTGGCGTCAGGATCTTAAAAATATGGTTACTGGGGCGAAGACTTTACCGCTGATAAATACAGGGTTTTTTGATGCATGGTTACTATCGGTAACCGGATTGCTGCCCGGTAATACGCATGATTAGTGGATGTTTCTTTTTTGGAAAAAAGGAAAAGAGCATAAGAGGAGCTGACGCCAGGAAATGAGCCATTTTACAGAGAATTTTTTGCAAAATACAGCTAAACCAAATAAATACAAGGATTGCTGCTCCCGGCGCCGCAGGCGCACTGGGGTTGTAGGGGTGTCCCCTGCCATTTAAAGCGGCTCTGCCGCGGTACTTTGCTTGCAAAGTATTAAATGCAATACTTTCGCCGGGAAGTAACTGGCGGATAACGGATCAAATTATATTCCGGAAGCGTACAAAAATGCAGCCAAAAAAATAGCATCTTGCATTCTGGAAAAATCATGTTACGATCGTAGGTGAGAGGATGTGAGGTTATGGCAAGTGTGAATTTTGAAAAATATAAAGCCGCACAACATGTAAAAGCTATGTTTCGTCACTGTGACTTGGAAAAGCGGCTGAATACAAATCATTCAAACCTTGATATAAACAAATCGGCAACGCCGGACAATATGCAGGGTGATCTGGATTATTATGCTGCGTGCCAAAGATACGACGAACGGATTACTTACCTGGATTCAAAACCGGGCGCAAATAAGAGAAAAGACAGGGTGACATGTTTTGGCTTAAATACCCCGGCGCCAAAAGGTTTAAAACCAGAGAATGAGAAAGCATTCTTTACAGAGGTTTTAGAAATAATTAAAAATCAGTATGGCGAGGACAATATCATCCAGTATTATATACATCAGGACGAGAAGCACGAATACATAAACGCCGAGACTGGGGAACGATGTATGTCAAGGTCACATATGCAGTGTTATGTAGTTCCGGAACATAATGGCAAATTAAATGGCAAATGGTTTTCTTCTCGTGCGAATATGTGTAAAATCAATAATGCCATCCACCGGATGGCACAGGAACAGTTTGGCGTAACGTTTATGGACGGTTCAAAACGAAAATCACGCAAAACCGTGGAGCAGCTCAAGAACGAGAGTATATATCTGGAGATCCAAAAAGAACTGGAGAAGCAGAGAGCTGATCTGAATGCCCGCCAGACAGCCGTATATGCCCAAAAGGCAGCTTTAGACAGAAAATCCGGAGAATTAATGGCAGAAGAACAAATGCTTAACAAAACACAGATTACGCTGCGGGAGAAAGAATCTGATCTGGACAGACGGGAGGATGGTATAAAAGCAAAAGAGGATGATTCCCGTGCTGTATTGCAGAATGCTATAGAACTGCGGAATGCCGCATTGCAAGTGCTTCTGCAGCTGCAGAAGATGGAAGAAGAAGATAGGAAACTGATTGAGCTTGGGAGGCAGCAGCGGCGTGGGCAGCTGGTATCCATGTTAGATACTGATGATGTGTTTAAAGCGTATCAGGAGATTAATGAGCAGATTAACGACCTTACGCCGCAGATGTAGGGACAGCAAAAAAAGAAACTGCTTATAGACAGCGTTTCAACAAACATACGGGATGTTCCAGGAAAATCAGATTCCTGGCACATCCCGTATGTATTTTATATCATCAGATTTATTCCTGATCCGGTGCATTCTCCAGATTTTTTATGCAGTATTCTTCTGCCATCCGGATAAATTCATCTGCTGTCATGGCCTGCCGTTCTGCTTCTTCGCGGCTTGCGATATAAAAATCGTCATAATCGCTTGCGTGCCGTATTTCTTCTGCCTGTCCGATTTTCCGGCCGATTTCCCTTGGGAAGATTTCATTTTTTACATAGTCCTTATTAAAATTACCTATTGCGTCCTTATGACGCTTAAAAGATTTCCCGTTTAATGCATGTACAGCATTGATGGCATGGAAAACAGCATAATAGGAGCGGTTGTTGGAACTTTTGTATTCCCCTGCAGCAAGCAGTATCCGGGCCGCGTTAAGGTTCTCTTTTGCTGTCTGTATCCGGTACAGGCACAGGTCTTTTCTGGTGCCGGTATCTTCTTTAGGATTTTCCATATAATATAACCCCCTCTTTCCGGATATTTGCATAGAATGGGTAGTTTTCGCTCCATTTATTAAAATGTGCCTGGCTCTTGGCGATAGGCTTTATGTCAATGTCATTGTCTAAATTAAAATCATAAGTCATGTAAGAAAGCTTCTGGCTGTATGCCTTTAATTCCAGGTCTGATATATCCAGCAGTATCATAAGGTCTACGTCTGATTCTGCATGATAGTCTCCCCTTGCATACGAGCCGAATAAGATAATCTTTTGCAGGCATAAGCCGTATATGTTCCGGACCTCTGCTATATACTGGTCCATTAAATTCTGCATTGCCTGTGGCATAAAATTCATCCCTCCTTTAAGCTGCGACCTGTTGTCTGGTATTTACAGGCATTCCATAAAAATCTTATACCAGATTTATTCATGGATATCATATCATCCCAGCATTTTAATTTCAATGCGTTTTCTTCTGGATACGGATAAAAAACATGAATGTACCTGGGAGCAGCCGGTATAGTTGTTGATCAACTTCAAAAATAAAACCGTCCCGGACAGTGTTATTTGTCTGCAGACGGTTTGCATTTATTCTGCTGTGTGTATTATTGATAGATGGGTGCCTGTTAGACCGGAATAATAAACGGTTCTCTATAATACGGTATCAGCGAGTCATGTGTCAGAAACATAAGGTTCTCTGCCTTTGCCTGGGCTACCAGGATTCTGTCAAACGGGTCATTGTGCTTTGGTGCGTTTTCCGGACGTTTCAGTGTTTCCAAAGCCGAAACATGTTGATTGAGGACAGGAAGTACGATGTATCCATTGTCTTCACATCCTTTTTCTAAAAGGGAGCCGCTCATCCGGAGCTTATCCGGATGCAGCATGTGCTTTATTGTAATTTCCCATACAGAAGCCGTGCTGTAAAATATTTCATTATCTTCATCAAGGAGCATGTCTTTTGCTTTCTGCGGAAGCTTTGGATCGTTTAAGACAGCCCATACGGCTATATGTGTATCTATCAGCATTCTCATTATACGCTTACCCCGAACATTTCTGCTATTTCCCCGTTGCATTCATCTATATCGTAATCTGCAGCAATGAGATCCTGTCCTTCTAAGCTGCCGATCCTGCGTTTGACATTTCCTCTCATCCTTTGTGCATTGGTATCATTCTCCATAGCCTGTGCAGGTTTCATGAAGCGCTGTATCATATCAAGTAAAAAGCTCAGGTTATCATCTGACAAGCCATTAAGGGATTGTATCACCTGTGTTTGCAGTGTTGACATAGGCAATTACCGCCTTTCTATTTTCTTGGGATTAGTTGTTTTTTAATTATGGCTCTATAATATCATTTCTCTGTTTTGTATTCAACGGATTTTATTATATGATGCATGTTTGATATAAAAGCGGTACACACGGACGAATCCATGCATACCGCCTGTGTGTGGCTATGAGATAACTGTTAATTCACGGGTTGCTGCATCATAGTGGTAAATGTTATCGGACAGAACTTCGTCTGGCCGTACTTCCGTTGAATTGATTTCTTGCACCATTTGCTTTATGTATTCTATACTTCCAAACGTATCCGGAATGCAAATAAATTCATGGATCGAGCTTGGCATAGCATATATGCCGCTGCAGCTGAGGTATTCTGCGACGTCCTTCAGCAGTCCGTCGTAAAGGATAACAGCAGCGCCATAGGTTTTGGTTGTGTTTGTTGCAATGTACATTGGCAGGATTTCAGATGATCTTGTGCTGAAATCATATCCGTCATATGTCTGGATGCTGTGTGCCTGTGGTGTATTGGTGCATCCGCTAAGTGTATCAGACAGTGCCAATACAATGCCCCTATTCAGGCGGGGCGTATTTTTGCGTGCCAGATCATACAGCTCTGATTCGTCAACGCCCCATATGTGCGCCAGATCATTTGTCACCGTTACCGTTGCCGTGCCGTTGTCTGTAATGGTGGTCTGCAAATAGTATACGATTGCAAGGTCAAGATAATCCCGATGGGGTACGGCAGACAGAAATTCACTGTTTTTGTTTCTGCCTACCAGTTTGTAGCAGATTTTATCTTTCACATGCTCAAAGTCTGTAATGTCTTCTGCATCAATGCCGGAATTGGAACAGGATAACGCTGCCGTACAACTGCTGATGATCTGGTCAATAACTGCGGCAAGCGTCTGTCCGGATTTGAGTGCAGCAAAATACGGCTCCATGTAGAGCGTAGGCGCGACTTTTTTGTTTTGAGGCTTAATGGTTATACCTGTAAGGTGTACATCGTTATTTTTTGTCACATTTACAGCTTCGATCTTGTATTCCGGAAATTTTGTAGCAAGTGCAGTATGTACAGCGATTGTAAAGTCATTGATTGTTTTGATTGTTGGCATATCTGATCCTCCTTTTGGTGGTTTGACTTTTGGTATAATCAGATATGCACCCGTCGCCGGCAGGCGTGTTTTGCTTGATAAAACAGGATGTACTGGGAATCAAATCCCCAGTACATCCTGTTGTTTAATCTTCAAGTGGACATATATTCTGTTCGTAGTATTCTTCACCCTGGCGGTGCTGGTCGTCCAGATATTGCTGGTAGCTTTCGTCTACTGTGTCACCGTACAGTTGTTTCGTCCAGTCAAATAAAGCGTCTGAATCAAATTTGGAAATAAACAGTACCGGATCTTCGTACTCAAAATATTCGCTTTCAGCTTCAAATCGTTGCAATCCGGCACGGAGTTTTTCTTTCGGGTATAATTTTGAATTTTCGATTACCTGGTACGGAATGTCGGCTGCTTCAAAAAATCGTGCTATTGTGTTTGCAAAGTTTTCCGGAATCACAAGCGTATCGTTTTTGTTAGCCGCAAGTTTTACTTCGGTTAGTGGCTGTTTTAATTTGACATCTTTTAATGTCATGTATTTTTTATCTGATTCAAACATGGTGTTTTTCCTTTCTCGTTGATTATAGCAAATAAAAGCGGTATACGTCCACATCAGATATGGGCATATACCGCAATATGTTCGCCCGCTCCGGATCGGGCCGGGTTCATGGAGACACTCGCGCCCGCCAGGGCGGTTTGCATAGATTTTATGTTGCTTTTATCTATGCGCTGTATTCGTTCTGTGAAAGCGAATAATTTCGGCAGTAGTCCTCAATGAACTGTCTGGCGTTGGTCTTTGCTTTTGCAAAATCTATATCTTTTTGTGCTTTTTCAATAAATTCGTTCATCATCAGCGCAAGCTGGTTACCCGTATTCTGGATGCGGCTGGCTGAAAGCTGGTCTATCTGATCATACAGCATCAGCATATTTTTATCGCTGTCACCGGTATCTAAAAGCAGCGAGCAGATGGCGGCTGCAATTACGCAGGTCGAAGCTGTTACATACACATCTGGCAGCATCCATGATTTAGGGGATGATTTTTTTATTTTTTCGGTTAGAAGAAGGATTTCCCCTCGGTTTTGAGTGCAAATGAGTGGAACTTCACTTAAATCTGAACCTATGTAGCAAAACGGCTCAGTATTATCCACCTTCTGTCCGACATCATATTCGCTGCGAGTAAATAGCCCATTGTTATTACAGTCTATTTCGATACCGTCAAGATCCGGGTCCTGTCCGATGTCAAAAATGGCAGGCTGGAGGGTTTCTGCTACAATGCGTGCCAGCATCCGTGCGCCCTCGTTTGATTGTGCTGCTTTGTCTGCTATATGCTTAACGGCAGCATCCGTGATAGATACGCGGATACCGGATGTACTGGACAGCAGATGATGATACTGGCTTACTGGGGAAGCATCTGACTGTGTAAGTATGCGTTTATAGTCTGATACATCGAGCTGACGCGTTCGTGTAATAAGATTCAGCCTGCCCAGGAATTCCCAGGGGATGCCGTATTCGTGCAGATCTTCTTCGGTTACGTACTGCAGCAAATCATCCATATCCGGTTCTTTATGCCCTTTTCCACAAAAGCCGATCTGCCTGGTTCCTGTCAAACGCTTTTTTATGATGTCTTTAAGGTCTTCACCGAATGCACCTAAACAGATGATTAAAAAGTTTGACGAATCAATAGAGTACCTGCTATTGTTATCAGTACAGGTTATCATTCCGCCGGCTAAAAACGTGAGCAGGTTATTAATCGGCAAAAATCCAGAATCTGCGGCACCTGATGCATTGGTACGGTTAGACCTGAATACCTTGTCAATTTCGTCGAAACATACGATGCTGTAAACTTTATCTTCTGCTTTGTCTGTTGCACGATGGATTCGTTCACAGATATGGGATACGGATTTTCCCCTCCATCCCTCTCCGGTTAGTGAGCTTGCATCCTCGATGATTACAGGCAGGTTTAAAATCTTGCCAAGTGTCTGTACCGCCAGCGTTTTTCCTGTTCCAGAGTTGCCAATCACAAGCAGGTTTTGCTTTGGCTTTTCAATTATATTCGCACCATCCATAAAATGCTGGTATCTTAACTGGTGAAGCCATGCGGCGTTGCTAAGGGCTTGCAGATAATCGTCCTGGCCGGTAACCGTTCTTCGTAGCTGCTCAAATATAATATGTGGTGTTAAATTTATTTCGTACATAGGTATTCTCCTTTGCATATACAATAGAAAAAGCCCCTGGCTGTGTGCAGGGGCTTTGAATCTAGTTAAACGGAAGTTCGTCGTCGATACCATCCGGAATGTTCATAAACTTGTCAGCATAGTTAGAAGATGGCTGCGTGGATGGTTCGCTGGATGAAGATGCGTTACGGGACTCGCAAAATTCCTGATTTTCTACAACAATGTCTGTTGTATAGACTTTACGGCCGTCACGATCTGTGTAACTGCCAGTCTGGATGCGTCCTGTGATAGCGATTTTAATGCCTTTGCGCAAGTACTTTTCGGCAAATTCGGCCGGTTTTCCGAAACATACACAGCGTATGAAGTCGGCTGACTGTTCTGCGTTTCTAATCATGCGGTCCACGGCAAGCGTGTAACGTGCTATGGCAGTATCGTTTTGCGCGTATCGTATTTCAGGGTCACGTGTTAAACGTCCTGTTAGTATTACTTTATTCATTTATTTTCTCCTTCCCATGTATGTATTCTTGATACATGCAGATAGCTTATTTTTTGTGTAATCACCTATACGCCCGCGCCGGCAGGCGTTTGTTTTAGTTTGTTTTGATGAGATGGGAATACAGAGAATAATGTGAATGGGAGTAAAATGAGATCTGACAGGATAATTGTTACACTTTTGTCTGCACATATGGTAATACATGAAAATGTAAGTAAATAAAGGGTTTGTGACCATTACTACGCTCTGTGCTCTGATTAGCAGGATAAAAATACTGACACATAGAAATCCTTTGTACACAAGGGTTTTATGAGAATATTACGTCCATTGTCAGTATTGGCAGTATTTTTTCAAAACCTATATATATAATTATACATAGTATAAAAGAGAGATATATATTTTTATATAAATTAATTAAAATAAAATGCTGTAAATACTGACAAATGCCGTAAAAGCCAATAAACATATGTATTTCTGCTGTCAGTATTCTTAATTTTAAGTGTAACATTGGCAGCAATAAGCGTAACATAATGAAAAATATCCATTAGGCGTATTATTACACCTAATGGATATTTGTTTATATGTATATCAGTTATTAATATCATCATTATCGTTGGAACCTGTATCATCGTCAGATCCACAATCATCTCGAAAGATACCTCCTATTCTTTCCTTTTTCTTTTTGTTGCTGATCCGAATCCGGCCTTCACACGTTTTTGTGTCTGCCATCCATGCTTCACAACCGTAGTCTTCGATTAACGGCTCGTCACCATCCATGCGTCCAGATACCCTCTTTGGATTATTTGAATCAACAAAATACCAGCCGTCAGTAGCCATAATAAATTGCTTTACGTCATTCAAAAACGTGTTCCGGCCCTGTATTAGTCCATTTGGATTGTTGATTTTTGTCCAGCCCTTGTACATTTCAAACAACAACTGCGATGGGTAACATCCCCAGCTTGCTCTGCCCAGTACTTCCTGTAAGAAATCTCTAATTGGATCGTTATACGTTTTGTATTCGTTTAATGCCGTCTTACAAGCCTCTGGTTCCATAATCTCATAGTAGTTCATATTAAGAATCCGGTATAGTACATATTCTAAGACTTCCGGACGGTTTAAATAGTCGTCTTTGATATATTTTCGCTCTCTACCTGTGTAGCATTTTGTAAACGGAATAAACAACTGCCGCCGGTAAAAGCTTTCGGATTTATCCTTTGTTCTTGGCATTTCGTTCACACACTGTACCATAAATCCGCGGAACTGATAGGCGATTGGTGTTTTAAACTTGCGGTTAACCTGGACAACATCATTGGTAATGATTGCTTTCAGGTTGGCAGCTTTGTCGATGTAGGTTCCAACGTCGTTTTCGTCTGTGATAATAGATGTCGCGTGGACGAGTGGCTCTAACATAAAATCTTTCCCAAAATCAGACAACTGGATTGCTACGCATGACTGATTTCCGGCGAGGTTTCGCATTAACTGGCAGAGTGTACCTTTTCCGTTATTTCCTTTTTCGGATACAAACCATGCTGCTTTTCTCCAGTATACGTTTGGTCTGATGACAGCACCCATGATCTGCCAGATACATTCAGCAATATCGGGATCATCAAATAACTCTAAAATCCAGTCTTCCACATTCCAGTCCGTATTATCCGTATCATTATGAATTGTAACATTCTTTGCCGCCGGATTATAATCTACTCTACACTTTGCTGTAAAAACCAAGTCTGATCGGAATGGTTCTACAGTTTTGGTTTTATAATTAAAAATACCGTTATTGATGGCAATTAAATCCGGATCGCTGCATCGTTCTACACGTTCTGCATTTTGACGTAATATAGTAACTGTTTGTTTTATTTCGTAATCATTAAGTTCTGAGTTGAATCTTTCTATCAGTTTGTGAATTTCAATTTCATCTGATATGTAGATTCCTTTGTTTGGCCCGTCTTCCCGATATATTCCCAGGATATCATATTCTCTTTCGGAGTTAGTGCCGGCGCAGTTAATGGTTTTTAAGTCATACATTGCTAACATTAATTCCGCAATAGTTGCAGGTGTTAAATCCGTTGGAACTGTTATTTTTGCGCCTGTTGGTGCTGTTGCGTTATAGTTGCAGAACATATGTCTCATCATGCCTACAACTTGATCGGATACTTCCTCCGGCTGGCTGTTGGCATCCAGTGTGTTATGCCGGATGAATGCACGTGTGATCGACATTAATGCCAGGCTCCGGCTGTTCGGAAATGTCAGGTCGATATTTGTATCGAAATCATCTGACATGTAGTTGTTAATCTCACTCATAATTTCTTTCTCCTTTATTTAATTGTTGATAATCTTGCAATACGTCGATAGCATGGCTGTATCCGTCTGCATATGATTCATGTTGCACCTGACAAATTAAATCAATCAGAGGCTGCGGTTCGCCGTGTAAGGCATACTGCGATGCAGCGTTTTTTAACTGCGTTAAAAACCTGCAGCTAACATCCGTAGCTGTCATATATAATCACACCTTTCCTAATTGTAATTTTTTGAAAAATAATTGATTTATGTTTGCTTATTTTTATTATACGTGACAAAATTTTGATTTTAAATGCTTGAAATTATAACATTTTTGTGCTAAAATGTGATATTTATAACGTGTAGGTTTTTACATTCAAAATGACTCATATTTATCAAAAAAACTATGGAAAAGAGAGAAGAAATATATTCTTTAAAGAAAAAAAGAGAGAAAAAATATTCTGTAGAGAAAAAAGAGATAAAAAAATATTCTGTAAAGAAAAAAAGAGAGAGAAAAGAGAGAAAAAATATATTAAGAAAGGAATTTTAAAATGTCAAAAAAAAGAAAAGAGATAAGATTTTTAAGTGTAAAAGAGATTATGCGATATGCAATAGATACATATCCAGTAATCGAACAGCGGACAAAGGGACGAAACGGAAAGAATACCGTTTATCAATTCATAAAGAGAAAACTGACTGAACTCCGGCTTATTAATGAGAATGATAAAACTGTCGCAGAACCAGTTGCTTATTTAGTAGTTGACCATATTATATATGAAAAATTCTATAAAAAATTTGAAAATAGATGATAAAAACGGTTTGTCAAGTAAAATTTGAAAAAATGTTTTGTCAAGTATTTTTTTAAATTTTTTAAAAATAAAACCATTCCCGGACAGCCATTAACTGTTTACGGGAATGGTTTTCAAAAACTGTCTCATGCTTCGTCTTTTGAATCTCCGAACATATCTGTGTCTTGCAGGACATCGTCAAGCATATTTGCAGTTGACCGGCCGGCTGGTATGTAGGCGCCTTTTAAGATCTCATGCATTACATTAGGGTCTTTCAGCAGCCGTCTGAGTTCATTCGCTTTTTCCTCAATTTCTTTTTCTTCGTCCTGTTTTTTGTCGTATGCCATATGTTTTTTCCTTTCAGGTGGGTGGTTTATTGTTATGCAGCTATCAAGTTTTTCACGTTCGAAATTGTAGAGATCCAGGATTAAGTTTTGCTGTTTTTCTACTGTCTGGTCGTAATCAGCAATTTCCATTGCCAACTCATAATAGCCAAGTGCATAGACGGCCTGCAGCTTAAAGCTTTTTATTTGAAATATGCATAACGGGTCAGCTGCAGCCCTGCTTGCAGTAATGATGACTACATCCCCGCTTTTACGCATTTTAATCTCTATCATTCCGTCTTCGCTGGCCTCAAGCCTTCTGCGCAGTTCATTTTTTATTTTATCTATCATGTGGTTATCCCCCTAATAATTTGCGTACTTTGTATTTTCGCGCCTTATCCCGGCACGCTTGCGTGCTCTCTGTATAGCAAAGCAGCTTATGTAAGGGCAGCATTGATTGGTAATGTATTATAAAATCACGCAAATGTAGTTTGATTAAGAAGCATTCGTTGCAGTCTGCTTTTTTATATAATCCTGTAACGCTCTAATTTGCGATTTAAGCGTCTGAATAGATTTTGGCTAGAATGTTAGGCTAGGATATTTAAAATGTCTGTATGGGGCTGCTGTGATGTCTGAGTGGTATGTGAAGTGAATTATATACGGTGTGGATGATTCGTATATGAAGAACTGATGTTTTGGTATTTTTTGAATGTTACGCTTTTCAGAGTGGATTTGTAACACATCTTGACTGAAAATCGTAACGTATGTTTCGATGGCTGTTAAGCCTTATGTTACAAGTGTTTGTGAGTGATTATACGATGATAGTAAGTGAAAGTGATGTTACGCTTATTTTTAGGTTTATTTATTACGAAAACCCAGTGTTTATGCGGGTTTCAGATGTGTTTCACGTCAAAATGTTACGGATGTAACGGTTTATTTTGAGTTCTTTTATATATAAAAACATAAAACATAGATCCTTATAATAGAAATATACGTAGGGTATATAACTTAACGCGCGCGTAAACTTAAAAAATATATTTAATATATATAACCCTGTATACAATATGTAACATATATACTTTTGTAGTATTAACTATAAAATACTTTATTATTGCGTATATTATATTTTATATAAAAAGGGTTTTGAAAAAAAGTGTAACATCCGTGCAAACGGATGAAATTTTGTCAAGAATGCTTGTATTTCAAGGGTTTGTACGTGTTACAGTTTGTGTAACAGCAAAAATTGATGTTACGGTTATAAGTGTAACATCGTAACATTTTAATATAAGTTTTACTCATGTTTTATCACTTTTTATCAGGAAATATCACGTTTACGCTTTAAAACTTTATTGTGATGGAATAGTAATAACAAAACAGGAAAACCAGATATGCTTGTATCTGATTCTCCTGTTTTAATAACATTATCATATAACGCTCTAATGTGCGATTTAAGAGCATGAATCCGTTTAGGCTATGATTTTAGGCTAGGACGTTTAAAATGTCTGTATGGGTCTGCTACGAGGTCTGAGGAGTATGTGATAAGATATGATTATTTAAATTTTTTCTGGATGCGTTCTATGAAGTATTCTGCATCTTCTGTGCGCATTCCTTTGTAATAGCATAACATATCATTTAACGGCAGTGTTTCGTATATTTGTTTGCTCGGAATTTCAAGTCTTAATTGTGTGTACCGATACATCCAGCCGATCCATTCAATCGTATTTTCATCATAGTGTCTATCGTTTTTTTCTGGTGTAATTTCGTCGAGAAGATAAGACATGATGTAGGCGGGATTCATAAGCTGGAAACGGTTGTATGAAGCATCCATTTTATGATTGCAAAAATCTGATGTCATATATTTTTTTATAAAATCTTCATCATCATAGTCTTTTCTGATAGCATATAGAAATAATTGGCTTTGTGCATTGCAGATTTCATAGCCAATATCCAAACCACATGACATATTATTTTTGTCTTTTAACTGGAGCATAATCTGGTTCTCCTTTCTTTTTTTGACGCACTCGTTTATAAGATGCTTGTATTATAGTATGTTTTGCGTGCGGGTGGATGGAATAGTCACGAGCATTCTATACCTGTAAAAACGATTGCTGAATGTTTTGGTTTCAAAGTATATGTACAGGAAACAATACCGGATAATGCTGTTGGAAATATATATGTGGGTGGTACAACGAAAAAATTGTACGGTCATGATAAAATTATTATTGCGAGAAAAAATGAGAACTTTGCTCACCAGCGGTTTATCATTGCGCATGAACTTGGTCATTATTCACTGGATTATATTGGTAGTTCTTTAGAAAAGAATCCAAAAAGACTGTTTGCACAAGCATATACAAAAGAAAATCATGGTGCCGGAGACATGAAGGAAGACCGTGCAGACAGATTTGCTGCTGAACTTCTTATGCCTGCAGATGAATTTGTGGCAGCGTATGCAAAAGTGATGAAATCCGTAGAATTTGATGAACGGTTCGCTATACCAACACTTGCGGTGTATTTTGAGGTAAAAGAGAATCGTATAAGGAGACGTCTTGTTGAGACAGGTTTGTTATAAATGCGAATGAATGGGTGGAAAGGTCATGGCAAATAAAGTATCAATTTTTATTACAAATTCAGAAGGAAAGCATTTTGAGTTATCAAACGAAAAAATGGCTATTATGATGGCTTGTGATTCTTCGACTAACTGGGATGTTGTATTTCATGAATCTATTTCGCCATATGATATTATTATTTCTGATTTTCATAACGGTAAGGCACCTGCATTTGGGTTCGGATATTCTTTGGTGCAGCATTGTGATACGAAAGAACAGGCAGAAAAGATTATTACAGAATGCAGGGATAAGTTACATTCTCAATATGAGCGAATGATGATGATTCGAGTTGCAAAGAAATATCATCTTGATGAAAATACAAGATTAAAAATCGAGATGGAATATCATGATTCAGAAAATTATGAAGTGAAAATAATAAAATAAACCTACCTTGTATTTGTGTATACTTGGCAGTCTAGGCAGGTTTATTTTCGTACATATGAGTTTTTAGTAGTATGTTGATATTATATCATGTATAAATACGTATTGCAATAAGAAAATAGATTAGATAAATATGCGTGTGTATTTGCCAGCAAACAAAAAAACAAACCGTATCCCAGACGCATCAATATCGTCTCAGGATAACGGTTTGT
>ERZ779637.797-NODE-797-length-17268-cov-17.982513_pt1 | contig 17268 bp, 10 predicted proteins | sample MGYA00514196_ERZ779637 | MGnify/ENA primary metagenome ERZ779637 (study PRJEB29562, sample SAMEA4376700) | mouse gut metagenome | isolation source: Cecum | study: EMG produced TPA metagenomics assembly of the A DSS colitis mouse model was used to assess the...
TGGCCATCACGCAGCTGTATTTAAATGGCGTGCTGAGCGCCGGGGCGATGATCTCGGGCCTGCTGGCTGGTTCGGGCGTGGGGCTGCTGGTACTGTTTCGGGTGAATGACGATCAGAAGGAGAATATTAAGATCCTGGGATTGCTGTACGGGATCGGTGTTTCGGGCGGTATCGTGGTGAATTGGCTGGGGATCGGTTTCTATAGTTAACGACATTAAAAATTTCGTTTTTGGTCCTGCAAAAGCTCCCGTATATGGCTTTGGCAGGAACCGGAAGCAGAAATTTGTTATGTCGTTTACTATAGTACTCCGTACTGAAAACCCTTGTGCAAATATTTCGGTCTATTTTCCCGATTGCACAAGTCCAGAATACTCAACGTAGCCCGCTACGCCTCCGTTTCTGAACTTGTACACTCGAAAAAATATCCTTGAAAATTTGCACAGGAACTTCAAGTACGGAGTACTAGTATTAGCACATTTAGCTGAAAATGAATGTGTCAGTATATTAGCCGGATGTTTGAATGAGAACGGGTTCATGATCTTCTGGGGATAGCTATGGATGTGCCGATAGTTATGGGGACGAAAAAAGAACCGACCCCAGAGCATCTACATCTCCAAAATCAGTCCTTCAAAGTGCACCGCCAGGGGCTCGAACCCTGGACACCCTGATTAAGAGTCAGGTGCTCTACCAACTGAGCTAGCGGTGCCTATCTTATGTGAATCGCGGTGATAAGTTTCTGTTTACCTCACGCGCAAGTGTTATTATAGTATAATGTTTTGAGCATTGCAAGTCTTTTTTTAAAGAAATTTAAGAAAAATTTACAGAAATATAAATTTCTGGTAAGAAATGGCGAAAATGCAGAAGTTTCGTCTGCACACAGACAATCAAAGACCCGCTGTAAGCAGTCACTTGGCTCGTTGCTCGCGGGAATAAAGAATACGTGAAAAAATTGGGAATCTGTGTTATGATGAACAGCTGGGAACCGTAAACAGCAATAAGCGACAAATTGAATAAGTTTAAATTCTATTGATCGCAGAGCAGAATTTCAAATTCTGCTCGCGTTCTCAGCGCAAAAAGCGCTTCGGAATGGAGGAAAAGATGATTTTTGAGAGTCACGCACATTATGATGATGAAGCATTTCATGAGGATAGAGATGAACTGCTTAATTCGCTTGCCGGACACGGTATCGGCATGGTGATCAATGTAGGGGCAAGTCTGGCGGGCTGCAGGGCGACATTGGAGCTGACAGAGAAGTACCCTTTTATCTATGGAGCGATGGGTGTACATCCCAGCGAGACGCAGGAACTGAGCGAAGAAGGAATTGCCTGGCTGCGCGAGCAGTGCTTCCGGGATAAGGTAGTGGCAGTGGGAGAGATCGGGTTGGACTATTACTGGAAGGAGCCGGAGCCTGATCTGCAGAAGAAGTGGTTTGAAAGACAGCTGGGACTGGCAAGGGAAGTCAGAATGCCGGTGATCATCCATTCCAGGGATGCGGCTAAAGACACGCTGGATATGATGCAGGCGCTTCATGCGGAAGAGATGGGCGGCGTTGTGCACTGCTATTCTTATTCGAAGGAGTTGGCACGGGAATATTTGAATATGGATTTCTACTTTGGCATCGGCGGAGTGATCACGTTTAAGAATGCGAAGAAGCTGAAGGAGGCAGTGGCCTATATTCCGTTGGAAAGGATTCTTTTGGAGACGGACAGCCCTTATCTTTCACCGGAACCGAATCGGGGAAAGCGCAATTCATCGCTGAATCTGCCATATATCGCGGAGGCAGTGGCTGAGCTTAAAGGAATCGGCAGCGAGGAAGTGATAGAAGTTACGAGGCAGAATGCGGAGCGGCTGTTCCGTTTAGGATAGGCTGACAGGCCGGAGCGTGAATACTGGCGGCAATCCCGGGAGAGCCAAAGGCTTGGAGTGATCGACTTTCATAGCATGGAGGATCATGCGACCCGTCAGGCGGCAGGCTGAGCACAATGGGAGTTCAGGATCAGTATATAGATTGGGTAGAAGTATATTGAGTGGATAACAGATAAATAAGGATTAATGTAAATAAGAGTAAATAACATAGAGGCGAGGATACTATGGCGACACTTGGCAGCAGAAGGAGTACGGCGGAAGTTATCGAGAAATACCATTTTAATTTTCAGAAAAAGTTCGGGCAGAATTTCCTGGTTGACAGTAATATATTGGATAAGATCATCGAGTCGGCGCAGATCACCAGGGAGGACTGTGTGTTGGAGATCGGGCCAGGTATCGGGACAATGACGCAGCGTCTGGCGGAGGAAGCGCGGGAAGTGGTGGCAGTGGAGATCGACAGGAATCTGATTTCGGTCCTGGAGGATACCCTTTCGGCATATACGAATGTGACAGTCGTCAATGCAGATATACTGAAGCTTGATCTGAACCGGTTGGTGAAGGAGCGTAACGGCGGCAGGCCCATCAAGGTGGTGGCCAATCTGCCCTATTATATCACGACACCGATCATCATGGCGCTTTTTGAAAAGCATGTGCCGCTACAGAGCGTGACGATCATGGTGCAGAAGGAAGTGGCAGATCGCATGCAAGTAGGACCGGGTACCAAGGACTATGGGGCGTTGTCGCTGGCGGTGCAGTATTATGCGAAACCGGAGATCGTTACCAGAGTTCCGGCGTCCTGCTTTATGCCAAAGCCAAATGTGGACAGTACGGTGATCCGCCTGACGCGCTATGAGAACCCGCCGGTGGAGACCGCAGATGAAGCATGGCTCTTTGCCGTGATCCGGGCTTCTTTTAACCAGAGAAGGAAAACTCTGGTGAACGGTCTGACGAATGCCGGTTATCCGGGTATCGGCAGACAGCAGGTGGAGGAGGTGCTGTCCGGTATGGGACTTGCACTGACGGTACGTGGAGAAACGTTGACATTAGAGCAGTTTGCCGAACTTTCCAATCGCCTTTCCGGGAGGAGGAAAAAGAGCGGATGATACAATATAAAGGGATTGTATATTGATACGCTTCCATATATTGGTATATGATAAAGGAACATGCTGTAGTAGGTGCTTTTTTTGTATATCATTATTTACATTGATAAGAGGCTATGGTAAACTAAGACAGTAAAAATAGGGTTTATATGGCCATATATCTGGCATGCGACAAGACGCATAGGATGAGATTAACTGTATAGAGAATAAATAGCAGTGAGAATACAATAATGAGGTGAGCACCTTGGATAAGTTTGAATATAAAATACGTGCGGAAGAGATCAATGCGCTGATTGCTGAGGGGAAATTTGCGGAGGCCGTACAGATCGCGGATACCATCGACTGGCGCAGGGTCAAGAGCGTCATGATGTTATGCAAGATCAGCGATCTGTATAAGATCAACAGAAGATATCCGGAGAGCAGGGATATCCTTCTGCTGGCTTATGAGAAACACCCAACGAGTAGACTTATTGTTTATTCTCTTTGCGAACTTTCAATCAAAATGGAAGAGAGCGTGCAGGCCATTGAATATTATAAAGAATTCGTGCAGATAGCACCGAAAGATACAGGCAGATATATTTTGCAGTACCGTCTCTATGAGGCGCAGGATGTGAGTCTGGAAGAGAGAATTGCAGTTCTGGAGGAATTTAAGAAACGGGATTACCGGGAAAAATGGGCTTATGAACTGGCCTATCTGTACCACAGAATCGGTCTGACGACCAAGTGTGTGGAAGAGTGCGATGAAATGTTCCTCTGGTTTGGAGAGGGTAAGTATGTAGTTAAGGCATTGGAGCTGAAGAAGCTGCATGAGCCTTTGAACGAGGATCAGCAGGATAAATATGACCTGTGGATACAGGCGAGGGAGACTGCGGGAGAACTCTATGAAGAGGAAGAAGTAGAACAGAATTACACGAATGATTCTTCAGAAGATGAATACGCTTCTTCCGGGAACGGATTTACAGGATATACAGAAGAACAGGAAGAAGTTAATGACAGCACGGAGGCGGCAGAGATGCCGACGACAGAGCTTCCGGAGGTCAAGACAGTAGACGTCGGTCAATATAATACGATCAATCTGCAGATGGCACTGGCGGAGAGCATGAAGGAGATTCTGAGCGAGGAGGAAGACGCACAGGAAGCACCGGAAGAGTTTTATGGCCAGGAATATCCGGCGGAGGAGATCATATACGAAGACGGGTATGGAGAAGCGCAGGAGGAAGAGGAGTCTGATCTGACGGAAGAAGCCGAGAACGAGCCGGCAGTGTATGAAGATCCGGCATCGGTATCCGCCGAACTCTATGAAGAACCGGAAGAGCAGGATGGTTATGAAGAGTCGGAAGAACCGGGCATGGTTTATGAGGAACCGGAAACAGAGGCCATGGCTGCACCGGTGACAGAAGAGGAAGAACCGGAGGAGACTGTCGTGCTTCCGAAAGGGGTGGAAGAAGAGGAGGCAGATGCCGCTGCGGAATCCGCAGACGATCCGCTCATGAAAGAGACGATCAGGCTTCCGGATCCCAGGGATGTAGAGAGAAGGCTGCAGAAAGTTGCTGCAGCAAAGACTACGGAGAAAAGGCAGGCCGCGGAACAACCAAAACCAAAGAGCAGAAAACCGGTCATGGATACGGATAACCTGCAGGAGATCAGTGCGCAGACCGTGCAGGAGAATACACCGTCTTTTGATGCTCAGCAGATTCTGGAGCAGATGAAGGCAGAGGCCAGGAAGCAGGCGGAGGCAGTCGAAGCGGAGAGGGTGCCGGGAGCGAGAACCGGCGTGCTCACGCCGTTAAATACGAAACCGTCAAAGTATGATAGTATTCTTTCTCAGGAATATGACGGGCAGATCAGTCTGGTAATGCCGGAGACGGAACGGATCGAGAAGCAGATCACCGGACAGCTCAGCATAGAAGACATCATGGCTGAGTGGGAAGAGATGAAGAAGACCAACGAGCAGAAGCGCATGGAGGACGTCAGACAGCGGATCCTGCAGCACACGGGGGACCTTTTTGCAAACTTTGATGAGGCTACTAAGAATGGTCTTCTGGAAGAACTGGAAAGAGCATTCGTCGCTGCGATCATGAAAGAATCCGGCAAAACGCCGTCGGTCAAGAAGACAGGGCAGTCAATTTCAACAGTTACGCGGAAGAAGCCTGATCTTGTAGTAAAGTCTGCTGCGAAAGAGGAATTACTGAAAGAAGCTGAAATTGACGAAGCAGATGTGCCGGAGGAAGCAGAGGAGTTTGTACCGGAGGAGTCGGAAACGGCAGAAGAGATCATAGAGGAGGATATTGAATCCGAGGCGGAAGAACAATCGGAGAATGATGCTGTCAGGGAAAGAGAACTGACGGAAGAAGAGCGGGAACTTTTCGGGGAATTTATACATCATCGAAAATCCGAAAGACAGCTTGTACAGACGTTGGATAATATGAGTCTGGCACCGTATACCGGCAATGTGCTGATCACCGGGGAGGAAGAAGATACGGCCTTGGCGCTGGCGAAGGCGCTGATCAGGGAGATGCAGCTTAATGACAGCAACTTTTCAGGAAAGGTAGCTAAGATCTCCAGTGCGGTCTTGAATAAAAGGGATGTGGAGGAGACATTCGGCAAGTTGAATAACGGTGCTTTGATCATTGAGAAAGCGTCCCGCTTGAAGCCGGCGACGACAGCCGACATGGCAAAAACATTGGATAGGGATAATATGGGACTGTTAGTCCTGATGATCGATCAGAAACAAAGTATGAACGAATTCCTGGAAGAGAATGCCGCTGTAAAGGAACATTTTAATCTGCGGGTGGACATCGAGGCGCTGGATGATGAGGCTCTGGTAGCTTACGCACGGCAGTATGCAGAGGAACTGGAGTACTCTATCGATGAATTCGGTATTTTAGCGCTTCATACGCGGATCGCAGACAGGCAGACCAGCGATCACGAGGTGAACTTGGCAGAAGTCAGGGAGTTGGTAGATGAAGCAATTTATCATGCCAATAAGAAAACGCCGGGACACTTTATGGATATCCTGCTGGCGAAACGGTATGATGAGGATGATATGATCATCCTGCGGGAGAAGGATTTCATGCATTACTAAGGATTTCATGAGGCGCTTTGTGGGAGCGGGCAGTTCCGAGGCGCCGATCAAGATCATAAGAAAAATGTAACGGGGGAGAGCATGTATGGCAAGGAAAGAAACGAGCAAAGCAGTCAAACAGGGAACCAAGAAGGAAACTAAAAAACAGGTGCAGAAACCGGAAGAAAATCAGGTATTCATCTCGGAAGCCGACCAATATGTATTCGGCCAGGGAACGCACTACGATATCTATAAGAAACTGGGAGCGCATCCTTCCGTGGAGAATGGCGTGAAGGGTATGTTTTTTGCGGTGTGGGCTCCCAATGCGGCCAGTGTCAATGTGATAGGTACTTTCAATGACTGGGACGAAGACCTGCATGTGATGACGAAGATCGGGCCCATCGGTATTTATACATTGTTTCTGCCGGGAGTGGGCGAGAACGAGATGTATAAGTATTTGATTCGTACGCCGGAGGGCGAGAAGCTGTACAAGGCGGATCCTTTTGCAAACTATGCCGAGATGCGTCCCGGTAATGCGTCCAAGACCTATGATATCACGAAGTTCAAGTGGACGGACGACACATGGATGGCAAACAGAAATGGCAAGGATTACAACAAAGAACCGGTGGCTATCTACGAATGTCATATCGGTTCCTGGATGAAGCATCCGGACGGCACCAAGGAGGGCTTCTATAATTACCGCGAATTTGCAGATCGGATCGTGGAGTATTTAAAGGAAATGAAATATACGCATGTGGAACTGATGGGGATCGCCGAATACCCGTATGACGGTTCCTGGGGATATCAGGTGACGGGCTACTATGCACCCACATCGAGATACGGTACGCCGGATGATTTCATGTATCTGATCAATACGCTGCATAAGCATAAGATCGGTGTGATCCTGGATTGGGTTCCGGCACATTTTGCAACGGATGCCCATGGACTGGGACGGTTTGACGGACAGTGTATTTTCGAGCATCCGGACCCGAGGATCGGAGAGCATCCGGACTGGGGAACGAAGATCTTTAACTACGGTAAGAATGAAGTCAGGAACTTCCTGATCGCCAATGCTCTTTTCTGGATCAAGGAATACCATATCGACGGTATCCGTGTGGACGCCGTGGCCTCTATGCTGTATCTTGATTACGGCAAGCGCGACGGCCAGTGGGTACCCAATAAGTATGGCGGCAATGAGAACCTAGAGGCGATCGAGTTCTTCAAGCATTTGAATTCTGTTGTATGCGGCACTTATCCGGGCTTTTTGACGATCGCGGAAGAGTCCACCGCCTGGCCGAAAGTGACCGGCAAGGTGGAGGAAGACGGCCTGGGATTTTGCTTTAAATGGAATATGGGATGGATGCATGATTTCTGTGAATATATGAAGTTAGATCCTTATTTCCGCAAGAACAACCATTATGCCATGACATTTGCCATGACTTATAACCATAGCGAGAATTACATATTGCCACTGTCTCACGACGAAGTAGTACATCTGAAATGTTCTATGGTCAACAAGATGCCCGGCTATCCGGTGGATAAATATGCGAACCTGCGTCTGGGATATACATATATGTTTGGCCATTCCGGCAAGAAGCTTCTGTTCATGGGACAGGATTTTGGACAGGAGAGAGAGTGGAGTGAAGAGCGGGAACTGGATTGGTTTCTGCTGGCTGAAGAGCAGAATAAAGGGATGCACGAGTATATGAAGGAGCTTTTGACGATGTATCGTAAGTATCCGGCGCTCTATTCTATTGACAACGACTGGAGTGGATTCGAGTGGCTTAATGCGGATGATGCGGACCGCAGCGTCTATAGTTTCTTCCGTAAAGACGAGACTGGCAAGAACAATATCATGTTCGTCATCAACATGACTCCCATGATGTGGGAGAATTACATGATCGGTGTGCCGAAGAAGAAGAAATACAAGCTGCTGCTGAACAGCGATGACAAACGTTTCGGCGGCCAGGGGCATGAGATTCCGGCGGAGATCAACGCGGTCAAGGGGGAATGTAATTTTAAGAAATACAATATTTCCTTTGACTTGCCGCCTTATACGGCTGCAGTATTTATTTTCTGATGATGTAATCTGTCAGCGCGTGCTCTTGATGGTATTTTCGTTGAGAATAACGTGTGGCATGAGGACAAAGTAAATAATTTAAGCTTTAGAAAAGAGATGAGAGCTGTTCTTGTCTCTTTTCTTTAAATTATGGTTTTCTCCTGTTAATTTCGTGGAGAATCATGTATAATATACAGAATAGAAATGAGGCAGACAGTCGGGTGGGCTTGCAATTGTAATATTGAGATGAAAATGAATGTGTTAGTACCGAGTACTAGTACTCCGTACTGAAAACCCTTGTGCAAATATTTCGGTCTATTTTCCCGATTGCACAAGCCCAGAATACTCAACGTAGCCCGCTACGCCTCCGTTTCTGAACTTGTACACTCGAAAAAATATCCTCGAAAATTTGCACAGGAACTTCAAGTACGGAGTACTAGATTACAAGATGAGTTTATGGGGAGGTAAAGGCTCTTGTTTGTACAACATAATCTGTTGGCAGAGAATGCGAATCGGCAATTGAACGTAAGCAGTAGGAGAAATGCGAAGACAACTGAGAAACTTTCATCGGGATACCGGATCAACCGGGCGGCGGATGATGCGGCAGGGCTGTCTATCTCTGAGAAAATGCGCAGGCAGGTGCGCGGCCTGCACCAGACCGTGGATAATATTACGGAAGGGGTAGGCTATGTCCAGACGGCAGAAGGTGCGCTCAACGAAGTGCATGACATGCTGCAGCGGATGAACGAGCTTTCGGTGAAGGCAGCTAACGGTACGAATACAGAAGAGGACCGGGCATATATCGACAGTGAAGTGCAGGCGTTGAAAGACGAGATGGATCGTATCTTCCGCACGACTACGTTTAATGACAAGAAGATCTGGGAGGCGGGAGACAGAAAGCTGCTGGGGTATTATAAGAGGCAGGCCGCCAACTTTGTCGGGACCGGCGGAAATATAGCAGGAAGTGTCACAAACGCGAACTGCGGCGTACTGGCAAACAACAACAGTGATTATATCATCAAAGCGGATACCGCAGACGGTGTTTGGGTTGAGTGGACCGGCTGGGATGGCGAACCGTATGCAACAGAGAAGGTCGGCTGGGATGAGTTGAAGGCAAATAATTACAGATTTGAAATGAGCGATTATTTTGGCGATAAGGATCCGACAACGAATAAACTGTATACAACAGATGCCAAAGGGGATATCGTACCACAGTTTAAACATTCTGTCGCATTTTCCGTAAATGACGCGGCAACAATTGATGATATTGTCAAATGTATCAATAACACGAGAATGTACGCCAGTTCCTCCGTGGGCATGTCATCGTCCTTTCAGAATCCGGATGGGACCCAAAAGAAAGACTTGTATGGGATCTCTTCTTCTGCCAGTTTGTACTATTGGGCTGCTTATGCATCTTATGTACATGGTAACGGTAAGGGACATGATTTTGATGCTAAAGATGATACCTTTTTGGAGCCGAATCTGACCGCTAATAACGGCAGCAGCAATCTGACAAAGTTTCCCGCGGCAACTACGGTAGATGCTGCAATAAAAAGTACGGAAGACTGGAGTTTTTCCTTCAAAATGGAAGGGATCGGAGTGGTCACAGGATCATTAAGCGATATAGAGTATCATTCGTATGACAGATCTGCTGACGACGAGGATATATGGTGGTATAAATGGTGGGATTCCAATCATCATGAGTATACTTCTACCAAATACCATTATCCGGCAGAGAACCTGGGCGGTGTAATGTCTGCACTGACCGGAACAAAGGATGAATATAATAAAGGAAACGGCAGTACGGATTCTACGCCAGGCTTGCTGGGCGAGAAAGAGCATGGAGCAACGGATTCCGGAGGAATTATCGAGCTGAGTTTCAGCCTGACGGCTCAGAATGAATTTACTTACGGCACAAGTAAAAGCAACAGTGTCGGAAGCTTTAATATTTATATTCATGTCGATCCGAGAGACAGCAGAGAGAATACACAGGAAGCCATCCTGAAGAATATTACACAGGCGCTAAATGCGAATACTATTTTCGACTTTGAGAGAGATGCCGGTAACGACAGCCACTATATTGGTACGGCATCGGCACACACACATAACATTGATGTCCCTTTCTATGGGGGAATATGCGGGTTTTATGTGCAGGCCGGTACGGAAGGCGGACAACATATCTCCGTACAGTACGAATCCCTCAGCTCAATTGTTTTGGGATTGGAGCACACGAACACACTGACGCAGGAGAGTTCCAGGAACGCCATAGACGAGATCAAGGGCGCGCTTCAGATGGTCAGTGAACAGCGTTCTACTTTCGGCGCTTATCAGAACCGCATCGAACATGCCAGTAACATCAATGCCAATGTGAAAGAGAACACACAGGCGGCGGAGTCCCGCATCCGGGATGCCGATATTGCAGATCTGATGATGGAGTATTCTGTTAATAATATCATTATGCAGGCCGGAACGAGTATGCTGACGCAGGCCAATCAGAGCACGCAGTCAATCCTGGAATTGTTGCAGTAGACATATTTTTTAATTATTTTTAACGATATTTCAAACTTATTGATTGACATATTTTTGCATACTGTGTATAATAATAACAAGGAGTAGAGATACTCGAAAGCGGAGTACCCTGCCAGTAAGTGGGAGCTAAAAAAGCGGAGTACCCTGCCAGTAAGTGGGAGCTAAAAAAGCGGGGGCTGGATCGTAAGGTTCAGCCTCTTTCATCATATTGCCAGAGCGACCCACCGCAGGCGGAGAATCCTGCAGGCAGGATTCTATTTCACTTTACAGGAGGTAATTGTGAAGTTTTCGTTTTATATGGTAGATGCCAATTATTGTGATTTTTTAAGGAAAAGCGATCCGTGTGTTCCTTATACGATGGAACATAAAGCGATCCGACCTTTTGTGGGAATTGTTTTTATGGTTAATAATATTTGTTATTATGCACCACTGACATCCCCAAAACCAAAACATTTACATATGAAAAACCAGATTGATTTTCTCAAGATCAAGGGTGGAGAGTGGGGAGCCGTCAATTTTAATAATATGATCCCGGTTCACCCGAATAGCTTGAAAAAAGTTGAAATAAAGATTTTGGAAACGGATTCTCAACAGGAAAGAGCCTATAAGAATCTGCTGTCCAATCAGCTTTCCTGGTGTAATTCTCATCGAGATATTATTTTGAAACAGGCACAAAAGCTTTACCGGCTTATTACGGAAGGGAAGGCATGGGATGGCCTTGCCGACCGGTGTTGTAATTTTGCACTGGATGAGAAGTTGTGTGCGTCATTTGCCACAGCCGCATCTGATCAGCTGTAAGGATGACAGGAATCTCGAAGAGGTGTAGACTGTAGGCTGTGTTTTCGGATGCAGGGTTAAGAAAACAACACAATATGCCGAAATAAAAGGCAACGAAATAAAAGGCAACGAAAGAAAGATATAAATAAAAGATGACCTGCTGCATGGAGTGAGTGTATGAAGATAACATTTGACAATAATAACACAAATCAAAATGTAGACAAGGTGACGACAACTCCATATCGGGATACCCGCACGGAGAAGACCTCTCAGGCGGGTGCATTTGCATTAGACATTTCTGGCACAGTTATGGATAACACGGCTTACAAGGGTCAAGGAAAGACCGCAGAAGAGGTTATGCAGGATGCAGGGCAGACAGACGTTGCCGTGCAGAGAGACTATATGACAGTGATGTCTAATACTATGTCCGAAGAAGACTACAACCGGATGATGGAAGACGGGTGTCATGTGGGAGATATGGACATAGAGGAAGTCGTTACGATTGTTGACAAGATCAAGGCGGAATTGATCAAAGGTGGTACGCAGGTAGTGGGGTACACCGATCAGATAGATGCGGACACACTGCGGGAGATTACGGGAAGTGAAGCTTTTGCGAGAGAACTGAGCAGACAGTTCCGGAAGCAGGATATCCCGCTGACAGAGGAGAATGTCCGGAATGCAAAGAAAGCCTATGATAAGGCGACGGAGCTTCGGGAGCTGACAGACGGCGCGGCCAAATACATGGTGGAGAACCAGATGGAGCCTACCATCGATAATCTGTATCGGGCGGGCTACAGTTCTACTGCGGACGGCAGCAGACAGGGCCGCGGCTATTATGCAGACAGCGCCGGATACTATGCGAGGAAAGCGGAAGACTTTAACTGGCAGCAGCTGCGTCCACAGATGGAGAAGGTTTTAGAGGAGGCCGGACTGGAAGTCAACGACAAGACGCTTGGTGATGCCCAGTGGCTGATCGAGAAAGGGATTCCACTGACGCCGGATTCTGTGGCAGCATTTTATAAGCTGGATACATTGACGCTTCCGCAGGACGAGAGGCAGATCCTGTCGGCGGTGGCGTCGGCCATAGCGGACGGCAGGGGTGCAGGAGCGGCCAATCTGGCGGACGGCAGGAGCAATCTGGAGAAAGCAGCCGAGTATATAGAGAGATTTGACAGTATCCCGGATGAGGCGGTTGACCGGACGACAGCGGCAGGCAAAGAAATGACCCTGGTGAATTTGGAGAAGGCGGCCGAGGAGATCACTGCAGGAGATGAATCTGTTGCGACGGATTCCGCGAAAACATCCGGTGGGAACGGAAGCGATACCATGGTAGAGATTCCGGAGAATATTACGGCCAGACGACAGTTGGAAGAGATCCGCCTGATGATGACGGTGGAAGTGAACCGGAAATTGTTAGGAAGCGGATACGCAATAGATACCACGGAACTGGAGCAACTGGTGAATGCCCTGCGTCAGCTGGAGCAGAGGCAGCAGAGGCTTTTGTTCGGGGAGACGGATCCGGAGAGAGCGGCAGAGAAAGCGGCACTTTATAACGAGACCAGGAGTAAGGTAGAGGAACTTCCTTATCTGCCTATCGCCATTGCCGGCAGATTCCGGATAACCGATGAAGATTTTACTCTAGATCAGGTACATATTTCCGGTACTGCTTTACGCAATCAGTATGACGAAGCAAAGGAACGGTATGAGACCTGGATGACGAACACCAGAGAGGATCTGGGAGATTCCATACAGAAAGCATTCCGAAATGTGGACAGTATCCTGGAGGATCTGGGGATGGAGACCAGCGAGGAGAACCGCCGTGCAGTCCGGATCCTGGGCTATAACCGGATGGAACTGTCACGTGAGAATGTGGAGACGGTAAGGGCTACCGATATGGAACTGCAGCGGGTGGTGGATAAGATGACGCCGGCGGCAGTGCTGCAGACGATCCGTGACGGGAAGAACCCGCTTGAGATGACGCTGCCGGAGTTGGATGCCTATCTGGATTCCATACCTTATGGAAAAGAACAGGAAATTGAGAAGTTCAGTAAATTTTTATATAAACTGGATAAGAATAAAGCGATCACGGAAGAGGAGCGTACGGCTTATATCGGTATTTACCGGATGCTGCGGCAGTTTGAGAAGACGGATAACGCGGGAGTGGGAGCGCTCATCAATATAGGAGCGGAAGTCTCTTTCAAGAATATGCTCAGCGCGGTGCGCAGCCAGAAGCGGGCAGGTATGGACTTTATGGTGGATGATGCTTTTGCCGGGTTGGAGGCCATTGAGAAGGGTATGTCCATCTCGAAGCAGATTGAAACCGGATTCCCCAAGTTCTACCGGGATATCGTGGGAAATATAGCGGACCGGATGGCGAAGCAGGACGCTGCCACCCAGAAAGAATACCAGAAGGAACAGATACAGGAGTGCCGGAAGGCGTGCGAGGTAGAGGACGCCGTGGTGGAAGAGCTGCTGCATAATAAACAGCCGGTGACGATCAACAATCTGGCGGCGGCTGACAGGCTGATGAACAGCCGGGGCGGCGTTTACAAGAAGCTGGATGATTACACCGCACCGGAGAAGAGGGGCAAAGTCAAACAGGCTCTTTCTCATCTGCACGAGGCGCTGACAGATAAGGACAGCGCGCAGGAAGCCTACGAGGAACTGCAGCAGGTATACGATGAAGTACTGGAGGAGGCGCGTTACAGCCCTGACATGAACTATGTTGACCTGAAAATGATGCAGAGCTGTTATAAGCAGCTTGCGCTGGCCGGCAATCTGGCGAAGGAAGAGAATTACCAGATTCCGGTGGAGATCAACGGTGAGACAACGGCTATCCACCTGCGGGTATTACATGATAAGACAGAGGGCGGCAAGGTAAAGGCGACTTTTGAGACGGAGGATCACGGTAAGGTTGCGGCGGAATTCAGTATCAGGGGCGGTAAGGTTACCGGCTATATCGCCTGCTCTACGGCGGAGGGAACCGAAATTGTACGGGATAGGAGCGAAAGCCTGCAGAAGAGCCTTCAGCAGATCTTTTCCGGGAAAAAGGACGGACCGGAACTTGGCCATATAGGCGTGGTACACAGCAGTGACCTGGATCTGAATGCTTTTGAGGCAGAAGGCCTGCAGGAGGAGTCTGCAGCGGTGCAGACGGCGGATCTGTATCAGATAGCGAAGACATTTATTACGGTCATTACAGGATAACAGCATAACAGGAGGAATTTAATCATGAAGATCAGTTATAACGCGGCGGCGATGCGCGCCAATAACGCATTGAATAAATCGGATCAGAGGCTGACTACCTCCCTGAAAAGATTATCATCCGGCTTAAAGGTTACTGCGGCTAAGGAGAATCCGTCCGGCTATGCCATCGGCCGCAGGATGAATGCGCAGATCGAAGGTGTGTCCGTGGCGACACAGAGTGCGAATAACGGTATTTCCATTATCGAGACGGCGGACGGCGCTTTGTCGGAAGTACACGATATGCTGCAGAGAATGAATGAACTGGCAGTTAAGGGGGCAACAGGGACACTCACTTCGGTAGACAGGGAGACGCTGAATAAGGAGTTGATGCAGCTGAAGGAAGAGGTGACCCGGATTTCCAATGATACGGAATTTAACGGACAGCCGCTTTTGGACGGTAGCTTTGATCTGAAAGGTTATACCAATAATCAGACAGTCAACGTAGATTCTTATGTCGATGAAGCGCTGATGAAGGAATATTCTATCAATGCATTGGAAGTTTTCTATAAGGACGACGGAACGATAGACCTGGATAAGACGAAGGCATCTTTCCAGCCGGGACCGGAATTCCCGAAGGGCGCAGAGATCGTGGAGGCAGGACAGGATAAGATAACGATCAAAGCCGGTCAGAATTTTGAGTTGACGCTTTCGGTTAAGCCGGATCCGATGACGGATGCAAACGGCAACATTACGGGATACAATCCTGTAGATTGTATTCCTAAGGACGCGGCCGGTGCAGATCTGCCCCTGAAGATCGATCTTTCAGGCATCGGTGCCATGGATACACAGGTCGGCGCTAATGAGGGCCAGCAGCTGGAGATCCGTATTCCTACGATCTCCCTGAGTCATCTTGGGATTGAGCAGACGGAAGTAACGACTCAGGAAAGCAGCAGCGATGCGATCACAGAGATCAAGGGAGCGGTCAAGTATGTATCAGATGTGAGAAGCCGTCTGGGCGCTTACCAGAATCGCTTAGAGCATACGATCAGCAGCCTGGATATCACGAAGGAGAATATGACAGCCTCCTATTCCCGTATTATGGACGTGGATATGGCGGAGGAGATGACAAACTATACAACAGAGCAGGTTATCTCCCAGGCGTCTGTTTCCATGCTGGCACAGGCAAATGAGAGACCTTCCCAAGTGCTGCAGTTACTCCAATAATAAGAGATGAAGATCTGCTAAGGTCATAAAGAACATGACCTATAGTAAACGACATAACAAATTTCTGTTTCCGTCTCTTGCAGGAGCCATATACGGAAGCACCTGCAAGGCCAAAAACGAAATTTCTAATGTCGTTAACTATAAGTAGATCTAAGTCATCTCTGGAAGAATGCATAGAGCGTACATTCTTCCCAGGAGGAAGCCGGAAGAGTCTAGTGAGAAGTATTCTTCCAGGGCAGCGAGCCGGAAGAAGAGTGGAAAGACTGTATTGCGTATAGAGCAGCAAAGCAAGAAGGGGTTATGGTATGACCAGAGAATTAAAACAGGAATTTACTTTGAGGATCACACAGGCGAATAAAACACAGCTGATCACGATTTTGTATGAGATGGTGCTTTTGTATATCGACGAAGCGGAAGCGGCGCTTAGTGCAGACGATAAGACTGCATTTAAGGGTGCGGTGAGGAAGATCCGCGGCTGTATGAATGAGTTGATGTCTTCTCTTCATCTTGAGTATGAATTGGCGCAGAACCTGTTGCAGCTCTATCTCTATGTGAACAGAGAATTGGTAAAGGCCTCGGCGCATTTCGACAGAGAGAATCTGGAGCATGTGCGTTCGGTGATCGGAGAGCTGCATAAAGCGTATCAGAAGATTGAAGGTCAGGACAGGTCGGCACCTGTAATGGGTAACGCGCAGACGGTTTATGCAGGGATGACATACGGAAGGAATACTCTGATGGAGAATGTCGCAGATCCGGCGGCAAACAGAGGGTTTTTCGTGTGAAAACATTGTAAACCATAAATTACATCATACTCAGGCTGCTGCTCGTGATGAGCAGCAGCTTTTTTGGTGTTGATAAAAACTATAAAGCGAATAGAGAGATCTTTGCGCAGCAAAATCATGAGGTAGAATGTAAATAATAACGTGGTCTAAGAAAATAATGACAATGCGCGATAAATCTCTCCATGTTTATTTTCAGGCACTGTTTCCGTGGCGGCGGCCTGCTCCAATAAGTATTTATAGCGCTTTAAAACAGCGTTTACCTCGTAGATATAGCAGTCGATCAGATCGGGGTCGGTCACATTGTCGAAATTTGAGTAGGCAATCTCCAGCGCAAATCGGGACTGCTCCAACTCTTCCTGGAGTGTCATTTTATGGTCGTCGATGATCGAGTTACTGTCTGCCGGTATAGAGGGTCGTTGATGAAAGAGTACTCTCATAGGGATACCTTACCTTTCTGTTATATTTTCGGTATTGACCATTTCCGTCAAGCACGTATCTGTAATTAGTGAGGGTTATACTAGAGTATAGGTGATAATTGGAAAAATATTCATGTAATTTCCAAAACATACCATGCATATGTATAATAAAACATTAAGAAATTCTAAGGCAGCAAAGAACGCCGCCTAAGAATTACTAAATGTTTGGAAGAATGCAAAAGAGCATGCATTCTTCCGTATAAAG